>Ga0163179_10001629_pt1 | contig 15745 bp, 11 predicted proteins | sample AtlANTMetagenome_FD_109643 | JGI IMG/M metagenome (GOLD analysis project Ga0163179, IMG submission 109643) | Marine eukaryotic phytoplankton communities from the Atlantic Ocean - Atlantic ANT 2 Metagenome | ecosystem: Environmental > Aquatic > Marine > Oceanic | place: North Atlantic Ocean... | reverse complement strand
TGACAAAATATTATCCTCAACACTCATTTTAGTAAAAACTGACGGCTGTTGCGGAAGATAACCTAGACCTTTACGTGCTCTTATATACATAGGGTCCGTGGAAATATTGTTGTCATCAAGCAAAACTCTTCCTTCAAATTGTTTAATAAGTCCAACTAACATATAAAATGTTGTTGTTTTACCAGCACCATTTGGTCCCAACAAACCTACAACCTCACCCTGTTTTAATTCTATAGACACATCATTCACAACATATCGATCTCCATATTTTTTCCTTAAATTCTTAGCTATTAACTTCATTGTTTTGATGTAGAAATACTTGATATTAAAACTGACAATTCATATAATAAAAATATTGGCAAACCAATCAAAATTTGACTAAAAATATCTGGTGGAGTCAATATAGAGGCTAATACCAAAATTATAACGAAAGCATGTCGACGATATTGTTTCAATTGTTTTGTAGTAATCAAATTAAATTTTGTCATACAATAAATAATAAGTGGAAGTTGAAATAATATCCCTGTTGTAATAACAATAGTAGTAAATGTTTTGATGAAGGAGATGAAATGAATATTATTCTCTATAATACCACTAATTGTATATGAACTTAAAAAATTTATTGAAAAAGGAATTATCACATAATAACCAAAAAACACTCCTACTAAAAACAAGAAAAATGAAACAAAAAAGACTAAAACAGATATTTTTTTCTCAGACTTATACATTGCAGGCGCCACAAATCTCCAGATTTCGTATAATAAATACGGAAATACTAATATAAATCCACCAACTAAAGAAACTAAAATATGCATCGTAAATTGACCAGCCATTTCAACATTCATCAAAATAAATGGTAAATCCTGAATACATAGAGTCTCAGAAATATTACATAAAAAAATATATGTTACAAAATCATTCTCCTTACAAGCAAAAATTATCTCATCAAAAACAAAAGATTTATTCAAAAAAACAATAATAGATCCTAAAAAAATTGCAATTATTGATCTCATTAAATGCCATCTTAATGATTCTAAATGAGATAAAAAAGATTGATTTGGTGGATTTTTACTCATAAATTAAATTTATAAAATATTACATTTTAAAACATCATGTAAATGTATAATACCTTTATATTCATCTTTATCTTTAACAATTAATTGGGTTATATTATGTTTTTTCATAATACTCAACGCCTCATATAATAAAACGTTTTGTTGGATTACTTTTGGATTACATGTCATGAAATCTGACGCCATTACCTCTGTAACATTCTCATATGTCTCTAACATTCGTCTTAAATCACCATCTGTGATAATACCTACCACCTCTTTCATTTTTAAAACTGCTGTTGCTCCTAATCTTTTTGACGAGATTTGAATAATAATTTTATCCAACTTATCATCAAAAAAAACTTCCGGTCGATTTGAAAAATCACACAAATCAGAAACAACTAAACTTAATTTTTTTCCAAGACTTCCTCCTGGATGATATTTTGCAAAATCTTCTTTAGAAAAATCTCTCAGTTTTAACAAACTCATTGCCAAAGCATCACCCATAACTAGTTGAACGGTTGTACTCGTAGTTGGTGCTAAATTATTCGGACAAGCCTCTTTATCTATTGAAACATCTAAAATGAAATCCGAATTTTTGGCCAAAAAGGAATTAAAATTTCCAGTCATACCAATTATTTTGATATTGATAGTTTTAATTAATGGTATTAACTGTTTTAACTCTTCTGTATTACCACTTTTAGAAATAAATAAAACAATGTCTTTTTCACTTATATTACCAGAATCACCATGTAGGGCATCACTTGCATGAATAAAAAAAGATGGAGTTCCGGTTGAGTTTAATGTAGCCGATATTTTTCGTCCAATAATACCACTTTTTCCTAAACCAATAATAATTAATCTTCCTTTACAAGTAAAGATTAACTCTACAATATCTCTAAATGAAATACCTAAACTATTCCGTAAATCATTCAATGAATCTACTTGTTCAGTAATTAAATCTCTAGCTATTTTAAGTACATCTATATCTTGTCTCATTTATAAAAATTTAAAAAAAAGAATTATCTTAATGTAGTTAAAATTAATGGTATTTTTTAAAACTAACATTTTTAATGGAAAAGATTGATTTAGAAATCCAAAAAACACTTAAAGAGTTTTTTGGATTCAAAAAATTTAAAGGAAATCAAAAAAAAGCCATTGAATCTATTATAAATGGCGAAAACACATTTGTCATTATGCCAACTGGAGGTGGTAAATCATTGTGTTATCAACTACCTGCACTAATTCTAGATGGAGTCGCTATTATTATATCTCCATTAATTGCATTGATGAAAAACCAAGTAGACTCAATCAAAAGTTACTCTGATGATGAGGATATTGCACACTTTTTAAATTCTACACTATCAAAACCCGAATTAGAACATGTGAAAAGTTGTGTTTTAAATGGGAAAACAAAATTATTATTTGTTGCACCCGAAACTATTAGTAAAGAGAAAAATCTATCTTTTTTTCAAAATTTAAAAATTTCCTTTTTTGCAATCGACGAAGCTCATTGTATCTCTGAATGGGGACATGATTTTCGACCAGAATATAGAAAACTAAAATCTATAATTAAATTAATTGGGAGAAAACCAATTATAGCACTTACCGCAACAGCAACACCAAAAGTAAAAGAAGATATAATAAAAAATCTAGGCATTGAAAACAACAACTTCTTTTTATCATCATTTAATAGAACAAATCTATATTATGAGATAAAACAAAATTCAAATAGAGATAAAGAAATTGTAAAATTTATAAAATCCCATTCCAAAAAATCAGGAATAATTTATTGTCTTTCTAGGAAAAAAGCGGAGGAGGTCTCAGAATTATTGACTCTAAATAATATTAATAGTCGTCCATATCACGCTGGATTAGAACAATCAATTAGAAAAGAAACCCAAGAAAACTTTTTGATGGAAAAGACAGATGTCATAGTTGCCACTATCGCATTTGGGATGGGAATTGACAAACCTGATGTACGATATGTAATACATTATAATCTTCCTAAAAGTCTTGAAAACTACTATCAAGAAACCGGAAGAGCCGGAAGAGATGGAGGAGAAGGTAAATGTATATTATATTATGATCCTAAAGATGTTGAAAAGTTTGAAGGATTTATAACAAAACAAAATAATTTAGAAAAAGAAATCAACAGGCAATTATTGGAAGAAATTGTTTCATATGTTGAAAGTAATGATTGTCGAAGAAAAAAAATTCTACATTATTTTGGAGAGAAATATAACTCCTCTCATTGTAATAAAAATTGTGACAATTGTTTACATCCTCAAAAAATGAAAGAGGTAAAAAGAGAATTAGATTGTGTGTTGAATATCGTAAATGAAAAACCTGACAACTATAATATAATAGATATCACCTCCATGGTCAGTGAAAAATTGGAAAATGTAGATATCTTTCTTATAAAACAAATAATTCGACAAGCTATAATAGATAATCTATTAACAAAAAGTACAAAGTCATTTGGAAAATTAAGTGTTACACATGAGGGAGAAAACTTTTTAAAAAGTTCAGAAAATACTTTTATAAAAATAAAAAGTGATGGAGAAATGAAAAACCCAACATCTAAATCCATCGATACTACATTATTTTCTATTTTAGAAAAGACTCGACAAAAAATTGCGAAAGAAAAAAACGTTCCTGCATTCATAATCTTCCAAGATCCGTCTTTAGAAGATATGACATTACAATACCCAACAACGATAGATGAATTAAAAAATATTTTTGGAGTTGGACATGGAAAGGCGAAAAAATATGGAGAGAAGTTCATTGCGGTTATTAAACAATATGTAGAAGAAAATGAAATTATGAGAGTACAAGATTATATTGTAAAATCAAAACCCAAAAAAAATGATTTGAAAATTTTTATAATTCAAGCAGCAGATAAAAAATTACCATTTGATGAAATAATAGAACAAAAAGATATTACGATGGAATTTTTAATTGAAGAAATTGAAAGTATTATTAATTCAGGAACAAAAATCAATATTAATTATCATATCGAGGAAATACTCGAAGAAGAGGAACAAAAAGAAATATATGATTATTTTCTCTATGAAGCCGAAAATGAATCGATTGAGAGTGCAACAGAGTATTTTGAAGACGAATATAATGAAGAGGAATTACGATTAATGAAAATTAAACTGTTGGCAGATTTAGCACATTAACAATTGTTAAGTAGCTCATTAACCCAACTCCTATTTCTAAACTTTTCTCATCTATATTAAAATTAGGAGTGTGAACTAAATGTTTAATACTCTTTTGACTATTACCTACTCCTAATCTAAAAAAACAAGAGGGAACCTGTTGAGAAAAATAAGCAAAATCCTCTGAAGACATTCTGATATCTAAATTATGAACAAAATCTGTACCTAAAAAGATGGAACTGAAATGTCGACATCTTTCTGTAAACACTTTATCATTAAATAAAACAGGATAGCCCCTTTTGATGTCAAGTATACAATTAGCAGAATACTTCTCTTGAATTTTTTCAACCTCATGTAACATAACTTCATGTACTTTGAACCTAAAATCATCATCTAATGTTCTAAGAGTCCCCTGTATCTCGGCGGTATCTGGAATTACATTAGAAGCACCATAAGCATGGAAATCTCCAAACTCTAAAATATATTTTTGATTCAAAGCCATGTTCGTAATCAATTTTTTGACTCTGATAATTATATCTGCTCCTATTGTTATTGGATTAATGACACTATCAGGAAGAGCGGCGTGACCACCTTTACCTTTAACAGAAATATATAATTCGTCACAAGCCGCCATATATTGACCAGAACGAAAACCAACGTTTCCAACTTCAAACTCTGGGTAAACGTGTAACGCTAACATCTGATCTATCTTAGGACTATTTAAAACTCCGTCTTTAATCATTATTGATGCACCTCCGGGCAACTTTTCTTCTCCAGGTTGAAAAATGAATTTAATAGTACCTTTTAAATGATGTTTTAATTTATTTAAAACAATAACTGTTCCTAATAATATCGCTGTATGAACATCGTGACCACACGCATGCATTACTCCATCGTTAATAGATTTATACTCAACTTCATTTTTTTCTTGAATAGGTAGTGCGTCCATATCAGCTCTTAAACCTATAACACAGGAATCTGGATTTTCACATGTTAATAAGGCAACTACACCATAACCACCAACACCACTGGTAAAACTGATATCATGTTTTTTTAAAACTGAACAAATATATTCAGCTGTTTTCTTTTCTTGAAATGACAACTCAGGATGTTGATGTATCCATCTTCTTATACCAACTATATCTTTAAAAATAGATTTACTAATCTCTTTTACCTTCTTTTTTATATATTCTTCGTTCACTTTATTATATTAGTATCATTATAAAAATAAATAAAGAGATGAAGATTAAAAAATTTACCTTTAATTCATTTCAAGAAAATACATATGTTATCAATTCCAATACGGAATGTATGATTGTTGACCCAGGATGTCAATATGAAGAAGAGGAAATAATACTCACAGAATATATAGAAAAAAACAATCTTAAACCTATACATTTAATTAATACACACTGTCACTTAGACCATATTTTTGGAAATAAATTTGTTTCTGAGAAATATAAACTTATTCCCAAAATGCATAAAAATGATTTACCACTACTCAATGGTGCCAATAAAATTGCAGAGATGTATAATGTGAAATTAAATCCACCTCCCTTGAAGGTAGATTTATTAAATGAAAATGAAATTATCCATTTAGGTGACACCTCATGGAAGGTGATTTTTACCCCTGGACACGCACCGGGACATATCTGTCTTCTTAATGAAAAAGATAAAAAAATAATATCAGGTGATGTGTTATTTTTTATGAGTATTGGCAGGACAGATTTACCCTTAAGTGATCCTGATGAATTAATTAAGAGTATTAAAAACAAACTATTTACTTTAAATGATGAAGTGGAAGTTTTCTGTGGTCATGGTGAAAACACAACAATTGGATATGAAAAAGAAAACAACCCCTTTTTAAAATAAAAATTAAATTTTATCAAGAATTTTTCTTTCAATATTTTTTTCTTCTAATTCTTTCACATTAAACTCACCGACCAATTTGTTTTTAATCATTATTTCTTTCATAATTCTATCCTGAACTCTCCCACGTTTCAAAGCTTCTGAATAAGGAATATCTGAAAACGTAACCATTGAATATAAAGGTGTCCATTTTTTGGGATTGTGTATAGAAAACCATTGTTCAATTTTCTTTTGTAAAAGAAAGTTTGAATCTGCGGTTTTATCTCTCATTTCAATAAAGTTATTCATAGACAAGTCTTGCATAGCCATCGTATCTATTCTACGTTTTTCTAAAAAACTAGTTATTTCTAAGTCAAAAAGATTTTTATTTTCATTGATCCACTCATTTAATAAAAAACAATCTTCAAAACCTGAATTCATACCTTGTCCATAAAATGGCACCGTAGCATGACACGCGTCACCAATCAACATCACATTTTCTTTTTTCCAGGTACCACATCTTACATATCCTAATGAAGATGTGGGATTAAGAAAATACTGATCAACTAAATCCGGGACCATTTTGTGAAAATCATTAAATTGTTTTGAAAAAAAATCATTTACATTCCTATCACTGTTCAATGTCTCGAAAGAATTAATACCATTATTTGGAGCAAATAATGTACAGGTAAATGATTGATCTAAATTAGGTAAAGCTATCATCATAAAAGATTTTCTTGGCCAAATATGAAGAGCCTTATTATATAATTTATACCCCACCTTTAAGTCAGCTGGGATCGTTAACTCTTTATACGATGAGTTTATAAATTTCTCTTCCATTTGAAAATCTGAGAAACAACTTGACATCTTTTTTCTAATCATAGATCCTGCTCCATCAGCACCAAAAATGAAATCTGAAGTAATACTCGAAGAATCCGAAAAAAACAAAGTTGTAGTCCTGAAATCAAGATCGACACACTGCTTTGAAAAATGAAATTGAACAGAAGAATCTTCTGCAACATCAATTAATTTCTTATTTAAATCATGCCTTGAAATAGAATAAATAGGCTGTTTTTTAATACCATAATACTGATCAGTTAAATGATTAGTTACAGAATGAATAACACGTTTATGCATCGGCATAGCTATTGACATAATAGTCTTATCTATACCAACTTTTTTTAATGCATTTATTCCCCTATCAGACAGTGCTAAGTTAATTGAACGTGCTTCAATATTATCTTCCAATCTAATATCTGGCCTTTTGTCAAAAACATGCACCTTTGCCCCTTGTTTACTTAAAAAAATTGAAAGTAAACTCCCAACTAATCCACCTCCAACAATACTTATATTTTTATTCTTCAAATACATCATAACGATAAACCATATTTAAAAGTACATCGTAAAAACGGGCGACATCCTCAAAAGTATTATACATAGGAACTGGAGCTATTCTAATAATATTGGGATCTCTCCAGTCAACACAAAAACCAAAATAAATTAATTCATTATATATTTTTTTCGCAATGGAATCTGACGAGTTCCATAATTCTGGATGAGATTCTTTACACAAATCACTTAAAGTTATCAATACAGATAATTGTGCACCGCGTTGTGTTACAGGACCAGGTGTGATAATCTTGAAATCAATCAAACCTTGTTTATCGTTAATACTTGTTATTGCTTTCTCTAAATAATTTGACAACTTCATTCTTTTATCAATTAATCTCGACATACCTATTTCATCAAATATTTCTAATGATGCACGATAAATAGACATTCCTAAAACAGGGGCATTAGAAAGTTGCCACCCTTCAGCTGTATTAATAGGATTAAATTCTTTTTGAAGTGAAAAACGACTCTTACTTTCATGACCCCACCAACCGGCCAGACGAAAAAAACTTTTTTTAATATTAGATTTGTGAATAAAAGCAGTGGATACATTTCCAGGACCTGAATTTAAATATTTATAAGAACACCAAGCCGCGAAATCAACTTTCCAATCATGTAGCTTCAGGTCGATATTACCCACGGCATGAGCTAAATCAAAACCAACCATTATGTCATAATCATGGGCGTGTTTTGTGATTTTCTGTATATCAAATACCTGACCAGTATAATAATTAACACCTCCCAAAAAAATTAATGACAATTCATTTTTATTTAAAGCTATCGTCTCATGAAGGGTACTTTCTAACACAACACCATCCTTCGAACTAGGTAAAAAAATGAGAGCAGATGATGGATCAAATCCTTTTAATTTAATTTGACTCTGTAATATATATAGATCTGAGGGAAAAAGATTAGGTTCACATAAAATTTTATATTTCTTTTTTGTTGGATTATAAAAAGACGTTAATAAAAGATGAAGATTTACTGATAAACCATTCATAGTAATAACTTCTTCATTCTTTGCTCCCACAAGTTTTGCTGTTGATTTAGTCAAACTTTTATGATAATCAACCCAAGGAGTTTTTGCGTTAAAATGTCCATCTACCCCCATTAACTTCCAATCTTCAAGTTCTTGATTGAGATATTTACTATATGTTTTCGGTTGTAATCCTAATGAATGACCGGTAAAATATACTATTTCATTCATACTTAAATGATTTTCTAAAGTAGATATAGCATTTTCAGACACTCCCTCATGCACTTCTTTCGAATTTGTAACGACATTACTATTTTGAGGTATATTAAACCTCTTTCTATTCTTTGTTAAATCATCATCATTATCCATTTTTTGATATACCTCTGGATGGAAAATTGGGTCATGGTGTTTCGAAACAAAAGGTAAAACACGTTTTTTCATAAGAAATAATTAAATGTATATACAAATAAACACATTATTATCGAAAGTCCCTCGACCATAATTCCATAAAAAACTTTTGAATTATTTGGTTTAGAAATCCAGATGATAATCGATGTTAACTCAATAGTTAAAAATAATCCGAAAAAAATTGATAATGAAACCACACCATTAATTAAATCTATAATTAATAAAACATCTACTATAAATAAACAAAACCAAGCAAATATTTTAGAACGCCATATTCCAAGATATTTAGGAAGAGTTATTATATTATCTCTATATAGATCTCGAATATCAAATGGTATTGAAATAGCTACTATAAAAAGAAATCGTTGAAACAAAGAATCGAGAAAAAAATAATCGATAGCATAATTATGATATAATAATGGTACTCCCAATGTTAGATAAGTCCATGCCAGGGATATCAAAAGAATTTTAAACAAAGGAATAGATCTAATATTATAATGGACACCATTTATTTCTATATATAAAGGATATAAAAACCCTATTAACAATAACGGAGATATTAATTTAAAAAATACAAATCCCAATAAACTAAGAAAATAAATCAGGATTATCCCCGAAAAAATGGTCAATAAATAACTGGTATTTTTCTTGTTAGAAGACAACGTACATGAAAAATCTTTATCTATTTTGAGATGTACAGAAAAACTCATATAATTGTACGCACATAATGTTGAAAAAAAGACAAAACATCCCAAGTAAAAATCACTTATGTTAAATAAAATTTCCGTTACTTTATATAAAGAAAATGCTCCTAGAGCAACTAAAATATTAGTGTTAATTAAAAAATTAAAAATGTGATACATTAAATTAAATTGTTGAACACAATTTACATAATTGTATTATCTTTTTTATGAGTTCAATATAGTAATTTTCAAATATGTTACCCGAAACTGATTTTATAAATAGACATATAGGTCCGAGGAAAAAAGACAAAGAAAAAATGCTCAAAATTCTAGGACTCTCCAATGTTAAAGAATTAATAGATAAAACCATTCCCAAGGATATTCTTTTAGATCAAGAACTTGAAGTTGGTGAATCAATGAGTGAAGCCAGATATCTAGAACACATACAAAAATTAGGAAGAAAAAATAAAACCTACAGAAGTTACATAGGTTTAGGGTATTATAATAACATATTACCTGGTGTAATTCAACGAAACATTTTAGAAAACCCCGGTTGGTATACTGCCTATACCCCTTATCAGGCTGAAATTTCTCAAGGGAGGTTAGAAGCTTTATTTAACTTTCAAACTGTTATAACAGACTTAACAGCTATGACAATAACAAATGCTTCCTTATTAGATGAAGCTACTGCCGCAGCTGAAGCTATGAATATGAGTTTTCAATGCAGGAGTAAACAAAAAAAACAAGATAACGCAAATACTTTCTTAGTTTCTGAAGATTGTTTTCCCCAAACAATAGATGTTATAAAAACTCGTGCTGAGTCAATGGGAATCAAAATTAAAATACTTAATCATAATGATTTTGTATTCGACAAATCAGTTTTTGGAATAATTATACAATACCCAACAAAATATGGAAGTATTGAAGACTACAAAGAGTTGACCAAAGAAGGTCATAAAAATGATTGCTTAATAACTGTGGCTGCAGATTTATTAAGTTTAACTTTATTACAACCACCTGGAGAATGGGGTGCAGATATTGTAGTTGGGTCTTCTCAAAGATTTGGAATTCCACTAGGTTATGGAGGTCCTCATGCTGCTTATTTTGCAACAAGAGAAGAATATAAACGATATGTTCCCGGAAGAATTATCGGAGTTTCAAAAGATTTAGACGGAAAAAAAGCCTATAGAATGGCTTTACAAACACGAGAACAACATATAAGAAGAGAGAAAGCAACATCAAATATATGTACCTCTCAAGTATTACTTGCCGTTATGGCTGGTATGTATGCTGTATATCATGGGCCTGAAAAGCTAAAGAAAATTGCAGAAACTGTTCATTATTATACTTCAATTCTATCTATTAATTTAAATGAACTAGGGTTTTCTCAATTAAATACGAACTTCTTTGACACCTTGTTAATAGACACAAAAGAAATTTCAACAAAAAACATAAAAGTTTATGCGGAAGATGCAAAAATGAACTTTAATTATATTTCAGAAAATCTTTTATCAATTAGTCTAGATGAAAAAGATGACCTAATTAATATAACTGAAATCTTAGAAGTATTCCAAAAAGCAAAAAATCAAAAAATAAAAAAAGATGTTATACAAGATCTTTCAAGTAAAAAGGATTTAGATAATATTCCACAAAAATTAAGACGAAAATCTGATTTTCTCACATATAATGTCTTTAATTCCTATCACTCAGAAACAGAACTGATGCGATACATCAAGTCACTTGAAAACAAAGATTTATCTTTAACACATTCTATGATTCCATTAGGGTCATGTACTATGAAACTAAACGCTGCGGTTGAATTGTTTTCATTAAGTTCTACGGATTTTTCAAATATTCATCCATTTGTACCATTAAATCAAGCAAGAGGATATCATATAATTTTTCATGAGTTAGAAGAAGCACTATGTCAAATTACAGGCTTAGCTAGTGTTTCACTACAACCTAATTCCGGGGCTCAAGGAGAATATGCAGGTCTTATGGTGATCAAAAAATACCATGAATTTCATGGTGACACAAAACGAAATATTTGTCTAATTCCCTCTTCTGCACATGGGACCAACCCAGCAAGTGCCATTATGGCAGGAATGAAAGTAGTCATTATCAAATGTGATGAGGCGGGAAATATTGATTTAATTGATCTAAAAGAAAAAATAAATACATATAGTAATACTATTTCTGCATTGATGATTACCTACCCATCAACACATGGTGTTTTTGAAGAAGAGATTATACAAATCACTAAACTTATACATGATGTTGGTGGACAAGTATATATGGATGGAGCGAATATGAATGCTCAAGTCGGATTCACTAACCCAAAAAAAATTGGTTGTGATGTTTGTCACTTGAACCTTCATAAAACGTTTGCCATACCACATGGTGGAGGTGGTCCTGGGATGGGACCAATTGCGGTTGCAGAACATTTAAAAGACTTTACACCAAAAAGTGCTATCATGAATTATGGTGGAAAACATGGGATATCCTCAATCGCCGCGAGTCCTTGGGGAAGTGGATTGATTTTAACAATATCTTATGCATATATCAAACTATTAGGTAATACCGGTTTAAAAAAAAGTACTGAGATGGCAATTTTAAATGCAAATTACTTGAAACACCTACTAGAAAAAGAGTTTGATATCTTATACCAAGGAAAAAACAATACTGTTGCACATGAGATGATTTTAGACTGTAGAGGATTTAAAGATAAAAATATTTCTGTAACAGATATTGCAAAACGGTTAATGGATTATGGTTTTCATGCTCCAACCGTCTCTTTTCCTGTTGTTGGAACATTGATGATTGAACCAACTGAAAGTGAAAGTAAAGAAGCTTTAGACACATTTTTTGAAGCCATGAAAGCTATTAAAAAAGAAATAGATGCAATTTCAAAAAATGAAAATAATTTATTAAAAAATGCACCTCACACACAACAAATGGTAATTGGGGAATGGGATTTTCCCTATTCAAGACGAGAAGCTGTTTTCCCAACAACATGGACAGAAAACAATAAATACTGGCCAAGTGTTAGAAGAATTGACGAAGTTCAAGGAGATCGCAATCTTATATGTTCATGTGCGTCAATAGAGGTCTATGAAGAAAAAAACGAATAAATCACATCCGAAATCATCAAAAAAATCGTAACTTTGTTCTCCTTCCTATTTGATGGAGGATAATTATTATTAACAATATAAAAAAATTGATATGAAAAGAATTTTTACTTTATTTTTTACTCTTACTATAATCTCTTTTTCATTTGCACAATCAGATGCAAATATTAAAGTTAAGAGAACAGCAAAAGAGGCCCCTGTCACATTAGGAAGTACAGAGGTAAACATTGAACCTCGATCTGCTATAGACTGTATTTGGGAAAGCGATTTTTCAAAGGTAGAAGATGGGCAAACAGTGGTTGATTTGGATAGTTGGGTTCTTGACCATGACGCTTCTGACTGTTCACTTGATTGGGAAATTGGAGAGAATCTAGAATGTGGTGGTTTTTACCCTATTAATCCGGTTGAATCTGCTAATGGATTTTATGCCATGGTCGACTCCGATGAATACGGTGGTGAAGAAGGAGGAACTGAAACAGAAGATGCGTGGTTAACCACGGCTGATGCTGTTGACTGTTCAGCTTATGAAAATGTAATCGTTGAAATTGACACTTGGTATAGAAGTTGGACTTATGAAAAATGTTGGTTAGTTGTAAGTACTGATGGTACATTTCCAACTGACTTAACACCAGACTCAGAGGCTGATCCAGCAAACGGAATTTATGAAATATTCCCAGGAATCTCAGGAGATGGAGGTGCTGATCTTGGTGATAATCCAACAACTCAAAGAATTAATATTTCTGAAGTGGCTGGGGGTGAATCACAAGTTTGGATAAGATTTAACTGGACAGGAACATGGGGTTATGCGTGGTTTATCGATAGAGTATGTATTGCTCAACAACCTGCTGATGATATTGAACTTGCATACGGACTTGTAAGTCATAATGGAACTGGAGAGGAATACGGAAGAACTCCAATAGCTCAAATAGGAGATGGTGTATACACTGGTGGTGGTGTTTATAACTTCGGAGTGAATGACGCTAGTGATGTTGACTTATCAATGGAAGTTGTAAATTCCGTAGGTTATCCTGTTGTATCACAATCAGGATACTCAATGTATGGTTTTGATAACGATGGTTATTTAGATTTATCGACAACTATCAGTGGTCCAGTTGCGAGTGATGAGAGTGTGTATTTTGAAGACATGACAGCTCTATCTGGAGTTGTTGCTGACATATATACAGCAACATTTACAGCTTCTTCAAGTGCAGATTCTGATGGTGGTGAATATGATGGAAACAATACGGCTGTTAGAGAAGTAGAATTCACTGACAACTTATATTCTACTGACGGTATTGGTGTCTATAGTGATGCAGCTATTACAAGAATGGGAACTGGTTCTTTCACGGATGCTACTGATGGATTTATGATGATGTCATATTATGATATAACAGAGGGAACTAATGTTGCTGGAGCAACTATTATGTTAGATTCGTATGCATACACAACGCCACTAACTGTTGCTGGTGGAGAATTGGTAGTAGCAATTAGAGATACTACATTAATCTCAGCAGAAACATTTGACCCAGGTAATACCATAGCAACAAGTGATTTTTATTTAGTAACTCAAGATGATGTGGATAATGGATTTATTACAGTTCCATTCTCATCTCCTGAATACCTATCAGCTGGTGCATATTTTATCTCAGTAGAAATGTATAGTAATGGAAATGCTACTGATATCTACATTTTAGATGATGAAACAATTCCACAACCATATTACATGAGTATGATTTATATACCTGGTGACATGGTTTATTCAAATGGAACTGCTGCTGCTATTCGAATGATAACAGGGAATTCTGTTGGACTGGATGAAGAAATATCAGGACTAAATATTTATCCTAATCCTTCAAATGGACTAGTAAATATTGAATTAGAAGAAAATGGAGATTTCTTAATTCAAATTAACGACATTATTGGAAAAAGAATTTATGAACAAAATATAAATTCAAATACAGTATTAAACCTTGAAAATTTAGAAAAAGGTGTATACTTTGTAAGTATTTCAAATAATGAAAAAACAAATACAACTAAGCTCATTATAGAGTAAACTTGTCTTTGTTAGAATAAAAAACCCAGGATATCCTGGGTTTTTTTTTTATATATCTTTTAAGATTTATACAAATAATTTAGAAGAGGATTTGAATTCATTCAAATCTTGATTTTGAGTTGTTAAAAAAGACTCCCGATTTCCGTCCCATTTTTTAATCCCATCTTTTATAAAAACAATATTATCTGCTATATCCATCACTGAATTCATATCATGTGTATTTATCACAGTGGTAATATTATTTTCATAGGTAATTTCTTTAAGTAAATTATCTATAACTGTTGCTGTTGTAGGATCCAATCCTGAATTTGGTTCATCACAAAATAAATACTTTGGATTTAAAGAAATAGCTCTTGCGATCGCAACACGTTTTTGCATACCCCCACTCAATTCTGAAGGATATAAGGTGTGTACATTTTTAAGGTCAACTCTATTTAAACAAAAATCTACTCTTTGCTTCATTTCACTCCATCCCATTTTTTCGGACATTCTTAATGGAAACATTATATTCTCTTCCACATTCATTGAATCAAATAAAGCTCCACCTTGAAACACCATACCAATTTCTTTTCTAAGGTCTTTTTTTTCAGTCCCTGAAAGAGTAGTAAAATTTCTTTGTCCAAAGAAAATATTTCCATCATCAACTTGATGTAATCCCAACATACACTTTATTGTCATTGTTTTACCTGAACCACTTCTTCCTATAATAAGGTTGATTTTCCCAGCTCCAAACATTGCGGAAAAATTATTTAAAACAATTTTATCTCCAAAACTCTTATTAATATTATCAACTTTAATCATATAAATTAATTTAATAAAAGATGGGTTATAAAATAATTACAAATAATAATTAAAATACTTGTATAAACAACACCTTTTGTACTTGCTTGTCCAACTTCCAATGCTCCTCCTTTTGTATTATATCCAAAAAAAGAACAGACTGTAGTTATTATAAATGCAAAAATGACAGTTTTAATTAATGCATAAGCTAGATTAAATGGAATAAATTCATATTGTAATCCTTCTAAAAACTCTTCTGTT
>Ga0163179_10001628_pt1 | contig 15765 bp, 24 predicted proteins | sample AtlANTMetagenome_FD_109643 | JGI IMG/M metagenome (GOLD analysis project Ga0163179, IMG submission 109643) | Marine eukaryotic phytoplankton communities from the Atlantic Ocean - Atlantic ANT 2 Metagenome | ecosystem: Environmental > Aquatic > Marine > Oceanic | place: North Atlantic Ocean... | reverse complement strand
TTGCAAAACTATCGTCTGTCTTGTAAGGATAAACTGCGTGTTGCATGTGTGAAGGAAATATAAAAAATTGGCCTGGATGTGGTATAATTTTAACTGTAGCAGTTTTTAGTTTGCTTTCACCACCACCACTAGATCCTACGAATAAAATGGCACCATCATCATCTCTATCGCGTTTTTCGGAAGGTAAAAACTTAGGAACTTTTAGATACATAACTGAAGAAACATCACAATTTGTATGAACATGAAGAGGATTATATTCTCCCGCTTGTTGTTCAACTATCCACATACTGTTAATTGTAACTTTAATACTATTTCTTAAACGCTCCATATCTCCATGATATTGTGGTGGAGCTTTTTGTAAATTACATTGATGAACATATTCAAGAACCATATTACCAAAAAAGTCTGTTAAATTTTGTTCTTTAAGTTTTTGAGGAGGCACTAAAGGTTCATCTTTGATCTGTCCTGCAAGATTATTACCCCAATTTGTCCTATTTGAGTCATTCATTATATTATCAGAAAGTCTTATCATTGTTTCCAAAACTGTTGGTGGAAGTTGCGTTTCAAATAAAATATCAGCCCAAGGTCTATGTAAGCTATAAGTCATCTCAAAAGTTTCATTTAGAGTTTCTTGATTATTATTATTTTTTTCTTGCAATCTTTTTTCTTTTCTTCTTTGTGCTCTATTCATAATCAAATCCTGTAAAATCTCTTTTCTTAAATTTACCACCAGTTGCTATATCAAATGAAGGTGTATCATTCTCTGGTTGTCCAGTATCCACTAGTTCATCTTGTGCTGCTTGGGAAACATCAAACAATCTCATTTTTGCTCGGTCAATACCCACTACAAATTTACGATTTAAAGTAGGATCATTGTATCTGTTCTTTAATTGTTTTACTAATATCTGTCCAACTTCTTCCATTTGCTCAGTGCTAATAATTGCAAACATAAGATCTGCAGTTGCAGGTAATCCGAAACTCTCTGAAGTGTCTTCCAGCCCAACATCAGTATTAGAATAACCTGAGCGAGTAGTCTGAGTAGCAGAGACAATAGGAAGCTTATTTTCCACAGCAAGACCGCGAAGTTCTTCTGCAATAGACTTGATAAGTGTGTAAGAATTGACATTAGATCCTGTTTTTATTCTAGAAGATGTACAGATATTAAGATAATCAACAAATATGATATCTGGAACGAAAGACCTTTTTAGATTCAATTCATTCAACAATGCACGAAAATGATTTACATTTGCAGATGCAGTTGGATATTCTTTGATTATCAGTTTTCCTTTTGTAGTCTTACTTAAATTATTTATTTTCTTATCGTAGAGGTCTTTTGGTAGGCTGTGAAGGTCATCTACAGCAATATCTAAAAGGTTTGCATCAATTCTTTCAGCAATCTTTTCTTCTGCCATCTCAAGAGTAATGTAAAGTACATTTTGATTTTGTGCAAGACAAGAAGATGCAACATGACACATAAACAAAGACTTACCAACCCCTGTACCAGCAAGACAAATATTTAATGTTTTTTGCGGTAGACCACCCTTTGTAATTCTGTTGAAGTAATCCAAATCAAATGGAATACGTTCTTCCACCCTATGATAATAATCGTAACGATCATTGCTATCATCAATATAGTCATGACCAACATGAGGATCAAAGGAAACAGAAAGAGCGTCTGAAAGAATATCTGGAATGGCACCTTTATCTACCTTCGATTGAGGATTGTCAAGTATTGATATTGACTCAACAACCGCATTGTAAATTGCTTTGTCTTGACAAAATTTTTCAGTTGAATCTAATAACCATGAAAGGTCTGAAAATTCTTGATCATTTTTACCAATTTCATTAACAAGATTTAAAGACTCTCTGAAATCTTCTTCTGAAATTTTTGCATCACCCAATTCAATATTGAGGGCTTCTTTGTCTGGAAGAGAATTATATTTTGTTATGAAATTATTTATGTGATTATAGACAATTTTATCGGAATTTTCAGTAAAATATTGATCACTTAAAAATGGTAATACTTTTCTTGCATAGTCTTCATTTTGTAATAGATTCTTTAATATTGTTGTTTCTATCTTCATCGCTACCTATATGTTGGTCTTCTATTATTTCTAAAATTGCCCTACCTAGAGTTTCTTCAAATATTTTACCCTGTTCATCAGTTATATCTCTTTCACCAATATCAGATGGTGATGTTATTATATCATAACCATACTGGCATGTCAAGGTGCCATCATCATTTAAAGTTGGATTTGTTTTAAAGTTTTTGTATTTAACTATAACTTGACTGAATGGGCCTTTTATAATTTGAATACAAAGACTATTATCGTTAGGATCTTCTGGATTAGAAACTATATTATACCAAGAGTCTTTAAGTTTTGGTACATGAAATTTTGGTGAAAGATCAGGCATCAGACAATCCTCTTAAATTATTGTTACCTTGAATTTTGGCATCAGGGCCACCTGCTGTATCAATTTTTAGAGTTTGGTCAAATTTTCTTCTACCCAAAGGGTCTTTAACTGCAGTGGGTTTCCAATCTTTTGCTTCTGGACATATTAAATTGAAAGACACAGCTCTTCGTATTCCAGGCCCAAAGAATGGATTTACAGAATGTTTTAACCATGCAGGAAAAATAATAAATTTTCCTGTTGTTGGAAGTTCCATGACCACACCCTTTGGTCTAATACTTTGAAGGGGGTTTACATCCATAAATCCATCTAATGCGTGATGAAAATTAAAAGCTCCTTCTTCATTTAATTCTGAAACTTGAACTGGAACTTTTAAATAAAATACACCAGACATCAAACCAAAATGACTGTGAGCTGGATTATAATCATTCTCTTCGGAATCTGTTGCCCAAATAGCATCAATTTCTAAATTAATTTTAGCTGGATCTACATTTGAAAAGTACAATCCAGAATTACACAAATAACCTTTCCCCATAGTTAAAATATAGTCTGACATCTCTTTGGGTAATATTTCAACAGGTATTGTAATTTGTTTTCCCTTAACTTGTCTAAACGCATTTTCATGATATAATTCATCATAACGATTTTCGTAAAGACCATCTATAATACCATTCATTTGTGTAACAAGTTCTTCACGCATCTCTGAACTCGCAGCATAATTGTATCTTTGATGTAGTGTTACACTAGTTTCATATTCAGCCATTTTCTTCTCCTATTCGTTTATTATGTAGTGGAACTAATTTCCATTCATCTGCGTGTGGACATATTAGATTAAAAGATACTGCTCTTCTAATCCCCGGCCCATGAAATGGAGTTACAGAATGTTTCAACCATGCAGGAAAAATTATAAATTTTCCTTCTTCTGGAAGTTCCATAAAATGATCTTTTGGTCTAATACTTTGAAGAGGATTTAAGTCTAAAAATCCATCTTCTGAAAGATGAAAATTTAAAGATCCTTCTTCATTTACTGAAAAAACTTGTGGAGGAACTTTCAAGTAAAATGTACCAGATAATAATCCAACATGACTATGCGTTGAAATATAATCAGTTTCTTCGGAGTCTCTTACCCAAATTCTTTCAATTTCTAAATTAATTGTAGCTGGATTAATGTTCATAAAACGTAGTCCAGAATTACACAAATAACCCTTTCCCATAGTTATGATAAAATCTAACATTTCTTTGGGAATCATTTCAGCTGGTATCGTAATTTCTTTTCCTTTCATTCTTCTAGGCGAGTACTTACGATCCGATTCTTTCCAATGTGTTTCGTAAAAATTATCTGAAAATTTATTCATTTGATCAACTAGATTTTTTTTCATAGTTGAACTTGCAGCAAAATTATATCTTTGATGAAGTTGTATATCACCATCAAAAGAAGTAAATCCTTGAAGTCTTTGTATATTTAAAAATCTATGTATATCTTTATGGCTGGGTCTAACTTGTTCCTCAGTCATTTTTTTCTTCAGAATCATCAATTCCACTACCATAAGAAAACTCTTTATCAGCAGCTTCATCTAATTTGTTCATTATATCTTCAGTAAAATATTTTTCTGGATCTTTCAATATTTGTTTCGCGTACAATTTAGAACCATCTGGCAATTCATATCTTGTAGATACTTTCTTGAAAATTTCATACTTCTCTGCCAACTCTAAAAGACCATAATAACGATTAAGACCTTCATCATAACTTAGAAGTACATCAACTTTTTTGTTTTCTTTTGCAAGTCTTGATTTGAAATTTTTACAATGTATTATATTACCAATTACATCTGTACCATCTTTTTCTTTTTTCTTAGAAAGAAATACGATATTAGATGCTGCATACTGTAAACCAGAGCCACCACCCATAATATCTTGTGGAAACATAGCCCCGACTTGTTTGTATGTGTGATTAGTTACTAGTAATGGAATACCAGCTTTGGCAAGTTTGAGAGTCAGTACTCTAAATGCACCCTTTACGATTCGGGCCTTAGTCATATCCACTTTGTTTGCACCATCAGTAATATCTTCAACTTCTTTGGCCGTAGATAACATACCTAAACTATCAAGACAAAGTAGAAGTGGTGCTTCACTTTTCTCTATGTGTTTGTCTACCACTTTTGATGCTTGTTGAGCAAAGTCCTGTATCGTGGCAACTGGTAATTGAACAAATCTTTTTGTATCAATATTTCTTTCTTCAATCATTTCGGGAGTGAGTGCAGACTCAGACTCAAAATAAAGAACGCCGCCGCTAGGATTATCTGCAAGAAACTGTCTGACAAGCCCAAGTATGAAGAAAGTTTTACCCGTTGCTGACTCACCCGCGAAAGCAGTAATTTTATTGGATGGTAAACCTTTGTGAATACTTCCCGAAATAAGTGCGTTAAGTATATAACTCCCTGTATCAATATATTCATTTACACTCCCTAGCATCCCATCAGAAACTTTGGATGCGTATTGATTTCCTGTTACTCCTATTAATTCATCAAAATAATCGCTCATAATTTAACCTTGTAATTTTTGTATTTTTTCTAATTGTTCCTTTGATATAAAATCTGCATTAAAAGCCAAACTTCTACGTTCACCAGTGCCTACAAATGGATAAACTTGATGGTTAAGTGTACTAGGATAAAGATAAAACCATCCAACTTCTGGTTGAATATTATACAATGAAGTAGTCATAAATGGATCAGCATCACCCATTCCTGTAAAAGCTATTTGACCATCTTTTCCAAATTTTATTGAAGCTTCATCTGGTTTACGTTTTACTTGTTCTGGAACTTTTAAATACATAACTGCTGAAATTTTAGAGTTTTGATAGCCATTTACCATTTCACTATGAGCATGAACTGGAAGGTAATCGTTTTCTTTTTGACTAACTATCCATGTATGAACTATTCTTGAATTCCATTGTGTATGTGGCCCATCAGAGATTTCAGTATCCATCATTTGTTTGACATTTCCATTGGAAAGTACAGTATTTAAATAACCATTTATTATTCCCATAGTATAGTCAAGAACACCAAACTTTTGATATCTTTCAACAGAAACTTCCCATGAAGGTGGCACCACATCATCAGTTCCTTTACCATCTGATTCTCCCAATACTTCATCACTCATTGTAATAAATTTTTGTAAAGTATCATCTGGAATTTTTGTACTACATACTAATTGAGCCCATGGGGCATCTACAAACCAATTCTCACTTAGTTTCATTTTGCTCCTGTAAACTTTTTTGGTGTGCCAGTTGTAGTATTTCAAATTGTTCTTTTGAAATTACATCAGCATTGAAGGATATACCTCTACGTTCTCCCTTACCTTGAAATGGGTAAACTTGATGATTTAAAGTACTAGGGAAAAGATACAGCCAACCTACTTCTGGATAACAGTTATATTGCATAGTGGTTGAAAATGGATCAACACCACCCATTCCAGTAAAAAGTATTTGACCATCTTTTCCACCCCTGAGTGATAATTTACTATTATCGTGATCCATTTTTTGTTCTGGAACTCTTAAATAAAGAACACCAGAAATTTTGCAAGTTTGTCCTTGAGCATCAACTTTATCATGAGTATGAACTGGAATATAATCATTTTCTTTTTGACTTACAACCCATGCATCAACAATTCTACTATGCCAATGTGTATGAGGGCCGCCTGGAATTATATCATTTAAATTGGTTTTAACATTACCATTACTTAAAATAGTTTCCATATAATGTTGAATCATTTGCATAACATAATCTATTACACCATATTTTCCAAATTTATCAAAAGAAATTCTCCATGGCTGGGGTATTACTCCACTACCAAAGTTATCCTCAGTGGCTTCTGCTTCATCTAATACTTCATTACTTATTGCCATAAATTTTACTAATTTATCTTCTGGTATTTCTGTGCTACAAAGTAGTTGTGCCCATGGTGCATTTACATACCAATTTTCTCCCATTTTCATAATTACATTCCTTTTTTCTCATTTTCTTGTGCTATGATTAAGTCCATTTGTTTTTTGGAAATGACATCAGCATTAAAGGATAAACTTCTACGTTCACCTTTACCCCTAAATGGATATACTGAATGACCTAATGATGCAGGAAAAAGATGTAACATACCAACATCTGATGCATTACAATTCAATACTGGAGCAGTACACCACTCATCAGAATCACCCATTCCAGTAAATACTAAATTTCCATCTAGTCCACTTCCATCAGTTTCATTATTTGTGTGTGATTTTCTTGCTGGTTCAATTTTTTCTGGAAACTTTAAATGCATTACTGCAGATATTTTACAATTAGCATGATTGTGTACTGGATTATATTCATTTTCAAATTGATGTACAGTCCAAGCACTTACAATCCTACAAGCATAGTTTAATCCATGTGGCCCGTTTTCAAATTTTTTATCACAATATTGCCACAGGTTACCATTCATAAGAACTGTTCCCCAATATTTTACAGTCATGCTGATGAAATATTCCATTAATCCAGATTCAAGAAGCTTTTCTTGAGAAATAAAATATTCATTATCAATTTGTCCAGCTAGTGATGCACCTGCACTATCTCGGTTTACGTCTTCATAAATTTTATCAGTCAATTCTAAAGTAGTTTTAAATATATCATCTGGTACTTTAGTAGTTGCAACTAATTGAGCCCAAGGTGCATTTATATGCCAGTTTTCTTCCATTTGCATATCATAATCTCCTATTTCTAAGTAATTATTGAAACTTTTTTAACCATAGAATTAAGATGGTCATTACATAAGTCTCTTAAAATAACAACATCTTCAAGAGCCATCATTTCAACAGAAAATTTATCTATTTCTATATGACCTTCTAGTGTTATAGTACGTTCTAATACTTGGCCTGGGTTCATGTATTGTCTTGCCATATTACCAGTTGCAACAGATTTACCTGTGCGGGGATCTCTTTTAAGACCTTCATATAAAACAACCCTTCTGATATCCGCTGCTTTACCATAACCAGTATCAAGATGGTCAGAAGAAAATACACCTCTCTCAACATCTGCACCTACACCAGTTTGAGGATTAGCTCTGTGAGCTGTAGATTCCTCTGGTCTAGAACTTCTTTTTTCAATCTCTTCTCCCTCAAGGTCTTGTCTAGAGTCTCGTTCTTTACGATCCCATTCCAATTCCATTTTGGCCTGGTCTAAGATTTTACGTTGTTTAGCAATATCTTCTGCAGTTTCTTCTCTTCTGACAGTATCAAGGGATTTATCAGAGTTATAAGCATCAAGTATTTCTTGACCACCGACATTTAAAGGAATGCTATGTTTCCTTCTCATTTCATTGAGAGTAAGACCATCATATTCTTTTTTTTCTCTTGTCTCATGTTTTTTAACTTGTTCATCATGAAGAACTTTTTGTTTTTTATTATGTTCAGTTATATCTTTAGCAGCCATTACAAATTCCCTTCTCTTGATTGTATTTCTTTTAAAATAGTTAATATCATATTATTTAATTCTGTGCGATTGGAGTCATATCGGCATTAAAAGATAGACTTCTTCGTTCACCTTTACCTCTAAATGGATATACAGAGTGTCCTAATGTACTTGGAAAAATATGTAACCATCCAACCATTTGTTCAACACTAACATTAAAAATTGGTGATGTAGAAAAGGGATCAGCAGCTCCCATACCTGTGAAAATTAAATTTCCATCAAGATCTTCTAAATGTGGTTTTACTGGTGGTTCTGTATTTTTTGGATACTTTATATGCAGTACAGCAGAAATTTTGCAATTTGAATGTCTGTGTATAGGATTATATTCATTTTCAAATTGATGTACAGTCCAACAACTAAGTATTTTAGCAACCCAAGTATTTCCACGAGCGCCGGGTGGATAAATTTGATTTAGATGGTCGGCCATATTACCATTTGTAAGTATGGTACTCCAATATTTTGTAGACATCTTAATAAAGTACTCCATCAATCCAGATTCAACCAATTTATCATCCGTAAAATAATATTCTTCTTGAATTTGTCCAGCAAGACCAACTCCTGCACTATCATGTTTTGGGTCATCATAAATTTCATCTGTAATTTTTACAATTTTTTGGAATAGATCATTAGGTACTTTTGTAGTGCAAACGAGTTGTGCCCATGGAGCATTCACATGCCAATTTTCATCTATTTGCATCCTATCCTTTCAAATTTCATCATACTATTTTTTTTCTCTCAATGTAATTTCATCAGAAATTTTAAGTATAAGTTTATTTAATTCTGCACGGTCACTATAAAGTTCTGAACGATTTCTCTCTTTAAGTAAGTCTTCGCGGTATTCTTTTAAATCTTCAGTAAGCCATCCGCCAAAATCATAATTATTCATAAAATACCATCCGTTTTTACTGACACATGATAACCTTGCTCCTGTAGTGACATTGAAATCTGATAAGCCTGTTCTTTACTTTGACAGAATCTTTTACGAATGTCTTTTTTATCTGGTTTTTCCCATTTTATAGGTTGAGATTGAGCATGGTAATTTTTATTCTCAGTTGTTTTCGGCCGCCAATATTCTATCCAAATATTCATTTATTTTCCCTCTTTGGCATAACCACTTATACCAAATAAAATTCCTATGACTAGTCCAGAAACTATAGGATTTACATTAAATCCAGAGTATAAAAATCCTATCAAAAAACAACCTACAAACATTCTACTAATATTTAACATAAACTTATTATACCATATTTTAAAGATTTGTCAAGTAAAGAACCCCATAATATTAGTCTTTCTTTCATGTTCCCAGCCAATAACATTGAGAATACCGATTATGGGATCAAGAAAAGCTTTTGAAAATTGTTTCTCATAATCAATGTATGGTTTCAATTCAAATTCATCTGGTAAAGCATTTAACATAGCAATTACAGTATCACCAGTTGGATTAGGTTCTTTTAGATAAGCAAACTTAATCTTCTCACCTTCTTGAATTTTTGGATACTTTCTAGTCAATCTTTTGTTCTGTAAAATCTTGTTGTAAATTAATGAACCCTTAACATGAATTGGTGTAGATTTTTGATAGATTGAAGCAGCATCATGATACTTGGCAAGACCTTTTACAGATCTTGGAAAAGAAACTTCTTCTGCAGGAAGTGTCTTAAATTTAGTTTTGAAGTCTTCAATATAACTGATTACATCATCTTCTGTTCCATTCATCATAATCTTGAATGCTCCTTTTAGAGCATTACGACAAGGTTCTGGTGTAGAACTTTTGACAGCTTCAATACCCATAATCTTGAGTTTAGGTTCATCATACTGAACACCTTCAGAGTTATGAACATTCAGAATATAATGTTTCTTGCCAGTCCAGATTCCAACATCTGCAAGAACTTCTCTTTTCATTACCATCTTTTGTTGAAATGCATTTACATATTCAGCCATTTCACCATAACATTTATCAATAACATCTTGTATTTTACCTTCACATACTTTGTCCATGAATTCAATAATTTTATTCGTATCTGTAAGACCTACTTTATGTACGAGAGAATCAAGAGTAACATACAAAGAGTCAGTATCGGAAGCGAGGACATAATCATCATTTTCTGTTTCTAATATTTTGTTTAAGTATTGATTGACTGCTCTCTCAGCCCAACGAATAGAGAGCTGACCCGCAACGGATACAGCCTCTGCATTCCTCACATCATAAAAACGAAACCATTGATTACCAAGGGCTCCATAAGCTGAGTTGAGAGCAATCTTTAAATTAATCTGCATATTATGATACTGAGCCAATTTGTTAGTATCTGCAGCTTTACCTTTCTTCTGTTCCGCAATCATTAACTGTTTATACTTCACGCGGTCAGTATACATCTTTTCCATGAGTGCTGGAAGAAACCCTTGTTTCTTACGAGTATACAAAGAACCATTTGGAGTCATGGTAAGATTTTTTTCTTGAAGAAACTTAGTATCTACTTCACCATTAAGTAGAGGTTCTACCAATCCAGACTCAGGATACATACTTACAAGTGTCTCAGGAGAAATATTGTATTGCATTATCAGATGCGGATATAGAGAGTTCAAGTCAAAACTAGCAACCCATTTGTGCCGACCAATATTTGGTTCTTTGACATACGCACCTTCATACGCTTCTGATTTAGTCTCATGTTTCTTTGGTGGAACAACTATTTGTTGATCTTTCAAATGATTATAGATAATACAATCCCACATCTTTACAGGACTGAATACATCATTGAAGTTACACTTGGCCATGTAAGCTAGTGAGATAATCATCTCTAAGAGTTTCATCTTCTCTTCTAGTCTTTCCAACAAAACAACATCATGAACATTATAATCTACAAATTTTTGATAGTTTGTTTTATATAATTCGTGAAGTGAAGCATACTCTGAATAATCTATTTTCTTTTCACCTAACTCTGCGTAGGCGATGTGATTCAAAGAATACGACTCTTGATTGACATAGGTAAACTTTTTATAAGCATCCATGTAGTCAATACTTGAAATACCAACCAAATCAAAAATCTGTTGTTTTCTATTACCAAATAGTGTTATTTCATTCTCTTTATACCAGCCCCAAGGTGAAAGTTTGTTAGCCATTTTTCCACCAAGAATTCTGACTATACGATTGACAAGATATGGTATATCAAAAAATCTTGAATTCCAGCCAGTAATAATATCTGGATAATTCATAGACCAATCTAGTACAAAGTTCTCTAATAATCTTTTTTCATTCTCACAATGAATATACTGAATACCTTCGGCTGGTGTATACTCTTGACAGCCATACACCTTGAAACTTTTTCCACAACGATAAGAGATAGCCAAAACTTCTTCGTTGGCACTTCTTACATCTGGAAAACCATTTTCAGAACTGGTTTCAATATCAATATAACCAATCTTAATCTTATCTAAATCATAGTCAACCATACCGCGATAGTTGTCAGAAATAAAAGAATATTGAAACTGGTCAAAACCAAAAACATTACCACCATACTCTTTCATGGCTTGGCGAGAATCTTTCATAGAGCCCCACTTTACAGCAGCAACATTTCGATTATCTAAGGTTTTCCATTGAGGATTTTGAGGTTTATGAGATTCTACAAATAAGGTAGGTTCATAATTTACTTTTTCTTTGAATGATTCACCGCGATCATTGACACCTCTTAAAGCAATGAAATTACCATGAGGTTGAACATTAGTATAAAACATTAATAATTATAGTATTTGATGTATTTCACTTTTAATTTATCTAAGTTATTATAACACAATATGATTTGATTGTCAACCCATGAGCGCCCACGATTTGCACCTATTACAAATAAAATTTGTAAATAGATTAACCACACATATTTCATATTTTTCTCCTATGTTAGAAGACCATTCTTGTATTGTGTCTTTCCATTAACTCTTAGAGCAGTCATTGTTTTACTACGATTACTACCATCAAGAACGTAAGAACAATGCACCCATCCACTATTTGGGTCAACTCCATCATAAAATTCTAGAATAAGTTGATCAAATATTAGATTTTTTTCAATCCATTTTGCAAGGTCTGGATTTGAAATTTTTGTAGATTCAAAATCTGCTGCTTGTCCATTACAATGTTGACTTGTTTTTGAACCACCCACTGCCTTGTTCAGCGCTGGAGAACGATATCCACTATTGATACGAATAATTCCAAATTCATCTCTTATCGGTTGTAGAATAAAATTACAGAGATTAACTAGATTAATAACGTGTTCTCTTGAAGCGTCATTTGAAATTCCCAAACGATCAGCAGTAGAACTTTTTATCATTTCTTGATACCCAAAGTTCTTTGTTAAGTGACCATTGTAAGATGGTTTCTTGGCTGCCATGATATCTTTCCCTAAGTTTTATCTATATCAACTGATCCAGTAGTAGGATCATATTTTACTGTAAAGGTTACTTCTATTGGTTTAATAGTTCCATCTTTTAAATTGATAGGAAGTTTACCTTCTACAGCTCCTATTAATGCATCTTTTGCATTATCAAAAGTGTGTGTAGGATCTTCCTTTATTACTTTATCTAATTCTTTCCTTGACTTTTCTGGAAGAATATCGTCTATCATTTTTTCAACGTGTTCTGATGCTAAGTCTTGAGCTTTATCAACTACTAGCCCAGCCACCACATTGAACAACATACCTGCCAGTGGTAACATAATAATCTCCTAAAATTTAAATCCTTTTGGGTCTTGTAGGTATTTTTCCCACATTTCTACCCCGCGTGCCGACATTGGCCTCTGTTCTACTTTTTGAAAAAATTGATCGCGGGTTAAAAAATTATATTCTATTTTTTCTTCCACATCATCAAAAAGTACTTCTTTTAATACTTTTCTAGTTGCCATTTTATAGTCCTATTGTAAATTTTTCCATGTATTTGTTTTTTTGAAATTCTCTGGATCAGTTTTAAAATATTCATATTCTTCTTCAACATTCAATTGAATTCCAGAAGCTATTACGGATTTTCTAAAATCTTCAATATCATTCCAATTTTTACTAGCCTTACTAACTGTTTTTTTAGGAGCTTTTAAAATTTCTCCCATTGCTTTAGATATCTTTTTTTTGCCTTTTTTTGCCTGTGCCATTTATATCCTTTACTTTGTTAAAAATTTATAAGCTGCGGTTTCTTTGAATTCTACAGGATTCGATGTGTAAGCTTCATAGAGTGCTGGAATATTAACTGGAATAAACTCTGAATTAAAAAGTAATCCAGTTTCAGTTACTGCTTCTGTAAATTCTTCGATACTATTCCAAGTTGCATCATTTGATACTACTTCTGGTGCAATTACTTCTACTTCTTCAATAAGATCTTCTTTATTGTGTCTTTTGTCTAACTCTACACCAAGAGTTCTACCTTCTTTTTCTAATTCTTTTTTAGAATTCTTTTTTTTGGATTTTGCCACTTCACTGCTCCTATTTTAGTTTATGTTAATTTTATAATATTATTTATAATCCCCCAATACTGCAGGCAGGATTTTTGGTAAACAACATTGGGGGCACCATTATAATTATTGACCGATAGGAATCAGTCTTGGTTTTTTCTCATCTGGAATTACCCGCTCCAGATTCACAATAAGCATGCCGTCTTGGAGATCAGCACTCTTAACAATGATATCATCACTCAGTTGAAATGCTCGAGAAAAAGATCTCTTAGCAATTCCACGATGTACAAAACCAATTTCATTGTTAGAACTTATTTCATCATTATCTACCCCATCATCTTTCTTGATAACTGAACGAACAGTAAGTGTACTATCAGTCAGTTCCACTTCAATGTCATCTTTTGTAAAACCAGCAAGAGCTAATTCTACAACATACTGTAGATCATTAATTTTACGAATATTATATGGTGGATAACTTGTTTGAGCGGTATCCACATTAGAAAGACGATTAAAAAATGTATCGAATCCAACGCTGAATCCGAGCATCTTTTGTAAGTCTTGTGGTGTGGGGAATGTGTGTGGTGCTAATGTATACATAGGGCCTCCTTTAAAGCGAGGTTAATATTACACTCCAATCTTCAGCACGTAGACTTGGAGTAAGTTAGAGGTTACCACTATGGTCAACCTCAGTCGCGCCAACCTTCTCCTTTGAAGAGATGATTGCAACGATGTTTGAAAACAGTCCAAAGTAGACTGCTCAATGAATCAGAAGTATAATTTCCCGATTCTTTTACTATCAATTTGTATTTAGTCCTCATAATTTTTTCATCAATTTGCCAATTACTATTGTAGTATTTAGTCATAATGTAAAAAAGTGTAAAGGGCGAGTTTAATCACCCTTTGTCAGATGTATATATGTTTACTTCTTGGAATAAATTCCCCAAAGTACCCATACTGCTACTAGACCGACTAGGCCTTCAGCACCCAACTCTTTAACTAAAGCTGTTACTGAACCAACGACATCAAGGCCGAGGAATGGTACAGCTGCTCCGAAAAGAATTTGAAGAACTACACCTAATGCGATCAACGCAAGACCAGCTTCTGTAAGACTGCGAATCCAGCCTGTTGCTTTTTCTAACATAGGATTACTCCCTTTTTGAATTATAGTTTTGGCCATATAACTCCTTTGTTATTTGCCAGTTGAACCAAATCCACCTTCACGCTCGGTCTTCTGAACTGGTGGTTTTTTGATTTCTGTTAAACCATGATATACCTTTTTCACCAATTCAGCTTGACATATTCTATCTCCTGTATTTATTACTTTAGGAGATTGAGATATATTAGTCATCATAACGAAAATAGGATCTACATAGTCAGAATCTATTATACCCTCACAATTTGTCAGGTATAATCCTTCATTCCAAGCCAAACCTGACCTAGAGTGAAGCCTAACTGAGTATCCTTCTGGAATATCAAAGATCAATCCAGTAGGAATTAATACTCTTTCCATGTTATTAACTTGAAGAACTCCGTTCTTAAAAGGTTTTTCGATTAATCTATTTAGAGTATCTTGACGCACTTTGTATTTTTCTAGTCCATCAAAACACGCATGAATATCGAAACATGCTGAACCCTCTGTTGCATAGATAGGGTCTTTTGCATTCTCATGTAATTTATAAAATTTTAATTTTGTTTCATTCTTGTTGGTCGCCATCTTCAGTCCTTTTACTTCCAATATTATATTTTGCTGTAAGATCCCATTGGTCTTTTTCTTTAAAAGATAGGATCTTTAGTTGATTCAATGGAACAACTGATTCACTTGAAGATTCTGGATTCACTAGTGCAATTAAGCCCCATTCCGATAAAAGATTTGCTATTGTGTTTCTTCTTGCTTGGTCATTTTCTGAGAAGTTGGTTGGTTTACCATCAAGTGCAAATAATTCTTTAAAATGTACGATATAGTATCTACCTTGTTTATGTAATATATGACAAGATTGATAAAGTATTTTGTCTTTTCTGGAAGCTACTCCAATTCTGGTAAGTGTTTCACGCACCTTGAGAAAATCATCTGGATTTTTCAGAGTGCATTCCACCATGCTTTCTGTTCCTGTTGTCATTTTCCACTCCACCTTGATTCAATTTATCTATGATATAAGCCAACTGTTCATCAGAAAGTATTCTTAGAGCATCTTTGGCTTTCTCATAAATAAATCCATAATACTCTTTCACCAATTCAACATTCTGTAGTTTCTCTGGTTTCAGCCACTTACTATACCTTCGTTTCTTTCTTATGTTATTTATAAGATAGTCAAACTGAAGTCTTGAATCAAGGTGGTGGTTTCGATTCATTTCATTTACTTGAAATATAGTGTCCATAAAGAAAGATAAGCCACGATTAACAATAAAAGATGAATACTTCCTCTCATCTTGTGGAGT
>Ga0163179_10001627_pt1 | contig 15769 bp, 17 predicted proteins | sample AtlANTMetagenome_FD_109643 | JGI IMG/M metagenome (GOLD analysis project Ga0163179, IMG submission 109643) | Marine eukaryotic phytoplankton communities from the Atlantic Ocean - Atlantic ANT 2 Metagenome | ecosystem: Environmental > Aquatic > Marine > Oceanic | place: North Atlantic Ocean... | reverse complement strand
TGAATGTAAGTAATGTTACAGGAAGCTTCGGAGGTTCACCTTACGTAACTTTTATACATCCAAATCCAAACTTAGATATTCTAGGTATTAGAATCACTATAGGTGATAATGTATCTATAGGCTTGGATCCCGTATATTATAACGTAGGAGATCCTTTACCATTATTCACCGATCTTTGGATAGGTGCTGGCGTATCATTTACACCAGGGGTAGAAGGACCCTCAATAGACTTTACAATAGGGAGTAAGTTCTGAGTGCAGATATACCAGCTACAGCAGGTAAAGTCCTTACAGAGGGTAATATACGTGCTTATGTAAAGTGTTCCGAATACTACAAGAGGGGAGGTAGTGTAGAGCCTACCTTCGGCCTCTTGGTAGTAAAGGAAGCTATAGAAAGAATATTCGTAAAATTATTAAAGAACGAAGACTCAAAAATAGATCTTCAAGACATTGTAATGAAATCAATAACAAGTAACAACGATAAAGAAATGTTACTTGAGCCTCAAATAAATAAGTATCTTACATCTGGCATTCTATGGGTAAAAACCTTTATGGATTTATTCCCTCCCGATTTGTATATGCCAGTTTACGGTCCATTTACAACAAGGGTCAAAATTGGAAAGACCCCTATAGATTTAGAAATATCTGCTATATGTAGATCTAAAAAATATCAAACATTACATGCCATAACTTTCTGCCCGTTTACAACTAAACATGCGATACTGAATGATATACCAACTTATATGAAATTGAAGTTGCTTAAACCTTTAGTAAAGAAACATCACAGTGGAAGACCTCAAGCTATGGTACATATATTGTCTTACACAAAAAGCCATGATTTAGATCATCACTATTTAACTTCAAATGATTTAAATAAAGGATATAATAAAATGGTAACTGATGTTATAGAAAGAATGGAAGTTGGCTATCACTTCCCCATAATACCATGCAATTTTGCATGTAGATATAAAGCAACTTGCTTACCCGGATATTCAGATGAGTAAATCTTTTGGAACAAAATTTATACTTGTATCTGATGTTCAACAATTTTTAAATCCAAAAATATTTGGAGGTGGCCCATGGGTTCACCTTGCTACAATAGTTAGAGGATTCAAAGAATATATGTGTTTTAAAAATACACAAGATGATAAAACATATATAGAATATGTAGATCCAACACATTCCACTTTACTCAAAAGAATAGATGACGATATAGAATTTGCTGAAATAGAAGAATTTCTTAGACAAGCAGGTATTCTAAAAGTGGATCTTACAAAAGAGTTTAAAATTGCAGACAAAAAACATTAAAACAAAATGGAAAAATCAATATACAAAGATAGACTCTGCATCTAAATTTCACGAAAAAATAAGAATAATATTAGTAGACGACCCATGGTTTAAATCGTTTAGATGTTATCAAGAAGTTCCTGTATCTGGATTAGTTGAAGGCTACCCTTATAACAATCATCATATTGATTGGTATATTGATGAGCTTTCAACAGTCATAGAATTGCATGGTGCTCAACATTATAAAATGACAAACTTTGGTAACACGGGTTATGAAGAAGCAAGCAAATCATTTAATCAAATGAAATATAGAGATAATTTAAAAAAACAAACTTTATTAGATGCAGGGTATAATTATCTTGAAATACCCTATAAGATGAAAGAAAAACTTAATGGAAAAAAATTAAAAGAACTAATAATTAATTTAATATAGGAGAGTACATGTCTCAAGAAGAAATTGAACAGGAAGAACAAGGTCCTGTAATGGTAGAAATATTTACACCAGGAGACATACTCTACTACGGGCCGGGAAGTAGAGTCATCCCTTTCTTTCAAGAAGTTACAAGCGAAACAATATTACCATTTATATCTCAATTGCTTGAGCTGGATAGTAGGAGCTGCGGAGATATCATTACCATACATCTCAATACACCTGGCGGATCGTTAACAGATGCCTTTGTAGCATACGATATAATTAAAACAATCAAATCCCCAGTTGTAATATTATGTACCGGCATGATTGCTTCTGCTGGCTTAATATTGCTTTCTGCAGGCGACTACAGGTATGCAAGTCCTAATTGTATGTTCTTCTACCATCAGCCAATACTTCCCCTTGATCCAATCAACTCTACTGAAGCATCTTTATCCGCTAGCAGCGCATATAAAATGACTTCAGATTTATATGATGAAGTCATAAGAAAGCGTTCTAAGATAACAAAAGGCGTATGGAAGAAAGAATTTGAAGGTAAAACAACAAAATATTTTGATACAGAAGAAGCTCTCAAATATAAATTTATAGATGAGATAATACCATTTTCTAAAAAAAGGAAAATAACATAATGGCTACACGAGGCGCAGGCGCCAGAAGAAAAGGCGCTCAATTTGAAAGAGATTTAGCTAATTTAATAAAAGAGAAAACCGGCTTAGATGCCAGGAGAGGCCTGGCACAAACAAGAGGCGGTGGAGCGGAAGTATCAGATGTAGAAATAGATCATATACATATAGAAGCGAAGCGACATAAACGCTGTAATATAAAAGCAGCACTACGACAAGCTATCCATGACTCGTCTGCTAATGGTAAAATACCAGTAGCAATAACAAAAGATGACAGAGAAGAAATTCTCTGCACTATGAGATTTAATGACTGGGTAGAATTTTTTATAAAATATGTAGATAAACAATAATTATGGATTACAAAACACTCGAACCAAAGCAAACGCCGTTGACACTTTCTGTGTCGCAAGAAGCATTTGCTAACGAGTGGAAGAAATGTATCTCAGATAAAAATTCTGATTTATCTGAAATTATGATTATGATTGAACCATTTTTAAAAATATGGGAAAAACAATTAAAAAATATTTTTAACCCAAATATACATTTTTTAACCCTATGCAAATTGCTATCAAAGAAAGATATTACTGTAGCAATTAACATGGTTGAACATTGGGTAAGCTGGGTTCAAACTGATTCTACAATTGAGCATGAATTAAAATACTTATTTATAGAAAGACTTAGAAACTTTAAATATAAACCCGCATTAGCTAGGCCACATTCTGTTGAATATATAGTTGCTAAAGACTTTAAATTAGCTTTAAGAAACTATATAAGAACTGTTTGTAGATTAGTTAAAAAGGATGTTATATACTCTGCAGTATATCAAGAGTATGAAATTTTACATACAGTAGAAAATCCCGATGTACTGCTTATAAAAAATTTAAAATTAGACAATTGGCAATCTTATTTGCTACAATTGTACAAACAAGGTCTATCTTCGTCAGAAAGAGCACAAACGTTGCACATTCACAGGAGAGATCTATACAAAGAGGAAAAACAATTATGGGACTTACTAAGAGAGAAGCATTGAATCAGCTTTCAGGGCCAAACTCTATCAGCAACCAGCAATCATTAGTAAAAAAGATAGAAGGTATAGGTAAGAATAAAGTAATCAAAAGAGTTATACCTGGCGGTAAAACTCTTACTGATACTCTTGACCAACAAAGATTACCTTCTGCAGTATACAATTGGTTACGAGGCGTAAGACATTGGACATTTGCAAGGATATCACTATCCAACAATCTAGAAGCCAGAAAAACTACTAGATCAAGAGTAGTAGATTTTGATACTAATCAAAAAAACTACGAATGGGAAGTAAGAGGTAAGCGCTGGCTTGCTGAGCGAATTGCAGAAGTACTTGGAACAGACAACATTGTTGCTATTGAAATAGATAAAGACGGCATCCATACACTAATAGATGCTGGAAAAGATTTTTCTCCAACAAGCGAAGACTGGGAACCTTACATCGAGTTAACACCATTTAAGCCACCCACATTTTAGGAGATAAAAAAATGTCTAAAAATCATGTTGCAGTTCGTCGACAACTGCAGTCAGCAATCAATAAGCTTACAGCTGAAAACAACCAGCTTACTCAACTGCTTGGCGAAGCCACAGATGCAGGCGCCGGCAATACCGAAGAAGTAGCAACTCTCAATAATGAAGTTGCCAACCTTACAGCAATAGTAGCAGAACTAAAGATAGAGAATACCAATCTTAAGAGAAGTAATACTAAGCTGACTAATAAAAACAATAATTTACAAGCAGAACTTAATGAAACAAATAATACTAACGCTACAGATGGTGGCGTTGGTATCTTGACTGATGGTTAAAATTAAATTAGCTTTATAAACATAAGGGCTGAGTCTATATGGCTCAGCCCTTTTTATTTAGGTTTGACATGAATAGAAATATTAAAAAAAAGAAAAGAAATATAGCTTCAAATATACCTAAAAAGAAAAAATCATTATTGATAGTATCTTTTCCAAGAAGTCTCTCCAGCTTAATTTTTAAAACTTGTAATAAAAAAATACCATACCTAAAGATAGACAGATCTTCTTCAAAAATAATTGAGAATGGAGAAATATTTAATTATTTAAATGATTACAAGAAAACACAATTTTGTTTAAAATCAAATAAAAGTTATGAAAGGTGTAGAAAAACTTTAGATAAATATACTGATGGGTATCTAATCAAAGATGTAGTCCAACCTTTAATGGTGGAAAAATACATACAGGAGAATCCCGACAATTACAATGTCTTGTACATAGAAAGAGATATAGCTGAAGTCGCGCATAGAATGTGGGATAGGAAATGGATGTGGCCTACCACCGTCTTAGGGGAAGGCAAAAAGTATACTGCAAAAAAATATTGTAAAGAAGGAGAGCACTGGAAAGAAGGCCTAACGGCTTTAATTAGAGCATTACTCTTTATACAGGATAATTCATTTAATAGCTATACCAAAAAAGTAAAGTATAAAGATATCATTCAAAATGAAAAACATCTTAACAATGCTTTAAGGAATATGGGTTATAATCTGAAAAAAGAACACTACATTGATGATGCGTTCTTACTCAGAGCATCAAATGCTAACTCTATAAGAAAGACTAAACTATTTAAAACAATAAAATATATTATAAGAAAACTAAACGATCAACGAGAATAGTTTTCTCTTCTCACTCCAGAGTCTCCCAAGCCTATATATTCTACATACTCATTCATTATATGTCCCCTTTGACTACAATGGCTAAAGCCTAATGCATGTCCAAGTTCATGCTCCACAATATAGTCGAAGTCATTTGCATTTGAAGGCAATTGTATATTTGCGTGGACTATCACTTTCTTCTCTCTATCAAAATAAAGCGTTGTCTTACCTATATGGTTGTTTTCTATATTGTCATTCAGTGACAGAGAAATAGTTCCAGCTTCTATTTCACCATCACAACCAGGGCCATTATAGCTATAGTTTATTGGGCCCCAATTCCAGCCTTTTAATTCCCACCAAATTGTAGCTGTACTAACTTCTGTAAAACCTATAGGCGAGTCAGTACATACGTTAACGGTTGGTGGGTCACTCCAGGCAACCCATCTTACCGGTCTTATCAACAAGGTTGGATTTAAATACTCTAAATTATCAGTGCCATTGGCTGGTTGTGCGCCTACAGCTATTAAGCTAATTAAAATATATTTCTTTATTTTCCCCAGTATCATTTGCTTCTGGAAGGTCATCCAGATCTCCTTCAGGAAGCTCGATCACAGGCCTTGGTATATATTCAAAGTCTTGAGTCGCATCCTTATTCTTAACACAAGAGAAAAGCGGCAATAGTAATAGCATATATTTATTCATCTTTACTTAATTTAACTTTACGCAATTTTTTACCCTTACGCTTCTTAACAGTGTCGTCAATTGGTTTTCTTTCAAATTCACTAGACTCTATTGCTCTGAGTCTATTCCTAAGTTTATTCTTACCAGGTCTTCTACTGGCTCTTCTGGAGGACGGCCTGGTAGACCTACTAGCTCTTTTACTTTTGCAATTGCATCCCATTATGTAAGCGGCTCCTCTTCAATAGACAACACTCTTGCTTCTAAAGAATTTACAGTAGTTTCCATAGAATCTAACTGAGTCTGTATTACAACTAATAGCTCTTGCACCTGCTGCACAGTTACAAACTTATCTATTGCTACACAAATATCATTGAAGCTATCTTCTAATGTTGTCAATCTATTTAATACTTTTTTGTATTGGTCTTCCGTTAATGAAAAAGCCATTATTTACTCCATAAAATGCTTAAGAGCTTGCAGTAAGCCTGCTATTATAGCGCCCCCAAGTCCCCCGTACATTATTTTTTCTGCTACAGTAATTTTTACCGTTACTAAATCTTTTTCTAATTCTACAACTCTCTTCTCTATTTTATCAACATTATCATTAATATTCTTTACAACTTGTTTATCTCCTGCTTGATCAATTTTAGATTGAGAATTCTGTTCGATAAGTTGATCTATTTTAAAAGATATTTTATCTAGAACAGCATCTAATTTTTCTTCCATGCTCTTCAATCTAAAAGACAGCAAGTTATACTCTGATATAAGTTTTGCTATCTCTGGGCTAGGACCATTCCCGCCATCTGGCGGAGGACCTTGATCATTCCAATGCGACATTTACTTATCCTCGCTTAGCATTTGTCCAATTTGGTTAATAAAACTTTTAATTTATCTTCTAAGTTAGAGCTATTTTGTTTAGTGTTTTTTTCTAATTTTTCAAAATCATTTACATAATCAATAATGCATCCGATTCTAGATATATTATAACCTTTATCATCTACGTATAAATCAGCATTTGGTTTTCCAAAATATATTTCATCATACTGTATACCCCAATCGTCTAGTTGATTTAAAGTTAATAAAGCCATATCTTTCATTGCTGCACCTGCATTCGAATTATTTCTACCCATACCTCGTGCAGTTTGTATTATTATAGTATGACCTCTTTCCCTTAAAGTTGATATTAAATCAACCATACCTCTTAGTGGTTTGGCTTCTTTATAAGGGTGACCTACACAAATAGTCCCATCCATATCAAAGCAAATTTTCATATTAACCTCTTCATTTATATTTCTGACAATATTAAATTAGCTGTATGAGTATAAGTTTCATTTCTTCTTACCCATTCAGAAGCTTCAAAACCTCTTTCAAGACAATTTGATCTATTTCTATATGCTTTTTTCATCATGGCAGATAATGATTCAATACTTGGATTGGCCCAGTATCCGAAATCATTCAAACCATTATTTGCCTGGATATATGAATCAACATTAAATCTTGCTTTTTCTAACGAGTATTTAATTTTATAATTAAAAGATTCCTCCATTATACTTTCCATACCACAGAAAGATGCTGCTATAACTGGTATTCCAGTGCACATAGCTTCTCTTGCTGGGAGTCCGTAACCTTCACCTTTAGTTGGTGTAACAAAACAATCTACTTTATATAATAAATCTCTTATTTCTTCCTGAGTATATCTTCCTTGGAACAGCTTTACATTCTTATGTTTAAGGACGCTAGAAGGCACTTTGCCTGGAGTTGTCTTTAGCCACAGCTCTACCTCGGGAGAAGAACCAAAAGCCGCTACAAATGCTTTGTAGGCTGCATAATAATTTTTTCTATTATCGCTCCAATCTGCATTTGCAAATACAAAAAACCTAAATGGCCTATTCAAATTTCTCTCTCTATAAGGCCACAAGGATTCATTAACTCCAAGTGGTATTATTGATATAGGTATATTTACACCTATATCGTTAAAGGCTTTCTTTAAAGTTGAGCAAGAAACAAAAAGCTTGTCATATGCATTTATGTGCCTCTTCCAGTTTACTGGGGGTTGAGTACTTTCAAATGTAGTATAAATATATCTGTATCGAGAATGAACTGCTTCAGATTGCATATATACTCGATCTTGAACTGAATAGTATCCTATATATTTTTTCCCATGAAAATTATTTTTATTTACTATTTCTATAGTTCTTTGATCGGCATATTTTTCCCAATTCTCTAATACTTCAATTCCTTTATACCTTATAGAAGGTTCAATATTATCTAAAGCTAAAACCATTTGCTCTGCAGAAGAACCGTAACCATCAGCTGCATTTAATATCGACTCAAAAACAATTTTGTTCTTAGGGCTCTTAAGCATATCTATTGCTATATTACCTATATTTATATGCTCAATCATTTTCATACATTTAACTTCATAGGGGCATGCTTTATACCAGCATCCTAAACAAGGTATATCCGCAGTGTATGCTCTGTGAGAAGGGTATCTATTTATACGTGCACCAGGCGGTATTGAACCAAACAGTACTAAAGATTTTACGCTTAGGGCTCCAGCCATATGCATTGGGCCTGAATCAGGCCCAATGAACAGATCAGATTGCTCAATCAATGCAGCCATCTCTCTCATAGATGTGTTTGACGCATCATAAGTATTTGGCAAATCACTCCACGTTGATCTCGCTCTATTAAAATCAAAAATTAAAAATAAATAATCATCTTTTTTATTTAAAAAATTAATTAACTTAACATAGTTATCTACAGGCCAATTTCTTTTTTCATCAAAAGAAGCAATATGCAAAGATACTATTTTTGTATCTTTGCTTTTCATATTATTTTTTATTATACTATTAGCTACTTGAAATTCTTCAGGTTCTACAGCGTAATATGGTAGGTAGTTTTCCATTGAAGAAATACCAAGATGTGAAGCAAACAAATCTATTCTATTTCTATCAGGCAGCCCTTTCTTTTCATAAGGAAAGCATACAGCCGAGATATCCGCAGTAGCGGTATACTTACTTCTATCTACAAGTCTTGCGTCTATAAGTTTATCTATAAAAGGCGCATTCTTGAGTATCTCGTAGTAGCCATCATCCCCAATACCTTCTCTTTGTATTGCAAAAGTTAATTGTGAATTTGGATATCTTCTTTTAATTTCCCTTAAAGCTGGTGTACACATAAGTACATCACCCAAGCCACCTACAGAGCGTATAATGCAAATGCTAGATTCAGGGTCAACCTTAAGTTGTCTTTTAATTGAGCCAGGCAGGCCTCTTTTTGAAACACTTTTTATTGCTCTTTTACCTACAACATTATGTTTCGCAAATATAGTTCTCTGGTTCCTAAAACGTTTCATTATTACCAATTAGTTGCGGATATAATCCATCCTTGAGAAGCATTATAATATACAAATCTGGCCCCTCTGCGGGCTTGATCTAAAAAGAATGGTTGACCTTGACCATGCATATTCCCACCTACAGCAACTTCGCATATTATATTATTATTTTCTGCATTTCCTACACCATCTATAATCCAGATTTCATCTCCAAGCTGAGCGCTTGCTGGCAGCGTAAGTGTAACTGGCGCAGCAGTAGTATCAACTATATAGGCAACTCCAATACTTGCAGGCTTACTAGTAGTTGCTTCTTCCCAAGTGAAGGTACTACCGCTAGGGGCAGGAGCGGGCAACCATTGACTACCTGAATTATCCCAAGTTAAAACTTCATTATCGTTAGGAACTGCATCATAGAAAACTATATCTGCTCCATCATACTGGAGTATATCTGAAGCAGAAACTGATACTATATGGCTACCTATATGCAAAGAGTTGTCAGAAAGAAATAAATGTCTAATCTTTTTCTCTGCATTTCCTAAATCAAAATCAGCATTGGTTGTAGGAATTATATGACCACCTAATTCGTTGGGGGAAGCTTTTAAGTAGGGTACAAACTTATTTATATCTGTAGGCATTAGTAAACTCTCCAATTAGTTCCAACTTTAAATAAACCGAATGATTGATTATTTGTACTTACAGTAAGTCCACTCGAATCACCCATTATAGTATCTCCAGCTGCAGGGGTTATTGTCAGGTTATTCGAAGAGTAACTACCTCCTGCATCTGCAAAATATATTGCTGTACCAGCTGAGGCGCCGGAAGGAAGTGTTATCGTAAGCGTGCCAGACGAAGTATTTACGCCGTAGCGCTTTCCACCAACAGCGGTAAAATTAGAACTTCTAATATCGAAAGAAGGCTCTGGGTCAGGTGCTGATCCCCCAGCCATTGCTGTTGGAACATACTCTGAAGCTGCACTGTCCCAAGCAAGAACTTCACCATCTGCTGGTGCAGTAGTTGAAACATCGCTAAGGAAATCTATTGGCGGAGCATTCAGCTTGATTTCAATACTATCTGCAACGCTGTCAGTTATCAAACCAATATAATCGCCAGCTTCAAGTGTCAACACATCTGTAGATCCATCAGCAGCAACTGGCCCTGAAGAAGAATCAACAGTTCCACCTGTAGCTCCAGCTGCAGTAGCAACATTAAAGGTTTCAAATAAATTCTGATCATCAGAATCAACTATACTTCCTGGAATCCAGCTTCCTGATACGCCTACTGCAGGATCCCAAACTAATGCTTGCCCAGCGGTAGGTGCAGATGTAGTTGTATCTACATCTGACAAGAAGTCTATTGGCATTGAATTAACTTTAATAGCTATAGTGTCTGGATCTGCAAGGCCCACAAGGCCAATATAATCTCCAGCCTGAAGCGTTAACGAATCTCCAGCAGCAGTAGCTGAAATAGATGCATCACCACCAACTGTTGAACCAGTACCACTTGTTACCAAGTTAAAGGTTTCGTATAAGTTCGGGCTTGCACCGCCTCCACCTGCAGGCAAATCAATTGCTTCATATTGTGAAGCCGCTGCATTCCAAGCCAATACTTGACCATCGGTAGCTGCAACGTCCGACACATCCGAAAGGAATGTAGTCGGCATTGGATTAACTTTAATTGCAAGGATATCTATATTAGGACCACTTGACGGATCATCTGTACCAATTAAGCCAATATAATCGCCTGCATGAAACCTTAGCTCTGCATTAGGGGTCGTTGGCGTAAGTATTGCGTCTCCAGCTACGCTACTACCCGTGCTACCAGGAAAAACACCTCTGGCTACCTGGCTATAAGCATTATTATCTATAAAGCTAAACTCTTCAGCTCCAGCAGGAGTATAAGCAAGGACTTTGCCAGTAGCAGACATATCGCCTGCGGGTACAGCTGTGTCGTCAACATCAAGCAACTCTCTTAAAGAATCTATTGAAGCTGGATCTAAACTTGGATCCAGATCAAATCTTATTTCATTAGCAGTTGTTGTTATAGTTAATATATCTGAATCTGATACAAGAGTTCTAAACTTTTGTTTACCAAAATCAGTATCAAGCTTATCATTTTCAAATCCTGCGTATACCAACCCGCTACTAAATCCACCAGAATGGGGGAGGTTCATGCCAGAGTAATGTCCAGGGAAGAATTCTGGATTGCCTCCACCATCTATTCCAGTATTAATTAATATCTTACCAGGAGCTATCTCATGAGCACTACCTGCACCTCCCCAAGCCAAGTCCGGTAGAGTTAACGCAGGCTTAAGGTGGATACCCTTTAAGTTACCCATATTGGCATCAAGTTCAATCGTTAATGCCTGGAAAGCACCTGGAATATCTTTGCTATTATCACCACTAACTGGGTGCCCTGAAGCATACTCTGCTGTATTAAGAGAAAGGTTGGCAGGTATATCAGCTTTAAAGTCTGATACCTTGATTCCTGCTAGCCCAAGAACACTTTTCAACTTCTGGTTACCAAAAGCATTAGTTGTTTCAGAAACTACTGCAGAAGTGGTATAGCCAGCCCCAGGGTCAGCTGGGTCATAATTAGTTGGAACTGTAAGCCAATTCGAATCTAACGACTTCCTTACTCCAAGTGAAGCACTTGTACCAATGCCTCCTGGACCGCTCCATCGACCATAAGTTTTTAACTTCCAGTCATCTCGTCCATTTATAGATGCCCCCGGTACATTCTCGTCATCCCAATAAGTATATATAGCGTCACTTACAATTTTAAGGAAACCTGTATGTGATGTAGATTCTGATTTGGCTGGGATATATGTATCCAGCATATCATCAACATTATCACGCCACCAAGCACTATCGCCTTCCACTCCAAAACGTCTTAGAACTTGTTGTCCCCATACCCATAAAACTGACAACGTATCACTAAAGCCAGAGTAAGCTCCGTGTGCTGATTCTTGAGCAAAAGACATATATTGCCATTGTCCACTTTCCATTAAGTCTGCTGTTTCTGTTGCAACTGGACTTGCATCTGATCTGAAAACAAATTTGCTAAAAGGCGCTCCTGGGAATTCAGTAAAATGTTCAAAAGATTTATTTTCCAACCAATCTTCATTTACATTAAAGGTAAATAGATTTGGTTTACCCGGATAGTTTACATCAAGTTTAATTCCAGTACCTGGAGCTAAAGCTAATATTCCATCACATATACTTGTGTACCAATTGTAAGCAGATACTTCTGCACCAGCATTACTGTCCCACAAGACAGATCCTTCAAAATCTCCAATCATTGCATTGACTTGAGTTAGACTTGAAGTGCAGCCACCTGCACTACCGCCACCAGAGCCGGTAGCAGTTAGATCATAAACAGTTCCATCTTCTGGTGCTCGATAACATATCTTGCCAGGGAAACCAGCACTACCATTATCGATGAATAATGCGCCTTCGTTTGCACAGGTGCTTGGTATGTAGAAAGGCCAGCCACTCTTTTCACAAGGGTTTGGTTGGACATTCATATAGAGTGGACTTTCCCAGGTGTGAACAACATCTTTCTTCATCACTTCTTTTGAGTACTCTATGAATTCATCTGGAACGCTTCCTATACCACCATCTAGTTCTCCTAAATCTATATCTACGCCTTCATCTTCATCAGGGCTAACATAAACACCTGTTAATCTAAACACACAATCATAGTTATGCAGTAAGGTGTAGTTTGTTATATCAACTGGTGTCCCGTCGATAGTATAGCTATCAGAATCATATCTAGCATAATCCCACCTAGCACATCTATTGGTATCAGGTATTATGTTGTAACCTGTGAATGGAACGCTTTTCCCAGCCATATCAAGAATACCTGTACCCGGAGGACAAGTAGCCATCGACATTTCTTCCCCGCTCTCGTCCTCTCCAGGAGGTCTATAGCATTCTGTAAAATTGGGGCCCCATTGATTTATCCAATCAAATCCTCTTGGAGCACCAATGCTTACATTTGAGGATAGTGTGCTAGGAATGCAGGATCCACATTCAACGTCTACTCTGCGTATACCATACTCTCTTAAAAATCTTACATCACAAGCTTCAATCCACCCTCGTGGTGGTCCACCAAGGGTATGGGCCCAGGCCGTGGTTGCGCCAACTTCAGGCTCAGCGCCATCTGCTCGAGCGAAGTACCAGTCATACGATGAGCTACTTACCCATAAGTCAATATGGCACAATTCAACTGGTGCTTCTGGTGATGCATACGGGTTCGGTGCACCCGCCGCAATACCACTGGCACTCTTAAAGAGGTGGGAAGAGTTGTGCGCAGGAAGTTGAATATTTTTTACCCGAACATGTATTGCCGGGACAATTTGATCTTTATTATTTTGCCAATGATCACCTACCCAACTAATATCTCCATCGCTCATACCTGTATGAATCCAATACTGAGTACTACCGTCTTCAGGCGTAATCTTTCTAGCACTAGATAATATTGGGTGTCCAGGGCTACTATACGCAAATTCAATATGATCTTCTACAGTATATCCACTTGATGTAAGCCAATTGCTTCCAACCTCTGGCATCCATTCCGGGGCTACACTAAAATCTTCATCCCCATCAAGATTTGCATTGTGCAAACGAGCCCCAACTATCCCTCTGATTATGGGACCAGTAACTGCAAATGTAAAATCACTAAAATAACGATCATTTACTTCATAAAATGAGCTGGGATCTTTCCAGTCTCCAGAGCCCATAGGTTGGCTAGGATCATTTCTTGCATCTTGACTAAACCTGTCTAACTTATGGTAAAGCTCAGATCTATCAAGATACATTGTCATTCTTACTTTTGTATACTTGCCTGATTCTGAAGATACATATGGTCTGTTATCAAGCGCATCCAGCGCAGCAACACCATCATGAGACGTTCCGTCCTGATCTTTGTGTTCTAATGTACTTAATTTGAAATGAACTTTTGCTTGATATGATGCAGCATCGGCAACAAGTCTTTCCCCTGTTTCCCAAGTACCTGTTGCTTCATCATACTCATATATATTTGTTGTATGGTAAGGATAGAAGCCCCATCCATCTGGATAGCCAAATTCATGAACAGCATATTCTCCATCAATTACTCCAGCCCATCTCCAGATCGTAGCTGCCATTGGGTCATGTACTGATACTGTTGCCGTGTCACTTCCAGACACAGCGCTATCAGCTGCAGATTCGCTTCCAGTAATTAAAGTCTCTACAGTTCCTGCGAACCACTCTTCACTATCATATTCGAGGGCGTCGGTTACGGCTACTGTCACAGTATCTGTAAATAAGATACTAGAATCTGTATGAGTTAGACTCAGGGCAGCCGAATCAGATACTTCAGTTTCACTAACTAATACACTGACATCAGTAGTGGCTCCCCATGCGATCTCACCGCTAACAAGAGTTGAAATTTCAACGTCGACCTCACTAGCCGCTCCAAAAGCTAAGTCAATAGTTCCATCGCCATCATAATCGATACCATCAAGATAGCCGTCACCATCGCTATCTATTAAATAGCCATCAATAGTTCCGTCGCCACCCATATCAACTGCATCTACTACTCCATCTCCATCGCTATCCAGCCAATACCATATTCCGCTAAATAAAGTGACAGCTCCTTCAGATGCTTCTCCGCTAGTAAGAACTATTACTCGATCGCTTCCAGCTGTAAACAATGGATATTTTAAAGAGTTATTAAGTATATGGTCTACAGTGAGTTCTGCCGGGCCCATCAACTTATTCGAAGAGAAAGGATTATATCCGCTAGCTACTGTTGATAAATTTTCTTCTTCACTGAATACCCTGTAGAACTGAGGGAATTGATACATATTGTTGCTATCAGTATAGCCGCCTCGATACATGGAACCTGACAGAGGCAGGGCGACTCCCTTGTTTTTGAAGGGCGTACCATACATATCGTATACGCTTTCACCGTGAGTCCATTGAGCCGTTACTACATCTGAAAGATTAACAGAATAATCTCCACCATCCATTACATCGACAATAGTTATAGGCGCATTCAGTTGTGGAGTTACATGCGTCAACCAGAAAGTTTCATAATCAGTGAGATTATCCTGATTATTTGGTGAGCCAGCATTGCTCACTATTAAGCTTCCTGTAAGCACTTCACCAACTATATTCCCTTGACCTGTACGTGCTGTTAAAGTTACGGCGTAGTCGCCTTCGACTTGGTTCAAAGCAATATCGATGATTGCTGGGTTCATTCCATTTGCTGCAGGAAAGATTCCGCTACTTCCGTTAACGCCATTAAAGGTCCATTCTAGATCAACAATTGCATCAATCCCTCCTGGAACATCTGTGTTAACGTGAATTGCTTGATCTATGGCAGCGCCTTGCGCATCATAAGCTTGGAAGAATAAGTGGTTAACTCCAGCATTCATATCAGCTATAGTTATATTAGTTGTGGCAACCGGGTTATTTGTCCACGCTCCATTATGGATTTTCCAGCCCCAATGATCTATACCTAGTGCTGCTGCATTTGGTATTGATACTGTTACGTTGGCGGTATAACCTGTTACAGCAATATCTACAGACGTCACATCGTTAGAACCACTTTGATTCGTTGTTGTATAACCTCCGAGATTCAGAAATTCTGCATCCAAAGTTACTGTATGATCATCAACTCCGTTTTGTACTGAAGTGAATACGCCCCTTTGATTTAAATTTTCTAAAGTTAAAATATGAGGCTGAGCGTTTCCTGCAGGCCAACCTTCAAACACACTGTGAGGTGTTA
>Ga0163179_10001626_pt1 | contig 15770 bp, 13 predicted proteins | sample AtlANTMetagenome_FD_109643 | JGI IMG/M metagenome (GOLD analysis project Ga0163179, IMG submission 109643) | Marine eukaryotic phytoplankton communities from the Atlantic Ocean - Atlantic ANT 2 Metagenome | ecosystem: Environmental > Aquatic > Marine > Oceanic | place: North Atlantic Ocean... | reverse complement strand
TGAGCAGCACATTGGGTTTTTCGACAGCATGAATTACGGTCGATAGGCAAATCAGGAACGTGAATTTTAGACGGAATAAAAGCATGGGAATGGGTAATTATTGAATTGGCAATGTGGAGTTCAAGCACACCTGGCGCAAGGGAGATGACAGGTAAAGATGATCGCTGTAATGGCTGGCCTGAGTGATTCCTTTTCAATCATCATTTCCTAGTCTTTTTTCAGAACTCTGAATTGAAGAAAAGGTGTTTTGAGACTGAGATAATCAGAGTAATGGGTTTTAATCATGAAGGCTCGGAGAGTGCTGCGGCGTCTACTGCCGAAACCACAAAGGCCTCGGGAGTCCATCCATGTTCTTTGCGGCATTTCTTTACCAGCTGATCGGTAAATTCATTTGCCTTGGCGGAATGCACGAGGTTGATCGTGCTACCTCCGAAGCCACCACCCATCATACGCGAGCCGATAGCTTCAAGTTTTTCTGCCATCTCTACAAGAGTATTCAGTTCAGGGCAACTTACCTCGAAATCATCCCTTAGTGAGGCATGACTGGCATTCATCAGTGAACCGGCTAGCTCGGGGTTTCCTGAATTCATCGCGGCGGTGAAATCCTTTACTCTGGTGATTTCCGAGACCACGTGGTGAGCTCGTCGGTAGAGCTGGTTACCCAGCTGGTTTTGCTTTTGCTTGAGTTGTTCGATGTCGGTATCGCGGAGCATTTGGATGCCGAGTATCTCGGCTGCCTTTACGCAGTCATCTTTGCGCTTTGCATATTCCCCATCGGCCAGCGAATGTTTCACCTTGGTGTCAACGACTACCATTGAGAGTTCAGCGGGCAGTGTGAATGGCGTAATTTCCAGTGTGCGGCAATCAATTTCCAGGGCGTGATCCTTTAGTCCGCAGTTGACTGCCATCTGGTCCATGATCCCACAGGGAACCCCGGCATATTGGTGTTCGGCTTGTTGGCAGAGTTGTGCGCGTTCTTTTGCCGGTAATTGGTTTCCTGAGAATTCTTCGACGATGAGCGCGGTGGCAGATTCCAGAGCCGCACTGCTACTCAGCCCTGCACCAGATGGTAGGTTGCTGTCAATGGCGATGGCAAGTCCGCCGGCATCATGACCCGCGGCGCGGTAACAGGCGATGACCCCGAAGATATAGTTTGCCCATGCATCAGGGGCTTTCAGTGGGTGGTTACGATTGAGATCAACGACCACAGGTGGCTGATTGCTCGTTGCGCTCCAGATCAAAGCCTTTTTTTCCTGTATCGGGGCCGCCGAGGCAACCACGTGTCGATCGATCGCCAGAGGGGCCACCAGTCCGTCCTGGTAGTCAACATGTTCACCGATGAGGTTGACGCGCCCGGGAGCAGATGCGCTCAGGATAGGTGGCGTTTCAAAAATTCTGGTAAAATGCTCGCGACAGGAAGCTTCCAGGTTCTTTAGTTTTTGAGGGGAAGGCAATGCAGTTAGAAGTGTTCTTGGTTCCTGATTTTGTTTACTTCATCCAGACAAGGTCATTCCATAAAGGAGTATCGTTTTTCACTGGTTGGCCGGGGGAGGAGCGGCCACTCTTGATGATATTGGTGATGCGGGCGGTTAGTTCAGCGACGGTGTCGGTGTGTCTGCCTGCGAGGTCGGTGGTTTCCCCGGGATCCTTTTCGATATGATAGAGCTGTGCTTTCATGCTTTTCTTTGTGCCCGGCATGACCAGCTTCCATTTTCCTTCCCGAATGGCAAATTGTCCCTGGCTTGAGTGATGAATGATTGCGGGGTGGCTTTTTGCATCTCTAGGGTCGATCATTTCAGAATAGAAGCTGTTACTGTCCTCTCCTGCGTCGTTGGGTAGTGTTTTGCCAAGCATTTCTGCAAGGGTTGCCAGGAGGTCGGTTTGACAGATTGCGGAGTTCAATTTGCTTCCTGGCTTGATCTTGCCTGGCCAGCGAATGAAGAAGGGCACGCGGTGTCCACCTTCATAGATGGAACGTTTGCCTTCTTTGAAGATTGCATTGCTCTGGTGGGAATATATCTCAGCACGTTTTTTCCATGTAGTTTCAGGGCCGTTGTCACTGGTGAAGATGACCAGGGTGTTTTCGGCCAGCTTTTCCTCATCAAGGAGTTCGAGGATGCGGCCAACATGATAATCGGTCTCTATCATGAACTCTCCATAGGCGCCCGCTTTACCCTGCCCGCGGAATTGCTCAAGGGGTATGACCGGTTTATGGGGTGAGGTGAGCGGAAGATAGAGGAAGAAAGGTTTCGTTCCACGTCCTTTTGAATGGTGGTTCCTGATCCATTCGATGGATTTGTCGGTAAACCGAGTGAGGCATTCCCGATCCACAAAATCGGGGGCAACTTCAAGGCCCTTGCCATTCGGGTTGCCTTTGCGTCCGCCGGATTCCCTGGGATCCGGGGCTTGATTTGCTGACTTTTGGTAGGGAGGCATGATCCGATAGTCGGCGATGGCGATCCTGCTGGGTTTTTTTGAGGTGAAGAGCAGAGGGGGGACCTTGGCATAGCGCCCCTCAAACCATGCTAGCACACCATAATTCATCGAGGCTGGTATCCCCCAGAAGTAATCAAATCCCTTGTCCAGCGGCATGTCCTGAACCGGTTTTGTCCAGTCTCGGTTTCCCTTTGTGCCCGGGAAATCCATGCCGAGATGCCACTTACCAACCATGGCTGTTGTGTAACCGTTTTCCTGGAGGAAAGAGGCTAGGGTCATGCGTCCATCCTTGATCAGGCAGCTTCCCTCGGCCCCCATGACTCCACGCTTCAGGGTTGTTCTCCATGCGTAGCGTCCCGTGAGCAGGCCATAACGTGATGGCGTGCAGACGGTGTCGGAGGAATGCCCGTCAGTGAGGGTGATTCCTTCCCTGCCAAGTCGGTCGATATGGGGAGTCTTGAACTTTGACTTCGGGTTGAGGATTGAGGCATCCCCGTAACCCATGTCGTCCACGTAGATCAGGATGATGTTGGGCTTTCCAATTGCCTGTGAGGCAAAGGGAATAAATGGAAGGAGAAAGAGAAGAAGGACAAAGGGTTTCATTTGAGGCGAGACTTGTATTCCGGGCGATTGCGCCACTGGTTAAAATAGGGTTTATAGGCATCCACGTCAGTCCAGAAAATACGGGGAGGTTGCGGTGATTTAACCTTGCCTTCCGGGTAGTCGTGCCCCTCTACACTGGACTCAATGGACTTGACCGACGCGCGTAGCAGCTTTTTCATTTTCTTGGTCGTTTCCGGTTCGCTCTCGATCAGGTTGTTGGACTCGGAAACATCCCGGGAAAGATTGTAGAGTTCGACCCTGGCGGGTTTCTTTCCATTGGAATTCTTTGGGAAGGAAAGAATTTTGTAGTCATTATCGATAATCGCACTGCGGCCACGGCTACGGAAGGGGATGGGTTTTTTGCGCGGGCCGATTTCACCGGCCATCAGTGGGACCAGGCTCAACCCATCCTGGGGTTGGAGCATGGTCGAGGCGGGTAGCCCAGCCAGCTGGGCAATTGTGGGAAAAATGTCCATGGCTCCTGCAGGGTATGCCGTGGCTCGCGGGGCGCTCACTCCTCTCGGCCATTCAATGATGGCCGGCACCCGTAGTCCACCCTCATACATGCTGCCCTTGAAGTCACGCAGGCCGCCGGTGGTGGAGGGCTTAAAACCGGGGAGCCCTCCGTTGTCGCTGGTGAACCAAACGAGGGTATTTTTCTCGATCGCCAGTTCTCGCAAGCCTTTTCTCAAGGTGCCAATGCTCCGGTCCATTGCCACCAGTTCCCCATAGTGATCCCTGGCCTTGGGGCTGAGTTTTTTGAATGGTTCCTTGTCAGCATCCAGAGCCATCCAGGGACTGTGCGGTGTTCCATACCAAATCACGGCGAAGAAGGTTTTTTTGGACTTTGCCTGTCTGGTGATGAACCGCAGTGCCTCGTCCACGATAATTTCTGATGAGTCGCCCTTGAATTCCTCAAATTTTCCCTGTCGGCTCATGACGGGGTTGAGGTCAAAGAAATTGGTAACCGATACCCACGTTTCAAAACCGAAGGGGCCGGGACCGTGGCTGTCATCGGCCAGAATAGGGACACCGGGTCCACGCAACCCGTTGAGGTGCCATTTGCCAAAGTGGCCGGTCGCATAACCGGCTTGCTGCAAAGCCTTGGAAAGGGTTTTTTCCTGGTCGCGGAGGGCGAATCCGTGATCAAAGACCCCGGTACGGTCATGAGATCTTCCGGTAAGCACAGTGGCGCGGGTGGGTGAGCAGACAGGGCCGCCGGCGTAAAAACGATCAAAGCGCAGCCCATTGGCTGCCATGGCATCCAGATTTGGAGTTTTTAAAGCCGGGTGATTATAGTAACCGGTTTCTCCCCATCCCTGATCATCGGCCATGACAAGGACCACGTTGGGCGCAGCGACGCCCGTGGCGAGCAGTGCACAGGCAATGGAAAGGAGAAGCAGGTTGTTTTTCATGAGATTTTGTCGATTAAAGCAATGGCGGCTCTAGAGCCCTCCTTCTGGCTGGAACTTGGCAGGGGAACCGGTGGGTGCAGTTATCTCCACTCGAAGTCCCTTGCCACTGTGTTTGCTGCGATTGATTGAGAAAGTCAGGCAGTGGCGTCCCTCGGCAAGCTGCACGGGCTTTAATAGTTCATCGACTGCCTGCTTGCCAATCCATAGCTTTACTCCCTTGGTATCATTTATTTTGAAGCTGACCTTGCCAGCGCTGTGGACCTGGACAAATCCGCGGGCAAAGACTTGTTGCTTCTCGCCGAGCTCAAAGTCTGGGAGATGACCATCCATCATACTGTAGGCTGTTTTCCATCCGGCATTTTCATTTGGTATTTGATCCGTATTTCCGGGGGTTACCTGCCACCTGCGTATGACTGGGCTTTCATCATTGGCATAGGGTCCGGGGCGCCCAAGCAGGGCGACAAACCGGGCAAGGTCGAGGAATTCCTGCCGGTTATTTAATTGATCAATAAGTCCTGCCGGCATCAGTGAAGGCATGGGCTTGATCCTCTTGATCGAGTCCCTGGGTATCTTTACTTCCTGTCCGCCCCGGGCGGAGTCCCGGATGATGATTTCCTTTTCACCCTTGTAGGCGATTGCCCCCATGTGGAGAGTGCCATCGACCAAGGTAATCAACTGGTTCTCATAATGCTGCGCGATACTTTTGTTGGGTTGCAGGATGGCCTCGATAATGTAGTCGGTCTGTGCGGCTCCCCCGACAGCGACAAGGTTGGGGCCGATTTTTGATCCGACCGGGCCAATGGCGTGACAACTGAAGCAGGCGAGTTCCCGGCGGCGGAAGATTTTTTCACCTGCCTGCGGATTTCCCGATTCCTTGACGGCTGTGGTCAGTAATTCCCTGTTTTCCCGGATTAATTGTGTCGTTAACGAACGGGGAGGGGGCTCCGCAAATCTTTGTGCCAGATTTCTGGGTAACTGTCCACTGGCCCGGTGGTAGCTTGAGAGCTGATCGAGAACATTCGTATGGAGCTTTTGTCCCTGTAAGGCATTAGCCAGCATATTGGCACCACCGGAGCGGCTGGTGAAGGCCTGAACGAGGGTGACTGGATTGGATATTTCTGGATCAAGGCTGAGAATGCCTGCCGCCGCCTCGGCCGCTTCCTGCATGTCCGTTTCAATGAGTCCAAGGACAGCTAGGTAGCGTTGAGCGATTTGCCCGTTGGAGGAGATTCGTTTCAGTTCACTGGTTATTTCAGGCCTGTCCAGTTGCCCTAGGGAGGTTGCTGCCGCACGGCGCACTTCCATGGAGCGACTGGGGGCATTAAGGATTGCCATGAGGGTAGGACCGGATCCTTTCAGTTGCCATGTTCCGAGGTTGGCGACGGCGGATGCTGCTACCGAGTCGTTGGGGTGGTTGAGGAGTTTTTTCAGTGGATTGATGCGCTGTCCCAGAGAGATGTTTCCCGCTCGTGCTACTTGGTTGAGCCCCTTCAGCATGACCAACATGTCTTCGGGGTCAGAGCCGGGAGGCTTCCCGGAAACGGCATCAACTACCATGCGGGTATGCCTAGTGCTTGGGTTGGCGACCAGGCGATTCATAAGGGCCTTGGTTTCGGTAATAGCGGGGGACTTCTTTTTGAGGTGTTCCTTGAGCCTTGTCTCAAAACCAATTCCTGCCTGTTGCTCGGCAAAATCACGATGGGTTTCGTTGGAAAACTCCAAGCGCCCCTGTTCAATAGCCGGTCGCCAATACGGTTCAAGGGCAGTGATTGTCTGAGGCAGCGCAGTGTCAATGAATGGGTCGCGGGGATGATCCAGTGCCGCTAGAACTGCAGTGAATGCTTCCGCTTTGGGGACGTATCCTGCCGAGAGGATTGCTTCCATCCGGGCGCGTGGGAATGGGTCACCGGCAGCCTTCGAAAGCAAGGCTGCAGGGTTTGAGATTGATTCATACCAGTAGCGGATAACCCGGGCACCGGCGGCACGTGCACGCCCGTCTTTTGCGGCAAGGACACGCTCGAGGATATCTTTGTTGGGGCGTTCTATATTCTGGTATGTCCACATGGCTTCCACGAGGTGGTGATCGTAGTTGCTGTCTGCCGGATCCAGAGAATCCACCCAATGAGAAAGCTCCTTGGCGACCTGATCGCGGTCGCGCCCGCTGAGCACAGAGCGGGCCTGGTGGCGGGTCCAGTTTTCAGAGCTTTTCAGGTGGTTTAGCAGTTTGGCAATGCCGGCTTTGATCAGGTCGGGTTTCTTGACAAGTGGTCGACCCTTGGCAGTGATGCGCCATACCCTTCCATGATCATGATCCCGACGCGTATCACGGAAGTCATGCTTGGCATGGTTGATAATCGAGTTATACCAGTCGGCAATATAAAGTGCTCCATCGGGTCCCACCTTGCAGTCCACAGGGCGAAAATTCGGGTGCCGTGATGAGATAAGCGGTGGCAGTACATTGGCACTGAAGCCGGCGCCTTTCTCGATAAACTCATAGCGGACGATGGCCCTGCTCTTGAACCGGCAGGTCAGCAACTGGCCTTGAAGTTCCTGTGGAAGATGACTGCCGGAGGCAATGTCGCCTCCACATTGCTTTTCCGTGCTGAGAAGGTTCGGGATTCGAATCCTCTGCCCGCTGTTGCCCGTGGCCGGGGAGAGATAACTGATGCGTGGATTGTCGACGAAGAAGGATTGCCCCCAGCGGTCAAATACATGCCCCCATGGGTTGCCCACGCCGATTCTGGCAAACATACGCAGCTTCTGTGTACGGGGATTGAACTGATAGACCCCTCCGTTATAGTTGCGCACGACTCCATGGATCGTCTCCACCTGAGAGTGCAGGAAGATGCCCTCCTGGAAGTAAAGCCATCCCCCGGGACCGCGACGCCAGGCGCTGATGGAATGGTGACTGTCCTCGATCCCAAAACCGGTCAAAGGCAGTTCCCTTATGTCAGCAACATCATCCCCATCTATGTCCTTGAAGAAAAAGACATCCGGAGTCTGTGCTACGTAACATCCGCCGTTTGCCAGTGCGATGCCAGTCGGCATGTAGAGGCCTTCAGCGAAAACTGTCGACTTGTCTGCTTTGCCGTCATGGTCGGTGTCCTCAAGAATGATCACCTTGTCATTGGCCTTTTCCCCCGGCTTTAATTGCGGGTAGGCCCAGGAACAGGCAACCCAGAGCCGGCCACGTGCATCCCATGTCATGTGAATGGGATTGGCAAGCATTGGCTCAGCGGCAAAGAGGTTGATCTCATAGCCCGGCAAAAGGGAGAAATTCTCCAGTTGTGAGGCAGGAGAGTGGTTGTTCATCAGGCTGATGTCGGAATTGGCAAGATTCTTCCTGCTAATTCCATCGGCTTGCTCGCCAAAGAGCGAAACGATGGAGAAGAGGAAGATGATAAAAAAGCTACCGGTGCTTTTCATGATGAACTATTCAGGGAGCAGGACCCATTCCCTGGTCCTGAGTATGATGGGTGACTGGAGTTCTTTTTCCTTTGCCATTGCCAGTTTATTAAACCGGATCACCTCAGCTGGCAGGGAACGCCCGCTTGGTGAAGACCTTCGTTCACCTACGATATGTACCTGATTGAGAGCTTTCCAGCTGTAAGTGAATTGAAGGTTCTTATCATTGACATTCAGGCGATAATTCTCCAGTTCGCGGTGCGCGGGTGAGTTGTCAATGGGAACCCCCTTTGCCCACTTTTCGTGACTAGCGCTAATGACCGGTTTTTCATCAATGCTTAGCATGTAGGTTCCTGGGGCGAGGTTATCCACTATCAGTTGGTCCCTGTTACCGGTAAGCCCATCATGTGTATTTTTTCCGGTCGGTGGCATCATGTTTGGCGGGCTTTGCTCCTGCACGGTAAAACGGATGCCTTGACCGGCAGGCTTTGCTTTTGAAAGGATCGCTCCCCTCCCCAAGGTCTTACCTGACAGGGCGTCAACTCTGAAGATCCAGGCGGATGCAGCAGGCATCAGACTTTCGGCAACGATATCGGCTGCGGCCCAGTAGCCATAGGAGTTGAGGTGAATGCCGTTGATCGTCAGCTTTGGTGCGGAATTATCCTCCATGAGGTATCGAGTTTTCTCGAAAAGATTAACGAAAGGGATTTTCGCTTCTCCTGCGACTTCCTCCATGGTCTTGGAATAAGCGCGCAATTGATTGTTGCGCCGGGTGACAGAAGGGGTGAGTTCCCCAAGGTCTTCGTGAGCGATTGGGGATACAAGGATCAGGCGCGCTGCTGTCTTGCCGTTGTATTGCTTGCCCCTGTGATAGGTAACCAAATTAATCAGGGCTTGGCGGAATTCCTCAATGCCCTTATCTCCGGCAAAGGATTCACCCATGCCAAAACAGGCAATAATCACGTCTGTCTCGTGGGCGCGAAGCATTGATTCCTCACTTGGAAAATTGGTTGGCCGGTCCCGGCTTGAGAGCATGTCAGCACCCCAGCCGAGATTGCGTATGGAGACGGGATTCTCTCTGGTGCGTTGCAGCAGTAGGGTTTCAAGGTAGCCGTGAACACGCAACTGGTCGGCATAGGTGTTACCGATAATGGCGATCCGGTCACCTGGCCTTATTGCCGGATCGGCCGCAATGGTGCGGGTGGTTGCTGCCAGCAGTGCCAGCAGTGCCAATATTGCCGGCGACTTCATTTTGGTTTCTTTTTTCGTTTCTTGTCCGCCCGTTCAACCTTCCAGGTGGCGATTTTTTCGTCAGGCCCTGGCAGCGGCTTGTCCGCTGCCCAGCAGATGCCGTTTACCAACATGCGGGTAAATGCTTCCTCGGCAAAATCGCCCGGATGACCAAGTGTGGTGCCGAACACCTTACCTCCCCATTCGTTTTCCCATACCCAAGCCACGACATCTGCCTCATGCTCGTTGACCTGAATAGTACCGAATGATTTCTCGACAAGACGGGCCCGCCCGGTGCCGGTGCCCGTGGCCAGTGGTAGGCAACCTCCTTCAAGGCGAGTCAGGTAGAGGGTGCCTGGTGATATCCACTCGGACTTCGTGACGTGGCTCATGACCGGGTGCGACCTGTATTTGGTGACCGTATTGATATCGGTCGTGCCAGCTTGATGGACAATATAGGGAGTTCCCAGTGCACGGCGACCAAACCCGTCATTCCAGGCGAAACGGGAGTGGTCTTTCGGGTATTTAAAGGAGTGATTGGCAGTGCGTAGGCCGATTACCGGCTTGCCGCTTTTTAGGTAATTCTCAATGGGTTGCCATTCGGGATCGGGAAGCTTGAGAAAGCGCATGAAGAAGATAGCCACGTCGGCCTTGGCCAGTGCTTCAATGCCCGGCAAAACTTCCTTGGTTTTTTTTTCTGGGTCGCCTTCCCCCATGACAATGGTGGTAGTAAATCCCAGGCGTTCAAGTTCCATGGCAAAGGCGGGCATGGTCAACTCGGGCGAGTAATGCAGTGTGCCCACCACGATAACTGCGTGGGGTTTTTTGGGGTTAGGCGCTTTGTCTTGTTGTGCCCTAAGATCACTGCTCGCATTGCTGATCAGTGTCAGGAATAGCAAGAAGATCGTGAAAGACTGATAGGGAAGGGTCATGATGATTGCGTCTTTAAGCAGGCTGGCATTTAACTAGAGCTTGGCAGGGTCAATCACAACGTGTTTTACCGACTCCCGGCGATAAGTGTAAGTAATGTGAACCTTTTGATCTCTTGCTTGAATCACGGCCGGGTAAGAATATTCCCCGCGGGTACGTTCCAAGGTGAGGACTGGAGTCCAGTTTTTGCCATCTTTTGAAATTGCTGCGTTGAGCATATTTCGTCCTGAGGGAAAGCCAACGCCGCGCACGGTGTGGTTGTAGATGATTAACTGGCGGCCGTCCTTCAGGCTTACCGCGTCAGTGCCGGCATTCGGGTTGGGTAGGTTACTGGCATTCATCGGGCTCCATGTTTTTCCCATGTCACTTGACCAGCTTTGGGTGACCACGTTCTGTCGGCTGCGGCACATCACCTGCATGCGCCCGTCTGGGTAATTCAGAATACTTGGCTGGATAGCGCCGAACTTCCGGCCGTCATTGATGGGCCCGATGACCTTCCATGTTTTTCCAAGGTCGCGGCTGATTTCAAAGTGGACGCGCCAGCCGTCATGTTCACTGCTGGAAGGGCAGAGGATTGAGCCGTCTTTGAGCTGGATGGGCTTGTTCTTCACCGGGCCAAGAAGGTGACCGACAGCCTTGTTTTTGCCCAGTTTTCTGGGCATTGACCATGTTCTTGCATTGTCTTTTGAGGTGCGAACCACCCCCCACCATTTGCTCGGGCTGGGCCCGACCTTGTAAAAGAGCATCAGAGGACCTGATTCCGGTAAAAAAAGCACCGGGTTCCAGCAGGGATATTGCTGCCCTTCATCCACGGATCCGTTAGCTACCTGCACGGGGCGAGACCATTTTCCTTTCTTATGCCTCGAGATCCAGATGCCTACGTCTCTGTGGCCCTCGCGTGTACCACCGAACCAGGCAGCAACAAGGCCGTCAGGAGTCTCGACAAGGGTCGAGGCATGGCACTGCGGGGTGGGCCTTTCTTCTAGGGAGTAGATCAGGTTGCTTTCTAGGCAGGCTCCCTGACCTGCACGCACAGGGGCAGGCAGTAGATGATCTTTTGCCGGTGAGACAATTACTGAGGCTAAAAAAAGGCAAAGCATCAGCCGGCACATTTTAACGGGGAGGAAAAACGGGAAAAGCAAACCGGCTTCTTTGCCTGGATATATTGACGGGACGGGTTGTCGCGATGGAGTTGAGCCTATTTACCCCAGAGCTTGATGTCATCAAAGTCATTCATGTCATCAAAGGAACCGATGCCGATGCGTCCCTTGCCAAAGGTCTTGTCAACAACGCTCATGTGAGGCTTGGTCATGTCATCGAAGAAGATCTCAATCTTGCCGCTCTTTGTGTCGCGCACCACCTTGACCTGATGCCAAGTGCCGTTTTTCCAGGGCGTCTTATTCTTGTTCTTTGTTAGTGGAGCCCGCGGGGCATTCTTTACAATCATCACTTGGCCGCTTCTGGGGTCGGGACTAGCCCCGCAGTGAATGTAGTAAAAATTCTGTGGGTCCTGCCAGTTGAAGAAGATGCAGCAGTCACGATGGCCACCGGTGTCCTTAGTACTCATTACGCGGAAGGTGAGCACGAAGTCAGTGACTTCAAGATCCTTGACCAGCGCGATGTGGTGCGGGCTACGAACCTTTGGTCGGTAATTGCTGCTGCGCTGATTAATGCCGAAGACCTTGTTGCCTTCGACCTCACGATGGGTCCAGCTTTTCTCATCAGTGGCCTCCCAGCGCTCACGGCCTTTCTCAAAGTCTTCACTGAAAACAAGGGGCAGGTCGGTCTTGGGCTCTGCTGCGTGAAGGGAATGTTCCAAGGTGGCCAAGAAAGCCAGAGAAAGGATGGTGAAGAGTTGGTTTTTCATCGGTTCGAGTAATGCGGCGGATTACGGGTCGGTTTTTGGCAATATAGTTCTTTCCCACTGGATTTTATGTAGGGGGCTGACTTTGATTATTTCACAAGAAGGCAGGTCAATACAATAGTGTTTTTGACCTGTTTATTCCTATTGAAGATGGACTTCAGGCTCGCCAGTATGGGATAATGCGTTTATTGAAAGGATTCATTGTCATGACAAAAACCATTCTTAATCTTCTCTTTATATCATCCATGGCTGGAGTGTTTCCCGCTCTCCTGCAGGCTAAGGATCATGCTGGAAGCCGGCCTAACATTGTCTTCATGATGGCTGATGACATGGGCTGGAACCAGCCCGGGTTCAACGGCGGTAAGAAGGCGCTTAGCCCAAACATTGACAAGCTTGCCGCCGAGAGCCTCAGCCTCACACAATATTACACGCACTCGGTATGTGCCCCGACCCGCGCCGCTTTCCTTACCGGCCGCTACGCGTTCCGTACCTGGTCCGACTGGCGCAGCGAGGATTTCGGAAAACCGAGCTACCTCAAGGCGCTCGGCCTGACACTGGCTCACAATGACCGCGGGGAGCCGACGCGGCGCATTCACGCCCTCGATACCGATGAGCGAACCGTTGCTGAAGCGCTCAAGGAAGCCGGCTACCGCACCGCTTTGGTCGGCAAGTGGCATCTCGGCGAGTGGCTTCCCGAGCACCTTCCGATGGGGCAGGGCTTCGATTACCAATATGGTCATTACGCTTGGGGAATCGATTACTACACCAAGACGATTGTGCATAATGCCCCGGCGCGCTTTGCCGTTTACGACTGGCATCGCAACCAGAAGCCCCTGCAGGAGGAAGGTTATGCAACCGACCTTTTTGCAGCCGAGGCCGAGCGCTACATCGCTGCCCGTGCGAAGGAAAAGGACAACAAACCCTTCTTCCTGTATGTGCCATTCAACGCCGTCCACGGACCACTCAATCCGCCTCCGGGCTACGAGGGTGACCCGAAAGATGCGCTCGCCATCCGCGACGCGATGTTGAAAAACCTCGATGCTGCCGTCGGAAAAATTGTCGGTGCTGTCGATGAGTACGGCTTCAAGGACAATACGCTCGTCGTTTTCACCAACGACAACGGGCCCGTGCTCGAGGAGATGAGCAAGCCCTACCGGGGTACTAAGAATACCACCTTTGAGGGAGGCGTGCGTGTGCCCTGCCTGTTGCGCTGGCCGGGACACACCAAGCCCGGGTCGGCCAATGACGGCATGATGTTCATTGCCGACTGGTATTCGACTTTCATTTCACTGGCCGGAGGTAGCCACAAGCAGGATCGTGCCGTGGACGCCATTGACATGAACGGTATGCTCTTTGAGGGCAAAAAAAGCCCGCGCAAGGAGATTGTCTTTGAGGTGGAGGGAAGTGTGCGCCTGCCGACCATCCGCAAGGGCAACTACAAGCTGATGGGCAAGATGCTCTACAACGTCAAGAAGGACCCGGGGGAGAAGCAGGACCTTGCTGCCAAGCGGCCGGAGGTTGTCAGGAAACTGGCTGCACGTCTTGCCGAGGTGAATGCCCAGCGGCCCAAGCTTGGTGACAAGCCGTTGCTGATGGATCCGCCGCTGCCCTATATTTACGGCCAGGCGGAGAACAGGGAAGCGCCAGCCTGGCTCAAGACACACGTGGACGCGGTGCGTGCCAAGCAACCGACAAAGTGGGCACCTGGCACCACACCCTGGCCGCAGGCGCCGAAGGGGGCTCATGCCGCCAAGCAGTAGCTTGGCATCAATACGTTTGCCGGCAGGACATGGTTGTGCCGCCAAAAATGGCAGCTTAGTGATTCAGGGCCATGAAGAGGCATCATTATCATCCTGATCTCGATTTTACCCCTGAGAGACTCTATAATGCTGCTGAGAAGAAGGTCTCGCCCTGTTCGCGCTGTGGGGCCTTGAACCCGGCTTTATTCTCGACTTACATGAAGCAGCGCTGTGTGAGTTGCGGGAAAAGGGCCTGGCCTTTCCGAACGTTCAATACGGCGGTTTTCCTGTTGTATCTTTTATCGGTATTGATTGGGATTGTTTGTGAAGCGGTCAGTCCGGGTACGCTGGATGAGGTGTTTGGATGGTCGATTCACAACAAGAAGAATAACACCTATCGGGAAGGGATTATTTTTTTGTTCCTTGGAGGTTCATTTATTGTCATGATATCGGTCATGATGTGCTACATGACTCCCGTGTTTCGAAATGAGCGGCGGGCTTTGAGGAAGCGTCTTGATGAAATGGGAATCTGGTATTCGGCGGAGCCGGAAAATTTGGAAATCGTCAAGAAGATCGCCACCCTTTACTGGTTTTTGGAGGACTGGCAGCGAAGTCTTGCCTTTTATGAGTATGGATTATCGCTCAGTCCGGATGATGTGTTTTTGCAGAAGGATGTGCGGCAGGTCCGGAAAAAAATGCAAGAGATCGCCAGCAGGGAAGCGAAGGGGTAAAAATGAGAAAAAAACGTCTGCCTGGCAGGAGGCCGAGGCATGTCCCGCAAAGGGTCAAGGGTCAACGTATTTGGTCGAGAGATTGGAGTAGGGGGCTTTGTGCCTGTGAGCACTGCGGTGAGCCCACCGATTATCCAGGGTATACATGGAATGATGTTGTCTGCCCTGGTTGCGGGAAAAAAGCTTCCAGCCATAGCGCTTGGTGGAACCTGCTGTTCCTGGTATATTTAATAGCAGTCCTCATTCTCGGATTTGTTTTAAGACCTGGCGAGGAAGATGCGAAAACATTTGCCCTTAGCTTTGCCGGTGGGTTCATACTGCTGGCTGGCCTGTATTTTGTTTGGGCTTTTTTGATAAGTAGAAGGATCCTGGACCGGAAGATTAAGAAAAAAATGATCGCTCTCAAACAAAGGTATGAACAGACCCCGGAGGATCTGGAAATTCTTTGCAAGATGGCAGCCCTTTACTGGGTATTGCGCGATCGCAAGGAGAGCCTTACCCTCTTTGAGAAGGCATTAACACTTGATCCGGACAATTCGCACCTAAAGGCTCAGGTTGAATCGACAAGGGAATTTATCCACATCTTTGGTTCAGAAAATTCGGGAGAAGGGCGCGAGGAAAGCCAACAATGATCAAAGGAGAAAGATGAGCTATTGGAAGTGTGAACACTGTGGGCGGTTAACGCCAGTCCCTTGGGTCGAGACTTACGACGCAGAATCTGGCGGCATTTCACGCGGTCCCACCCTTTCCCGATGGTCACGCTGCACTCATTGCGGGAAAAATCCCACCAGTTACAGCAGGATATGGGCTTTTTTATTTATCGCTTATTTTGTGTTGATGCTGCTGTTTACGTTTGTATCCGGAGACACGATTGATGATGAGGACGGGGATAAGATGGTTGTTGTGTTTGTGGGCGGGTTTTTCCTGATGGTTTTCACTGCGTTGCTGCTGGGCAAGCTCAAGGTGAAATTGCGCCTGAGGCGCGCTATAAGAAGGGAGCGGGCCCGACAAAGGAAGGTAGAAGAAGGAAGGCAGAATAATGAGTGATTCCGGTAAACACGGAAAGCCGACTTTTCACCCTGATACCGATCCATCGCCGGGCGGGGATGATGGATGTTTTGAAAAAGCGTGGTTGCTGGTATTTATCATTTATTTTGCCTCGTTCCTATTCTGGCTGGTTTCTTCCGACGGGGATCCAGACGCGATTTTGCCCGGTGCCGTTGGATTATTTGGTTTTTTTCTTTTGTTGGTCATTTACGTTTTGGTGGCGCGGCAAAAGAACAAAAGGTTGATAGAGCAGCATGAGCAGCATGAGCAGCATGAGCAGCATGAGCAGCAGCAAGCCAGTGAGGATGCTGACGCTGCTTTAAAGGATCGGGGGCAATAAAGGCAGGCACGTGCCATCAGGCAGGCTCGT
>Ga0163179_10001625_pt1 | contig 15776 bp, 8 predicted proteins | sample AtlANTMetagenome_FD_109643 | JGI IMG/M metagenome (GOLD analysis project Ga0163179, IMG submission 109643) | Marine eukaryotic phytoplankton communities from the Atlantic Ocean - Atlantic ANT 2 Metagenome | ecosystem: Environmental > Aquatic > Marine > Oceanic | place: North Atlantic Ocean... | reverse complement strand
TGGGTCTTGGATGATGCCAAGCTAGCCGGGTCGGATTTTGGAGAGGCGGATTGTTTTGGCTGCGTGTGGCAGTCTGTTGACGTCGACGGTGGGCGATTGGTTGGGGTGGACTTTCGGAACGCCCGTCTTCACAAAACCACAATCGACCGGGCGGAACTCGACGGTATTCGGGCAGATGGCGCTCGCGTTCGAGGCGTTGCTGCGGAGTCAGATGTTGCCTTTGCCTTCGAGAATGCTGGTGCTGTCGTCGGCGGGTTTTGGTCTCAGCTTGTCTCTAATCTGAGGGATCCCGGTGATGCTGAGGCGAGGAAAGAGAAACTTCTTCTTGTCGGGTACTGGTTGGTTTCACTGTGGCTTTCGTATGCGATGTTGCAGCGTACCGGTTTTGTAGCGGCAGTGATGACGCTGGCGGTGGCAGCGGGGGGTGCTGTTGGTCTGCGCTATTGGATGCATAGGGGCCGTCGCGAACTGCAGCGAGACAATGTCGCTCGAATTGGACCAGGTGCTCAGCTTCAGGGAGCTGAGCTGCGCGGTGCCAATCTGGCGGGGCGAGATTTGAGCGGGGCGGATTTAACGGGAGCGTTGCTGCAAGGAGCCGATTTGCGAGGCGCAAACTTGTCGGGCACCACTCTGAATGGCGCACGCTTGGACCGCTGCCGACTCTCCCAAGCGAACCTCGAAAACGCCTGCTTGGATGGAGCAACACTGGACGATGCTCGCTTGGACGATGCATCCCTATTGGGCGTAAGTGCGACTTCTTCGCGCTGGATTGGTGCAGATTTACGTCGGGTTGTAGTGGGTGGCACTATTTTTCGTTCGGCGGACCTATCGGCTGCCCGGCTGACAGATGTGGACTTGAAAGACAGCGACCTAACGGGTGCGGTGTTGGAGCAAACGGATTTGGCCGGGGCTCTTCTGGATGATGCGATTGTTCGAGGCATGGAGGCGGAGGGTGCCTTGGGCTTGACCGGTGAAGCCTTGGACGCATTGGCTTCGAGGGGAGCACGTGTCAACGTCTTGAGTATTGGCTTTTTTTCATGGATTTTGGCCCGTGAGGGCCGTCCAAAGCGCTTGGCTCGCTTAGCTGCGCTCCTCTTGATTGGTGGTATTGGGACGTATCTGGTTTCGCATTACCTCAGTGACGCGAATCTATCGAAGGCAGACCAGGAGGGTTTGGCTCAAGATGCCGCATCGCGTGGGGATGTTGCGGAGGCCTTGGATCGCTATCAGACCTTGCTTGAGCAGTCAGATTTGACCTCTGAGAAGATGGTGTACCTCTTTGAGATGTCGGCATTGGTGTCCGAGGTTGGACGCCACGATGAGGCGATTGAGTATTTGCAATCCGCAGTGGCGTTTGCGGAAGCCCCGGCGGACCAGGCAGAGATTGCGCTACGTATGGCCAAACAGCACGGGCTAAGTGGTGCCGTGGAAGAAGAAATGTCGGGCTACGAGGCCATTGTGCAACGCGATGATCTGCCAGCAGATTTGACGGCTCGTGCATTGGTGGCGCTCTCAGAAGCGACTGCGCGAATGGGCTTTCCACAGCGAGCGCTCGAGTTGCATGAGGAAGTCTTGGAGCGCTACGCGGGTAATCCCACCGTGGTGTTGCGGGTCAACATGGCGATGGCGGAGCTTCTCTCCGCCAAGGGCGATTATGGTGAAGCCTTGGCAGCGATTCAGCGGATCTCGGGTTTCAAGGAAAAACTCGATGACCTTCAAAAAGCGGAATTGTTGGTGTTGGAGGCGAGTCTCTATGAAGAACAAGGTCTCAATCGTAAATCCCTGGATATCTATCGAGAATTGAAGCGACGCTATCCAAAGTATCGTGACTTGGACGGAGAGGTTCTGCTCTCAATGGCTCGCTTGACGGCACGTCAGGGCAAAGCCAAAGAAGCCAAGACTTTGTTGACTGAGTTGATTGAACGCGGGGTGGCCCGTCCTGCAGTGCTGTCGCGTAGTCGCTTGCTGTTGGGGCGGATAGCGGAGGACGAAGGGAACTTTGATGAGGCGGTGCAGGTGTATCGTGAGGTCTTGTCTTCGGATGCGCTGGATCGGGATGCCCAGGAAGCAGCTCGCATCGCTTTAGCGAATGCGCTTCTCGCCAGTGGTTCGGGAGATGCAAGCGCTGTGTTGGAAGACATGGTGAAAGGTGGCGAGCCAGAGTTGGCGAGCCAAGCATTGTTGGGTCGGGCACATGCGGCGTTGGATATCGGCGATATCGATGAGGCTCGCGGTATTGCGCAGCGTGTTTTGACAGATTTTCAGGCCATTCCTGATGCGCAGCTTGCCGCAAAAACCCTGCTCGCTCAGGCTTTGGTGGCGGAAGGTGACTATCCGAAGGCGGTTCGAGCCTATCGAGAACTACTGGAATCAGCGCAGAGCTTTGATGAGAAAGTGGTTCTTCGGTCGTCCATTGCAGATGCATTGCTGCAGGCAGGTCGGATTAAAGAGGCCGAGCGTGATTTTGAGTCGTTGTTGAAGACGGATCCTGACCATCCGGAGGCAGGCCCGTTAGCCAGGCTGGGGCTCGCGCGTGTTGCGGAGGCCAAGGGCGATCATGAGAAGGCACGGCGACTTTATCGAGCTGTTGCTGAGAAAGCGGAGGATTTCACCCTGCGGGCCGCAGGTCTCGAAGCCTTGGCATTGGCGCATCTGGAGTCCGGACAAGACCAAGAGGCCATGGCGGTCTATCGAAAGTTCCTGGAAAGTCTCCCAGATGGTCACGATGCAGCGTTTTCTGCGCGTCTCGCGATGGCGGGAATCTTGGTTCGCCGGGGCGACAACGCGCAAGCGCAAATCCAGTATGAAACCTTATCCGAAAAAGCCAATACCCCTGGTCGTAAGGCGGAGATTGAGTTTGCGTTGGGTGAACTCAAGGAACAGTCAGGTGATCTATCGGGTGCACTCGCTGCGTATACCGCGATTCGGGGGATGGTGAACTTGCCCTTGTCGCGTCGGCTGGAGGCCGGTCTAGGGTTGGCACGAGTACAGTTGGCACTGGGACAGCCGCAACTGGCGGTTGAGGTCTTGGACACTATGGAGCCACAAATTGGTTCGGGCGGTGCCAGAGTGAGTCTTCTGCAGGTCAAAATCCAAGCGCTCCAAGCACTTGGGAAAACAGGAGAAGCTGACGCGATTTCTGCCACGCTGCTCTCGCTTGCGGGAGATGATCAAGATGCGGTGATGGTGGCTCAACTTGAACTCGCGAGGAACAAAGCAAACAATGGAGATTTCGAAGAGGCTGTGGCCTTGTACGCCGCCTTAGGGGAGCAGGTAAGTGACCGCCCCACGCAGGCGGCTATGCAGATTTCTATTGCACAGGTGTATGCGCAGGCGGGTGATGCCGTGGCTGCTCGCTCGTCCTATGAAGCCGTTTTGCAGCGATTTGGGAATCTCGAAGATGCCCGTTTTGAGTGTCAGATGGGTTTGGCCAATGTGGACCGAATGGAGGGAAAACCGGCTGCGGCGGTGCTCCGGTATCTTGAGCTCAAAACCACGGATGTGGGATCAGACATCTGGCGTATGCAACAACTCGCACAAACGTATTGGGAAATGGACCAACCGGAGAATGCACGGTCTGCATTTGAGGCGATTCAGGAACGCTATCCGACCCAGCCTGCCGCAGTGGCTGCAGCTAAAGATGGTTTGGCCAATATTGCTCGTGCTGAGGGTGAATTGGAACTGGCCCGCGGCTTGTTCAGTCAGGTCGCTGAGCTCTCGGGTGACCCGACTCAGCGCGAGTGGGCCAAGCTCAATGTGGCGAGTATCTTGGCTGAACTCGGAAAAGTGGATGATGCGTTCTTTGCATATCGAACTGCGGCATCCGCCAGTAGTGACCCCGAGGTTGTTCTTCAAGCCAAACTCGGGATGTCGGCTGTGTACCAAGAGAAAGGCCGCTTTGACCAGGCGCTTGAGATCTTGGAGGACGTGAAGGTTCAAGATTTAGGGCCAGCTTGGGCAGCTGCGTTGACACAGGCTCAGGTGGCATCAGAGCGTGCGTTGGGGAGGCTTGAGAACGCGCAGGCGCTTTGGAAAAAGCTTTTAGAGGATTGGGCGGATCATGATGAGGCGAAATCTCAGGCGCACTTAGGGCTGGCCGAAATCGCGCTTGAGCGGGGGGAGACGGAAGCCGCTTTGGGACTCTTTGGTAAGGTTCACAAGGAAAGCGGTGATCGCTTCTTTCAAGCACAAGCGCAGATTGGTTTGGGGCGTGTGCATGTTCAGGACGGCAATGCAGACTTGGCGGCGGATGAGTTGGAATCCGTCGTAGAGAACTTTCCCGACCAACCCGAGATGGTGTCTCTTGCGCAGGACACACTCAACGGCATGTAGTTAGCCGTTCTTGTCGGGGTTGTTGAGTGCCCATTTGGTTTTGCGTATCATCCCACGCAAAATGTCGGTCTCTACCTGAGTAGGTGCAAGGCGTTGTAGGAGGATGCCCAGTTGGACTTCCACTTGTTCACTGCCACGGGAAGCCATGTACGGGGTTTCTTGCAGCATCTCAAGGGCCTCTTCCACGACGCGGTGCTGTAAGTCCAAGGTTGCCGGCGCAGTGGGGATATGTGTCGTGTTTTTGGGTCCCTTTGCAGGTCCACCCGAGCGTTTGCCCTGACGTGCTTCTTCCTCGGGTTCCCACCCTCCCGTTAGCGCGGTATCAAAAATCGCCCATGAAAGCAGTAAGACGGCTTGGCTGAGATTGAGGGATGGATCTCCGTCAGTGGGTATTCGGAGCAACATTTGGCAATGAGCGAGGGCGTCGTTGTCGAGACCCGAATCTTCACGGCCGAATAGAATGGCGGTCGGGCCTTCATTTTCGAGTGCTTTCTGTGCAAGTGCACTGGGCTCAACTACAGGCCAATTCCATCTCCGTGAACGGGCGGTACATCCAACCGCGAGTGTGCAGTCGGCAACAGCCTCTTCGACACTGCTGACGATCTCTGCTTTTTCAAGCAGGTCTTTTCCACCAGCAGCCATCCAGCGTGCTCGTTCCATGTCAAAAGCGGGAGGGTCAACGAGAACCAAGCGCCGAAGGCCCATGTTTTTCATGGCCCGTGCCGCACTACCAACGTTTCCTGGAAAAAGTGGATTGACCAGAACGATTCGAATGTCCTCTCGTAGTTTCTTTTGGAAGTCAATTGCCAAAGAGCCCTCCAAAGAAGTCGCGTATCCAGTCTCTCAACGAAAGATGCAGAGGGTAGGGTTTGTTGGAGCCGAGTTGCACCACGGGTTTGTCGTTTTCGATGGGTGTAGTCTGGCTTGCAGGAGTATCGAAAACACTGAGTTGTGGCAGTTCAGGCATCTGAATTTGGGGTGGGTTCTGGGGTTCTACCGGTTGAGATTCTTCCTCAGCGAGTGCACTCGGTGCCGTTTCTTTTCCCGTGAATTCTGAGGTTTGCTCGTCCGGTTTTGTTTGGGACTCCAGGGCCTCTTCTTCCAGTGTGTATTGGAGATCTGCTAGGCCGGGCAGGGCCATTCTCAGCGGAGGGGGGGCGCTGGGATCTGCAGCGGTATCATCTGATTTTTCGGGGGTCGGAGTGGGGGGCGGCCGTGTGTCGAGGCTCGTCTCAACGCGCTCACCAGAACTCGTTTCAATCGCACGAATATGAAGTTGGCCATCTTTGGCGAGCTTGAAGCGCACGCTGAGTTCAACTTGACCAGCCGGTGCGTCCCGCAATCCACCGAAGCGTACGTTTCCGAGCCGCTCTGCATCCTCCGTTCGGTCTGCATTGCCTTGAAATAAATCCAAAAAGATGGCCTCTTGTCCCGCTTCATGTGTCGTAAAGCGCTTGCTGCATTGACTGGGTAGGCTGTCTCCTGCTTGGAATAGTCGATGGAGACTGCCGTCCGGTAGCGCAATGGAGATGCCGAGATTGAGTCGTTCAGTCAGGTCTAAGTCGGTGTCGCCCGCCAAGGATGAGGCAAAGATCGCTGCCCCAGATGCAACGCTGGTATAGGGATTTGCATCTGCGGCACTGTCCAGCCCTACACTCGAGATGACGGCCGTGTGGAGGCACGGCATTTGGGACTGACCGCCGATGACGAGAATGGCTGAAATGGGGCGGTCGGTAGCCACCGAAAGCACGTTGTTCAATCGGTGAATGCATTGCTTGACGAGATCCTCGGTGAGTGCCTCCAAATCTTCTCGGCTGAGGTCCGCGTTGAAATCGAGTCCATCGTCGCTTCCTCCGGCGAGAATCGGCACAAAAAGCGGGACGATTTCCTTCTCGGATAAATCGATTTTCGCCTCTTCTGCGACGCGTCGTAGTCGATGTATGGCGAAGGGTGTGAGGGTGTTTACGGGGTGGGCTTCCAGGAATTGAGCCAGAGCCCACTGGGCGATGGTTTCATCAAAATCAACACCACCTAAGAATGTGTCCCCACCCGCTGCGACGACTTCGAAAACGTTGTCCTGAATGTCTACCACTGCGATGTCGAGTGTTCCTCCACCCAAATCAAAAACAGCAACCCGTTCGTTGAGTCTTTTGCCATGTCCGTAGACGAGTGCAGCCGCAGTTGGTTCGTTCAGAAGTGAGAGGACACGGAGTCCAGCTTGTTGCGCTGCTTGTTCGACAGCTGCGCGTTGGCGTTCGTTGAAATACGCCGGTACGGTGATGACTGCCTGCTGCACGGGTTCCTCAAGGTGAGATTCAGCGACCCGTTTGACCTCCCCTAAAATTGCGGCTGTCACTTGCTGTAAGGTGAGCACCTCGTCTTGAATTCTCAGGAGTAAGGTATCGTCTTCGCCATCTTCCACATCGTATGTGAACAGTTGTCGAACCTGATCGGCCACCGTGTTCGCTTTTTTTCCGAGTAGTCTCTTTGTGGTAGAGATGCCTGCTTCTGGCGCGTCCCGCAGGCGGCGTTTGGCTGCCTCACCGATCAGGAGTTGACCTTCCTCGTCGAGGGCCAATACGGAGGGAATGCCCTCAGGAACCGGAGAAAGGAAACGGACGCCATCTTTGCTCCATTCGGCAGCACATGCGCTTGTCGTTCCTAAATCAATGCCGATGGCTATGTTCGCCAAAGGAGCCTCCTCACTGGTCTTGTATCATTCAGTCCCAAGTAAGGAGAATCTTTCCGTCAGCACGTGTGCAACTTTGTTCGAGTGCACCCAACGCTTCGGAGAATGGCCGTCGGGCTGTGATCATGGGCTCTACCGGTAGGAGTCCTCTTTCGAGTAGACGAATGATTCTTGGAAAGCAGCCCATTCCTGCGTGGCCACGGGAGCCGACAATTCGTGCCGCTCCCGATACGAGTACGTCCAGCATCACAGGTGCTTTTTCTCCAGTGCGGCCGAGGTAGACCATCTTTCCACCCGGTGCGAATGAACGCTCGATCTCGGGCATCGTGTGCAGTGCGGCTCCGGCTGCTTCCACTTGGATGTCGATGCCGTACCCTTTGCTGCGCTCCAAGAGTATGTCCGCTGGGCTTGTGCCTGCTTGGCGGAGTTGGTTGCTGTTGAAGGCTTCATCGGCACCGCATTGTGTGGCCAGTTTGCAGCGGTCGTCGGAGACGTCAAATGCGATGACTGAGGCTGCACCCGCTGCACGGGCTAAGGCAATTGCACCCAATCCAATCGGACCACATCCATAGACTGCAACGTGATCGCCTGGCTGCATTCCCCCGGCGGCGACAAAAATCCCGTTGTACGAGCAAGAAATTGGTTCCACCAAAGCACCCAAGTCCAGGGCCTTCTCGGCGCTACCGAGACGCTCTGCGAGATGATTGAGTTTCCAACAGAAGCGTTCTTCGACTCGGATGAGGTCCGCATAGGCGCCAGGGCTTGAAAACCCCACCATGTCCAGGGACGGGCACTGGTTGGGTTGGCCGACTCGACAGGCCGTGCACACCCCGCAATACAACATCCCTTCGGCTGCGATCAGATCACCCACCTGGAGTTCTCGGACACCCTCGCCCACTGCAACGACTTCTCCAGCATATTCGTGACCAGGAATGACCGGGAGTTGGACGGGCCCGGAAAAAATCACATAGCCTTCTGGATCGCTTTCGTAGCAATGGGTGTCGGACCCACAGACGCCACATCGGCGAACTTGGACGATCACCTCTCCTGGTCCCGGGCTTGGGTCGTCGACCACAGCCTTCGAGAAACGAGGATTTCGCCACACCTGGGAGGCCATGGTTGCTTTACGGGTCGCGGACTCTTGGTCGGTGACGGGGTATCCATCACGGGGATCCCAGTCTGCTTCGAGCAGGATGGCATGCATTGAAATTCCTCTAAGGTACCTGGGTTCTCTTTGAGAGTCGTACCTCTAGAATGGCCCGATCGCTGGCTCGTGTCACCTCCAAGAGCCAATCTCCTTCCAAAACACGTTCACCGACGCGCGGCACATGCCCCAGTCGTGTGAGTACAAAACCGGCGAGTGTCTCGTAGTCTCCCTCGGGGATGGTGAATCCAGTGATGTCTTCAAGATGCTCTTCTTCGACCCGCGCACTTACCTTCCATTCATTCGGGCCAGTGGGGCGAATGCGGTGCGTCCGTGCGTCGTGTTCGTCCGCGATCTCTCCGACGAGTTCCTCCAGCACATCTTCAAAGGTAATGAGTCCTACTGCGCCACCGTATTCGTCGACCGCCATCGCGATCTTCTGCTCCTCTCTACGGAAATCTTGGAAAAGGTCTTCGACGGACTTTGATTCGGGAACGAAGCGAATTTCTCGCATGATGCTTCGTACGTCCTGATCCATGGGATCGAGGAACAGCAGATCGCTGTGATGCACTACACCGACGATTTGATCCACGCGTTCTTTGAACACGGGCAGCCAAGAATGGCCGTATTCCACGATTCGCCGCAGGGCTTCTGCGGAAGTCTTCGACTCTTCGATGACCACCACTTCGATCAGAGGAATCATGACCTCTTCGACAGTCGCCTCGGTCATTTCAAACACACGAGTGATGAGCTCTCGGTCTTCCTCGTCGATGTCGACTTGTTCTGAGGAGAGTAGTGCTTGAATGTCCTCGCGTTGAGGGCCTTGGTCTTCGTTGTCGCTTCCTAAGACTTTGGATGCGCCCCCGCTGAACCATTCCAAGATGAGCAGAACCGGGGTGAAAAACCAAGAAATACCTTTCAATGGATAGACCACCCAAAGTGCAAGGCGATCCGCATGATGTCTGTAGACGGTTTTCGGTATGAGTTCGCCGAAGAGCAGAATCGCCGGAAACAGACACATGGCGACGAGAAGCTCGCCACCGTTCCCCAGTTCTGGGGCCCATGTGACTGCCGCCACGGTCGAGGCTCCGACGGTACATAGATTGGTGCCAATCAAACAGGTGCCCAGCAAGAACTCAGGCCTGTCCAACATGGAAAGCGCAAGCTTTGCTCCCCGGTTGCCTGCAGCGGCCTGTTCTTTGAGATGCAGGCGATTTGCTGAGACCATGGCGATTTCACTGCCCGAGAAAAAACCTTCAAGCAACAGAAACCCTATGATGAAACCGAACTCAGTCACAGGCACTCCTCCTCGGTCTCGGGACGATTTTCTTCGTCCTCGAGGTCGAATACGGCGAGTTCGTAAATTCGTTCATCTTGGTATTCCGTGATGACAAATCCCAGCCCGCCGTACTCCACCTCTTCTCCGAGACCGGATCGGCCTGCCAGGAGGTGGTCGACAAAAGCGCCGAGTGTGTCAAAGTCTTCTTCAGGCACCATGACGCCTGTTTGCCGTCCAAAGTCGGACAGTGACATGGCCGCTGAGACCCGCCAGCGGTCTGGCAGGGTGCGGCTGGCTTCGTCATGAAGTTCCTCTTCCTCTTCATCTCCCATCAGTTCGCCGAGGAGGTCATCCATGGTGACCATACCGAGAATACTGCCACGTTCATTGACCACCAACGACAGGTGGATTCGGTATCGCTGGAAATCTCTAAAAAGATCGTCCGCCTGCTTGTTGGGAGGGATGAGGTAGGGCTGGCGTAAGAGGCCCGCGATTTCCCTTCGAGACGGTGAGCGGCCTTTGAAACGCAGGAGATCTTTGGTCACGAGAATGCCTACGATCCGATCGGGGCGTCCTCGATACACTGGAATTCTGGAAAAAGATGTCTGCTGAACAGTTTCGAGGATTTTCTTGGCGGGTGCATTGAGTGGGAGGCTGACGATGTCGGCGCGTTGGGTCATGAGTTCCGACACGGGCATGTCTGTGAATTCAAAGACTCGGTGGATGAACTCTTGTTCGGTTTCACCGATCGCTCCAGATTCAGCGCCTTCATCGATGAGTCTTCGGACTTGCTGCTCACCGACGGCAGATACGAGTTCTCCGGAGCTGATGCCAAGGATTCGAATGATTCCATCGGAGAGCGCGGTCAGTAACCATCGGAACGGTCCGATCAGCACGGCCCACATATTGAGGGGCACGGAGATAAAGCGTGAGAAATGTCGCCTTTGCCGCAGTGCAAAGGTCTTTGGTGTGATCTCTCCAACCAAGATCAGAAGTGGGGCGGCAATGAGGATATTGATCCAGCTTTTGTCCGGCCAGGTGTGGATCACAATGCCGGCGCAAATCGTCGACAAGGTGACGTTGACCAGCTCGTTGCCCATGAGCACGCTGGCCAAGGTTCTTTTGGGATTCGCCAAGAGTTGGGTGACCAAGCGTCCTGTTCTTCCCTTGGATTTCATTCCTTCTTGTTCAGCAGGCTGAAGTGAAAAAAGAGCTGCTTCAGAACCGGAAAAAAAAGCCGACAAAATCAACAGCACAATTACCGCAGGGATTCCCCATGAAGGACTGATGCCCAAGGCTGAGTCACTTGCCGGTATCATGCGTTCTGTGCTCCAAAGTGCGTCCATGGTTCAAGCTCATCAACGCCAGGTAGCTGGATGCCTTCTTCTTGAGTTGTATGTCCGATCCGCGTGAGTTTCACGCAGAGTTCGTTGCCGATTCGTAGAATCTCCTCCCGGTGGTTTTTCTTAGCGCAAAATAGCAACTCGTAGTCCTCTCCGAATGCGACTTGATGTTTGAGGGGTTCTTCTACAAGTGCGATGAGTTCTGGTGATGCTGGAAGTTTCTCACGGTCGATTACCGCTCCGCACCCGGATGCTTCGCAGAGTCGCTTGAGATCACTCAGCAGTCCGTCGGAAATATCCATTGCGGCTGTTGCGAGTTGATTCTTGGCAAGTTGTGGTCCGAGTTCTAAGGGGGGCGTGGGCCGTTCAAAGCGTTCTCTTAGGACGGGATCCTCGAGATGAAAGCCACCAGAAGCGTCCCCAAGAAAACCGCTTACCCAAATGTCTTCGTCCGGTTCGGCGGTACTGCGGAGCAGAGGTCGCTTGGATACCAGCTTACCGGCGAGGCAGAGATTCAAAAAAATAGGTCCGGGACTGCGTGTGGTGTCTCCCCCAATCAGTGCAATGTTTTGTGCTTGTAGTTCACTGCGTAGCGTTTGTGAAAAACGCTGTACCCATTTGGCATCAATGGGTTGAGGAAGAGCGATAGAGAGTAGTGCCCAAGTCGGTCGGGCACCGGATGCGGCCACGTCGGATGCATTGACGGCGAGAAGCTTTGTCGCGATGCCTTCGGGCGACTGGTCTTGGGTAAAATGCACGTCTTCAATGAGTAGGTCGGTGGTCAGGACCTCTCCATTTTTGAGAATGGCGGTATCGTCCCCCGGACCCATTTCTACCCACGAGGGAAGAAGTGTTCCCTCGGTCATCGTGTGGATGACAAATGATTCGTCAGGGTCGTCCGTCATTGTTTGAATCAGAGAATACCGCTAGCTGCGGGGGTCTGACCAGTCCCTCGTGTGATTTGGATGCCATTGAAGGGGCTCACCTTCTACTGCTCGACTTCTTCTTGTTCTTCTGCGTCGTCTACTTCTTCTTGCTGTTTTGCGCATTCGACTTCTTCTTGCCCTTCTGTACATTCGATTTCATCGATGGGTGTGGGCTCGATATTTCGTTGCTCATCCCAGAATTCGATTCCGTTTTTTCGGACGGTCATGATGGAAAGGTCACGCTTCCATTCGCGATTTTCAGCAAACTGTTTTCCGCCTGTGATCGGGGATGAAAGATGTACACCAAGAAGGGCGTCTCGTACGTTCTCGCGATTCGTGTGTTCCACACTGAGCGCTACATCCACAATGTGCCCCACGTCGTAAGCGATGGCTTCGAATACTCCAGGAGAGCGTCCTTGCTTTTGTGTGAAGTTTCTGACGAACTGCTGATTGGTGTTCGAGTGGTCATTTTTTGAGAAGGCATCCACGAAGACGCTATCGCGGAAGTAGGGGCCTCCTTGTTGGCTGAGTCGTGGATCATTCCACCCATTGAGACCAATCAGCGGCAGTGGTGTGTCGTCGCGACGGGCGCGGAAATGGCCAATAGAGAACTCTTCATAGGCCAGGGCCGAGGCCACCATAATTACGCGACTGGCCTTGTCGGGAACAAAGATGGCATCAAACTCGATGATCGGGGGAAGTTTGATTCTGCGGGTGCTTAAGCCGCGTTCTTTTGCTGCTTTGTAGAGGGCGTACAGCTCGTCTTTACGCTCCTCCATGGACTCGGGAGTGGTCTGAGCAAGAATCCTCGCTGTCTCGCGATAGTCGGCCTTCGTCGGATCGTAAAACACGGTCATGTGGACGGAGCCACCCTGGGCAACCACCTGTGCTTCGAACTGGGCTGCCGCATCACGTCCGAAATCATTGTCGGGCGCGATGGTCGCGAAGGTTTGGAGTGCCATGGTGCCCATGACGTGAGATAGCAGCGATTCGATTTGCTGCGTCTTGGTCATTGAACCTCGGAAAATCCATTCACCCCGTTCCGTGATTCCTGTGAATTGAGACAGGGTAATCATGGGGATCTCTGCCTGCTGTGCAATGTCTGCCACAGCCAGAGTTGCTTCTTTGAGGAGTGGCCCGATGACCAGCGACACGCCCTCGTCGAGTACGAGTGTTTCCATGCCAACGGTGCTGTTTTCTTGAGTCCCCTCCGTATCAAAGAACACGAGTTCTACGTCAGATTCTCGGTCGAGGAAGGCTTGCTCGATACCCGCACGAATCATTTTCCCAGCAGGCCCGAGTTGGCCAGTAAGTGGGAGCATGACGCCCACTTTTTTGAGATTGATGGGGTTGCCAGCTTCGGCTTTCTTTCGCATCCACTCCATTTTGGCGATGAAGGGCGAATCGGAAAAATTGGTTTCGAAAGCGTCGATTTTGAGTTTGGTTTCGCTCAGGTTTCCAGCGTGTAGGGCGTGGCGAATATCCTTGAGCGCTCGCAGATCTGGCGGATCTGTGTTCGGCAATTCAGTTGGCTTTGCGACGAATTCGGCTTCCGGGAAGTAGACGGCCAACTCGAATCGGATCTTCTTTTTCTGATCTTCGTTGGCAAATTCGACGGCTTTCTCTGCGAAATACAGGGCATCTTTAGCGTTGGAATCGTTCCCGTTGGACGCGGCTATCGCCAAGATGCGGTAGCGTTCCGCATTCATACTGCGTGGCGCCCGTGATTCTTGAATCAGCTTCAACGTGGCGATGGCGTTTCCGGATTCGGAGTTCCGCAATGCGAGGATAGCGAGGCCCAGTAGGGCGCCTTCTCGTGCGTCTGACTGGGGATGCTTTTCTTTGAGCCAAACGAAATGCGCTTTGGCCCGCTCAAAATCGCCAGAGAGTCGGTAGTGTTCTCCGGCGTGTAGGCGTGCGAGGGTTGCAAGCTTGTTGTTTTGGCCGGATTTCGCATAGTTTTCCAGCATCTCGATGGCTCGAACTCTGTCTTTCTCTGCGACTTCCAGTGAGCGTTCGATGAGTTCCGGTGTACGTTTCGGTCGCTTAAATATACCCGCATCACTGTTCGGCACTACACCGAGTGAGATGGCAATTACCAAGATGAAGTGAACGAAAGGTTTCATGCTTTCCCTGAGGCCAAGTGCTCTTCCAATAGCTTCTCAAAGCTGCTTCGTCGCGGTTGGGATGCTTCGGTAAGGGTTTTCTCGAAATTCCTCAACGTTTGTTTTTGCCCGCTGCTGAGCTTGTGGGGTACTTCAATTTTCACTTGGTAGAACAAGTCTCCACGTTTCTTGCTTCCCCGCTTGGTCAGACCTTTTCCAGCGAGTCGCAGGAGTTCATCGTGTTGAGTACCCGCTTGAATTTTAATTCGGGTGCTTCCATCTAAAGTAGGGACTTGACGCTCGCTTCCCATGGCGGCTTCACCGAGTGAGAGAGGCAACTCACAAATCAGATCGGTGCCGCGACGGCGCTTGAAAAAGACATGCTCGTCGACTTGAATGAGCACGGTCAGTTGCCCTGGTGGGCCTTTGCCGTGGCCTTCATTGCCTTTGCCGGCGATTCGGAGTTGAGTTCCAGTCGCCACGCCAGGCGGTACTTTTACTTTGATGTTTGCTTCGGTCCCATGTCTTCCGATTCCGCTGCAGAGCGTGCAGGGTTCCACCACGATGGTTCCGAGGCCTGCGCATCGTGCGCAGCTCTGGCGAAGGAAACGTTGCGTGGATGAACGACCGCTGCCATCGCATGTTGGACAGGTCTCTCGGCCCTCCGGCGGGGCTCCTGTGCCTTGGCAGGCCTTGCATTGGACCTGTCGTGGAACGCGGATCCTTCGCGTGCAGCCTTGGGAGATTTCTTCCAGTGTCAAACGGAGCGTGAACTTGAGGTCTTCACCAGGTTCGTCCCGTCGGTTTCGTCGGAACAATCCACGAAGTACATCCGATAGGACTTCCCCGAGCTCATCAGGAGTGGGGGGACGCCCATCTTCTGTGAAGAACGGGCCTAAACGGTCATAGCGTGTCCGTTGTTCCGGATTGCTCAAGATTTCGTAGGCGTTTTTCACCAGTTGAAAACGCTCGGTAGCACGGGGATCATCCGGACGACGATCCGGGTGCAATTCCAATGCTAAGCCTCGATAGGCTTTCTTGATCTCGTCCTGGCTTGCTGTTCGCTTTAGACCGAGGACATTGTAGAAATCGTGACGCGCCACTCGGCACTCCTTGCCGGAGCACAGCTATCCGGATGGAAGAGCTTTCTCAAACTGGGTCTGCGAATGCTTCCTCGTCATCGACCAGTTCTTCCTCGTCATCAACGAGTTCTTCCTCTCCAATCGCGCCGTCTAAGCCCTCTGCGGCTACAGCGTAGATAGATTCAGCAAGACGTTCTGCGGCCATGCTCAGGCCGTCCTGCGCGTCCATGATCTCTTCAATATCTGTGCTTTCCATCGCCTGTTCGGCGTTTCGGATGGCATCTTCGATCAGTTGGAAGTCTCGATCACCTAAGCCTGAACCGTACTCGTCCAGAGAGCGGCTTGTGGTGTAGATCAAGCCGTCGATACTATTGCGTGCTTCGGCAATTTCTCTGCGGTCTGAGTCATTTTGGCGATAGAAATCAGCCTCTTCCAGCATAGTTTGGATTTCACCATCATCCAGGCCGGAGTGGCTCACGATTCGCATCTGTTGCGCCTTTCCTGTGCCTAAGTCTTTGGCTCGGACATGCATGATGCCGTTTGCATCCAACTCGAAGGTGACCTCGATTTCGGGTAGTCCGCGGGGAGCCGGCGGAAGGCCGTGGAGTTCCAGACGGCCTAACGACTTGTTGTCATCGGACATCTCACGTTCACCCTGGAGGACGTGCACGCGAACCATGTCCTGATTGTCCTGGGCTGTCGTGAAGACTTTCGATTTCTTACACGGAATCGTGGTGTTGCGATCGATGATGGGCTCGAAGACGCCACCGGCTGTTTCGATACCCAAGGTCAGTGGGGTCACATCAAGAAGGAGTACGTCTTTGACGTCGCCAGTCATGACCGCACCCTGAATCGCGGCGCCGATAGCGACCACTT
>Ga0163179_10001624_pt1 | contig 15777 bp, 13 predicted proteins | sample AtlANTMetagenome_FD_109643 | JGI IMG/M metagenome (GOLD analysis project Ga0163179, IMG submission 109643) | Marine eukaryotic phytoplankton communities from the Atlantic Ocean - Atlantic ANT 2 Metagenome | ecosystem: Environmental > Aquatic > Marine > Oceanic | place: North Atlantic Ocean... | reverse complement strand
TGTCGTCGTCGGTGAATACGCCAAAGTGGGCGGTGAGATCGGTGCCAGCATCATCGAAGCCTACTCGAACAAGTGTCACTATGGTTATCTCGGCCACTCGTACCTGGGTTGCTGGGTCAATCTGGGCGCGGGCACCTCTAATAGCAACCTGAAGAACAGCTATGGGAATGTCCGAGTCGAAGTTGAAGGACAATCGATTAACACTGGCATGCAATTCATGGGCTGTGTAATTGGCGACTACACCAAATCGGCGATCAACACGTCGATCTTTACGGGGAAGCTCATTGGAGCGTGCAGCATGCTCTATGGGTGCGTCACCACGAACGTACCGAGTTTTGTCAATTATGCCCGCAGCTTTGGGCAGATTACGGAAATGAATCCGGCCATCGTCGCTCTGACTCAGAAGCGAGCCTATGATCGTCGCGGAATCGCACAGCAACCGTGGCAGATTGAATTGATTCATGCCGCCTACGAAAGGGTCTCGCAAGATCGGCAACTGGCCGATCAGCCGCTTGCGTTGTAGAGTGGGGAGTACATAATACTGCGCAACATTTAGCGATTTCAGGAAGATTACAATCGCTTTTGCCCCATGACGAGGCCAGGGAGACCTATGGCACTTTCCGAATTTTTCGGCCGCGACCGTTTCGGTCTGTCTTTTGAACTATTTCCGCCCAAAACGGACGCTGGGCTCAAGGCGCTTTATCGCCACGTGGAAGTGCTGCTCGATTTCAGCCCTGATTTTTTCACCTGCACCTATGGCGCCGGCGGATCAACCCAGGAAAAAACGCTGGAAATCGTCACCGCGGTCAAGGAACGGTTTGGGGTGCACGTGGCTTCACACCTGACCTGCGTGGGCTCAACGGTCGAAGAACTCAAGCGTTACCTGCGTACAGCGTCCGAGCGGGGTGTGGATAGCATTGTCGCCTTAAGAGGCGATCCGCCGCAGGGTGAAGAACAATTCACGGCCGTGGATGGCGGCCTGCATTATGCGAATGAACTCGTCAGCTTGATTCAAGCTGAATTCGGCCAATTCGGTATCGCCGTGGCCGGATATCCCGAAACTCATCAAGAGGCTCCAAGTGCCGATATCGACCTCGGAAATCTGAAACGAAAGGTCGATTGCGGTGCTGACCTGGTGGTCACACAGTTGTTCTATAACAACGAGGATTTTTTCCGATTCCAAGACCGCTGCACGGAAGCCGGCATTACAGTACCGGTCATTCCGGGGTTGCTTCCGGTGACGAATCTTCACCAGATCCAACGAATCACCTCACTCTGTGGTGCGAACTTACCGACAAGCTTTGTGAATCGGCTCGCGGAACATGAAGACGATGCAGATTGGCAATTCAAGGTGGGCGTTGAGTTCGCCATTGAACAGGTTCGGCAATTGATTGAACATGGTGTGTCGGGCGTCCACTTTTACGTCCTCAACAAATCTCAGGCAACCAGTCAGGTATTGCGTTCGCTTGATCTCCCTCACCGAGATGTGGTCACCCCTTAAGCCGGACTGAGATCTTGCTGCGACCATGGTGCTTCAGCTTTGGTCTCTCGGTATTTTCCCCCGCCCCCCAAAAAAAAACCTTCGACCGGAAGAACCGATCGAAGGCACGGGGAACTCGGCTCGTCTCTCTAGCCGATACCGTTTTCAAATGCACGGGGCACTTCTACACCTTCCAGGAAGCCCATCAAGCCGCGACAGCGATAAGGCTGCTGTAACTTTCGGACTGCCTTCGATTCGATCTGTCGTACTCGTTCACGAGTCACGGAGAAGATCTGGCCAACCTCTTCGAGGGTGTAGGAATATCCGTCGGTGAGACCATAACGGAGTCGTAGGATCTCTCGTTCACGATGATTCAGGACCTGCAGAGCATTCTCAATCTGCTGCTTGAGTGCTTGTTGATTCGTATCGAAGAGCGGATCGTCGTCGCGATAATCTTCGAGGAATTCACCAAAATAGCTGTCGTCATGGTCACCGACGGGTTGGTCAAGCGACAAGGGTTGCCGTGACATCTTCATAATGCAGCGAGCATCATCGAGCGACAAATCAGCTCGTTCTGCAATCTCTTCAGCCGTCGGTTCACGTCCGAGTTCTTGGACGAGATCACGAGTGACCTGGCGAACCTTGCTCATCGTCTCAATCATGTGGACAGGAACGCGAATTGTACGACTCTGATCAGCAATGGCTCGAGTGATGGCCTGACGAATCCACCAAGTAGCGTAGGTCGAGAACTTATAACCACGAGCGTGTTCGAACTTGTCAACGGCCCGCATCAGCCCCGTGTTACCTTCCTGAATGAGATCCAGAAAGGTGAGGCCTCGGTTACGGTATTTCTTGGCAATTGAAACGACCAGACGAAGGTTACCGGCTGACAACTCTCGTTTTGCCGCATCATAGTCATTTTGGTAGCTTTCCGTCTTTTCGACGCGTCGACGGAGCGTTTCGGGACTTTCCAGCGTAATTCGCATGAAGTAATGAAGCTCAGCCCGCAGAGCCTCAATCGACTGACCACCTGCCTCAACTCCACCACCCTTGCCAATCTGGTCCAACAAGGTTGTCATTCGTTGGGAAATTTCTCGAATCTTGCTGAGCAAGGGCAACAGGCGTTGCGTTCGAAGATTCAGCTCCTCAACCAATCGCACGCCACGATTTCGTCGTTTGATCAAACGCTTCCATGCTTCGCTACGTTCCGAATCGCTATTGTTCTTGCTAATCGCGATGCGGAAGTCTTTTTGATTCTCGACCAGGATGCTGCGAAGCGTGTTCACGTTCGGGGGAATCCGCTTCATGATCTTTCGCTTTTCAGAAGTATTCGTCACCGAAACTTCGATCGTACGATCGAGTCGCAATTCGCCGTCTCGAACCTTCTCAAGAGCCGTCACAGCTGCTTGCAGGATGAAATCCGTTGCCAGCATCGAATTTCGGAAGCGAGTTCGAGTTTTCTCGATCTTCTTGGCAGCCGAGATCTCTTCATCTCGAGTCAAGAGCGGGATTTCGCCCATTTGCATCAGATACATTCGAACCGGATCATCGATCGCAATCGGACTATCGCCAGTTTCCTGACGCTCTTCAGTTTCCGACCCATCTTCGCTTTGTTCGACATCAGCCGCGACCACCTCAGTCGCCTTCTTGCCGCCGAAAGTGGAACCATTCTTCGATCCGTTTCCGTTCACGGGAGCAGCCGTGAGAGTTCCATTGGCCGTATCTTCAAAATTTGCGTTTTTGCTCGTAGTGGTTTTCGGCACAGATGAGTTCCTCGTGGGTATGGCGGGATGCCAAGAGACTTGAGTGAGAGACGAGTGCTTCGGGTGTTCTGCATACCCGATGCCAAAGGGCAGAATTGCGTCCTGAAACGGCCTTAAACCCTTGAAAACAAGAGGCTTTCGGAAAATGCAGCATTTTTGAAATCGGCGCGATTTGATGCATCGAGACAACACAGGTGGATTAAAGTCATCCGCGTGTTGTTTTGGGGCCCGCTCGATCCACAAAAGGAGGGGTTCCCCCCGAATGCAGCCATGGCTGACCGTTCAATACCCGTTAAAATCAGGAATTCCCTTGGCATTTCCGAGCAAGAGACATGATATCCCCATTCGATCAAAACTCCCACGCACCGGTTACCGTTCGCATCGACAAGCCATCGGCGACGCTTATCCTGCACCGCCCCGACCGCGGCAACTCCATCAATCGCACTCTCGCTCTCGCCTTCCAAGAGGCTCTTGAAGATCTGCAGCTCGAGAAGCGGGTCAAAGCAGTAACGATTACAGGGTCGGGGAATTCTTTTTGCACCGGCAGTGATCTCGATGAGATTCGCCTGATTCAGAACTCCGAAGACGAAGTCCAGCGATGGCTTGAAGAATCAACGCGCGTCAGCGAACTGCTGAAGACGTTGTTGCGTTTCCCCAAGCCCATCATTGCTGCGGTGAACGGTCCTGCCCTCGGTACGGGCCTGGCGGTAGCCCTAGCCTGTGATTTTGCCATCAGCAGTCCAAATGCGAGATTTGGGTTGCCGGAAATCCACCGCGGGCTGACCTCCGGCCTGGCCCTACCTCTGATGAATTTTCGGCTTGGCGCAGCTGCAACTGCTGAATTGGCGATGCGAGGTCAGATGATCGATGCTGAAGAGGCTCATCGGATTGGACTCATTCGCGAGATCGTTGATCATGACCAGTTGTGGGCCAAGTCCATGGAAATCACTCGTCAAATCGCACTGGGCTCTCCCGCCGCAATCGCGCTCACCAAACGTGTCCTCAACGAAACGGTGGGAGAATCGATGATGAGTCAGATATCAGCGGCTGCCGCAGCATTGGCCACGATGAGAACGACAGAAAGTGCCGCGGAGGGCATTCAAGCCTTTTTCGAAAAGCGTCCCCCGATCTGGGATTAGAGTTCGGCAAATGTTTTGACTTCAGAGACTCCCAGGCGACCATCATGCAGAGTCGACGCCACGAGAACGCGTTGACAGCCATCTGCCAAAAGTTCGCGTATGTCTTGCGAATCTCGAACTCCTCCTCCGCAGATCAGCTCGATGCTTTCATCGAATTGTCGCACTCGGCGACAAAGCTCACGAGTTCCTGTACCCTGGTCCACGCCGACGCGAGAGAGATCCAACAGAATCAAACGTGAAACCCCAAGCTCGATCAACTCTCGAGCCACCTGATCAGGAGGGAGCGACGCCCAACGGGCGACGGGTGACTTGACCTGTCCACGGACGAGATCCAGGCTGACGACCAACTGATCATGAAAACCGTGCAAGAGCGTTTCGAGATGCTGGGGGGATTGCAAGGATTCCAGTCCGCACACCAGACGGATGTCCCGCTCACCAGCCCAACTCATAATCTGTTCGGCTTGCTGCAGATCCCCCGTACCGGCATCAATCCAGATTCGAGAAAAGCAGCGACTGATGGTGTCGAGATTGCGGCGATCGAAGGCTTTTCCGCCGATCGCATCCAGATCGGCGACATAGGTTTCGTCGAATCCAAGATTCTGAAAGGCATCGGCCACGGAAGCCGGTTCAGCATCGGCACAGAGCGAACTGCGGACCGGCCGATAGGAGTCGCGTTGCCCGGCGCGACCATGGACGACCATTCCATCTTGTAGATCAATAACCGGCAAAAGGACCAAGCCGAACTCCTCGAAGGATCGAATTCCGCACGAGTGTACGATTAGAGCTCGAAGTCATCCTCCGTCACTTGCTTCTGATAAATCGGCAAGTGACGGTAATAGACTTCGAGAATCATGGTTGCCATCGCCGTGCAATACAGGCGGCCACCAGATACAGAAGAATGACTCGCTCCCATGTACCAACTGCCGGTCTCATGGCCCTTCTTAGCTTGGGACTCAACGAGGAACTCTCTCATCTCTTCATTCCACTTCTTCCACTCGGGTCCCTCGTAGTGTCGCATCACCTGCGTAGCATAATAGTTGTAATACATGTCTTTCTTGGACGGTCCAGCATCGCTTAAACGTTTGACGCCGCCCTTGATACCCGGATGATTCTTCTCCCATCCAAGATACATACGACACAACAAACCAATCGCCGAGGTCGACGGTTTCCTACCGGGATCCTTATAGCCATAGGCAGCACCCTCATCCGTCTGAACGGAATCAAGAAACTTCGAAGCTCCACGGAAGACAGATGGGTCCACATGCAAGTAGGCCATCCGACCGCTCTTAAGCGCCATCAACTGCCAACCCACGACCGAGGTATCTCCAGGCTGCTTGGCAACATATCGCCAACCGCCTCCGACGGGATCCTGTGCGTACGCGATATAATTGAGGGCTCCCTGAGCCGGTGCCATTAACATCTGATCTTGGGTCATGGCATAGGCTTCGGAGAGGGCGATGGCACACAGTCCGTGGGAATAGAGATTACCACCCGACTCGATCAAGGCACCGTTTCGCTTCTGTTGGCTAAGCAGAAAATACAAGCCCGCCTGGACAACACGTTTGTATTGACCTTCTTTGTGAGTATGTCCGGCTCCCAAGAACGGTAGCAGAGCCATGGCTGTGGCTCCGTTGTACGCTTTATCCTTCGAGCCCGGATCACGACAGGGACAATTACCGCCTAAATGCTGGAAGCTCCAACTTCCATTGGGATTCTGATGCTGAGCCAACCACTTGAGAGCGAGTTGGACTGCCTTTTCGCTACCTTCGGTACCGCCACCTTCGCGAACCAATCGTGCTCGAGACGCTTTCCCTCGGCCCTCGAGACCGGCCCCTGAAAAGGTGCCGAGCTGTTTCATCATGTCACTTTGTGACGCCACGTCACTGCCCAACGGATCCAACTCCGTAAAGACAGGAGCTGCCTCTAAATCGTCGGCAGAAAATACGTCGGGGACGTCTGTCTCCAACTCGGTCGGCTGAACATCCACCGGATCTGTAGGTGTTAAATCAGTAAGCTCAAGATCCTCTAACTCCTCTGTTTCCAGCGACTCGAAAATCGGAGCATCTTCAATTTGAGTCGACTCGGCGTCGCCTAACTCGATCTCATTATTGATCTGCTTAAGGACAGGTGGAAGTGTTAATAAGGCCAGGCAGAACAAGAGCAGCATGTGGATGATCATGCTGACAAACCATCCAGGGAGAGCTGCAAAAACCAAAAAGCGATTCCCTGTCCCTGCTGGACTCGCGGCCGCTTCTTCATCCTCCGCATCTGGATCTGCGTCCGAATTCGATGGAACAGAGGCCGAAGCTTCCTGCTTCCGTTTTACTCGAGCTTCTTTTGAGTTTTTATCGGACGACTTCTTGCCGGACGTCTTTTTCGAGGGCGACGCTGAATCGGCACTATCGGTCGACAGAGAAATGCTCGGCATTCCCTCCGGACTGCTGGCATCTTCGCTGGTTGCGGCGTCAGAGTTAACGGCAGCTACCTCGGAACCCTCCGCTGGATCATCCAGCTGCCACCTCGAATCGCTACTTGGACGACTTTGTTGCTGATTTTCGCTGTCCTTGACCTCAGAATCCGCTGGCTTCGCCTTCGGTTCGATGGCGTCCAAATTCACATCCGATGAGGAACGAGATATCGGTGAGTCCATGCCTAATGAGTTCCGACGACGGATGATTCCGCCCGCTTCAGAGGGTTGGGGGACAGGATTCCTAAAACTCTCTTCGTAAATCCTAAAATCTCTGATGTTTCGCGACAATCTCCGACGACATCACGTGACGAACCGCTTTGTGGAGGAGCGTCAAGGAAAACCTGCTGGCTGATTTCCTTATCGCTCAATTCTACGATGAATGCAAGAATCCACCAAAAGCTGAAATGCAACTTCGCCACCCTACCCTCCTATCGGGTGGAATGCGACCGCAAACTCAGCAAGTTTCCGAAAAGAAGACGCCGTGTATCGAGTATCGAACATGTCGGACACCTGGAAAGATTCCGGGACATCTGACTAAAATAGACGCTTGAACCGAACCCCCATCGCGCCGAGGGCGCGACGATACTGCCAAAGGATGAAGATCATGGCCGGAAAGAGTAAGAAGAAAGCCGAAACTATCTTCCTGGTTTGTGAAGAAACCGGAGATTACAACTACACGATGCGTCGCAAGTCGGGTGGTGAGAAGTTGAAACTGAAGAAGTATTCGCCACGTCTGAAACGACATACGGTGCATAACGAAAAGAAGAAATAGTTCACGACGCCGTCGCTTGGCGATCGGCAATCATTCAGGGACGATATGGAAAAGCGCTGGCGGATTCGGCCACACGATTCAGCGTTGATCTCACGGATGGAACAGTCTGCGAACGTTCCGAGTGTGGTCGCTCAGTTGCTATCTGCCCGCGGGATCGACACTGGGGAAGCGCGGACTTTTCTGGATGCGAAGTTAACCGAACTGCGCGACCCGGAGTTACTTCCAGGGCTCCCCCAGGCAGCGGATCTGATTTACAACGCAATCCGTGACAAGCGTCGGATTGTGGTCTATGGCGACTATGATGCGGACGGAATGACCGCTACCGCGCTTCTCTTCCGTTGTCTCCGGATGGTGGGCGGCAACGTTGGCTACTATGTGCCGAACCGAATGGACGAAGGCTATGGCCTCAACAATCAAGCTTTGAAACGCTTGGCTGACGAGGGTGCATCTCAAATTATCTCGGTGGATTGTGGCATCGCCAGCGTTGAGGAGGCGGATACTGCCAGGGAGCTGGGACTTGAGTTAATCATTACCGACCATCATCAGATGGCGGAACGATTACCTGCAGCTGCCGCGATCGTGCATCCACTCTTACCCGGGCATGACTATCCTTTCGAGTCACTTTGCGGAGCGGGAGTTGCCTTCAAATTAGCTTGGGCGATCTGTCAGCGCATCAGCAAATCGAAACGGGTGGCTGAGCCTTTTCGCAATTTCCTGCTGACGGCCTTGGGATTTGCAGCGATTGGTACAATTGCGGATGTGGTTCCGTTAGTTGATGAAAACCGCATTTTGGTCAAACACGGATTGCTTAGTCTGAAGGCAAGACCATCGGTTGGAATAGAGAATCTGATGCGTTTGACGGGGGTCGACAAAAAATCCCATCTTGGAAGTGAAGACATCGGTTTTTCAATTGCACCTCGACTCAATGCAGCCGGGCGATTAGGGCAAGCTCAACTTGGTGTTGAACTCTTGGCAACGGACAATGACGAGCGAGCCAAGGCTTTGGCGGAGTACATCAATGAGCTGAATGAAAACCGCTTGCATCTGGAACGCAGCATCTATCTATCGGCAAACAAGCAGGTGAAGGAGCGATTCGATCCAGATGGTGATGCGGCCCTAGTGCTGGCCGATCGTGACTGGCATCAAGGTGTGATCGGAATTGTAGCCGGTCGTCTTGCTGAAAAATATCATCGGCCGGTGGTGATGATTGCTCTTGATGAGCTTGGTAACAAGCCGGGTACGGGTTCTGCTCGCAGCGTGGCGGGACTTGATTTACACCATGCGTTGGCAGCCTGTAGCGAACATCTGGTGAAACACGGCGGGCATGCCGCAGCTGCAGGTTTGCGGATCAACGAACAACAAGTGGACGCCTTTCGAATCCAATTCTGCGAGCATGTCGAGCAAACACTAACGGCGGAACAACGCATTGCGGAGCTGGTACTCGACGCCGAAACAACTTTGGCCGAATTAACTCTGCAAACGGTCCAACAAATGGAGCACCTCGCCCCCTTCGGCCAGTCCAATCCACGACCATTGCTATGCACGACAGACGTCTCCATTCAGGGTGACGCCAAACCGATGGGCAAAGGCGATCGACACGTCTCGATGATGCTCGAACAACATGGTGTACGGTTACGAGCCTTAGCCTTCAATCAGCCAGACTGGATTGAAGAGTTATCCAAGAGCGACGGTCGTTTGGACATCGCCTTCCGACCCATTATTAATGAGTTTCGCGGTCGCAGAAATGTTGAATTGCACTTGGCGGACTGGCGTCCCACGCGTCAGCTCGCGACATCCTAAGCGATCGCACGCGAGCAAGGATCATCTTCAGGATCGCAACGAGTTCATCGCTGATAGCTTGCATCCAAAGCGAGCGTCTTCTCCTGCAACAACCGTCGTTGCCTCATGATTGAGGAATAGCGTAGGATGCGGCAGCTCGAATTTAACGGAGGAAATTTCCAGCATGCCCTTTTTCGGTAAGGCCCCTCGGCAACGGCCCTACAGCCGGCAAACGGTCGCAAAATCTTCACGGCTGCGCGACGCAACAGTCACGCAAACCGTCTGTCCGTACTGCGCTGTCGGCTGCGGACAGCTGGCCTATACCAAAGCGGGACAGCTCATCGATATCGAAGGAGACGAACGGAATCCGATCAACGAGGGCACTCTCTGCCCCAAGGGTGCCAACGCCTTCCAGTTGGCCGTCAATCCTCACCGGGTCACCGAAGTGCTCTACCGAGCTTCCTACTCTGACCGCTGGGAGAGGAAATCGATGGATTGGGCGATGGAGCAGATCGCCGCAAGGGTCAAGCGAGCCCGGGATGCCGACTTCGCAGAATGCGACACCGAAGGACAACGGCTGAACTCGGTCCGTCGTATCGGAAGTCTGGGCGGAGCCACCATCGACAACGAAGAGAACTATCTCCTGAAAAAACTGTTCGGCGGTGGACTGGGCATTGTCGGTGTCGAGAACCAGGCCAGGATATGACATAGTGCTTCCGTGCCCGGTCTGGGCACTTCGTTAGGACGCGGTGCTGCAACGACCTATCAACAGGATCTGGCCAACAGCGACTGTATCCTGATCATGGGATCCAACATGGCCGAGGCGCATCCGGTCGGATTCCGTTGGCCGCTGCAGGCGAAACAGAACGGTGGAAAACTCATCCATGTCGATCCACGTTTCACGAGAACGTCGGCACTTTGTGATGTGTTCGTTGGTATTCGAGCCGGGACCGACATTGCCTTTTTGGGAGGCCTGATCCACTACGTCTTGGAAAACAATCTATGGTTCTCCGAATACGTCAAACACTATACCAATGCGGCAACCATCATCGACGAACAATATGCCGACACTGAAGATCTCGACGGTCTCTTCAGTGGATTCGACGACGGCACAACTTATGATCCGGCAACTCGCCATTGGAACTATCAAGAGGGCGATGACCATCAACCCTTGAGAGATCCCAGTCTGCAACATGAACGTTGTGTCTTTCAAATTCTAAAGCGACACTTTGCGCGATACACGCCCGAAACGGTCGCGAAAATTTGCGGCTGTAAACCAGAACAGATCATTCGTGTCGCAACGCTGCTGGCCGAAAACTCAGGACGCGAGCGTACGAGTGCTTTGGTCTACGCTCTCGGCTGGACGCAACACAGCACGGGTGTGCAGATTATTCGTGCAGCGGGCATCTTGCAATTGCTGCTGGGAAACATCGGACGGCCGGGTGGCGGCATCATGGCCATGCGTGGTCATTCCACCATCCAGGGCTCGACCGATTTGGCGACCTTGTACGATCTGTTGCCCGGCTATTTGCCTCAGCCAGTGGCCTGTGATGAGCACGAGACGCTCGATCGCTATGTTGAACATGCAGGACAATCCACTGGCTTCTGGTCGAACTTTCGCAAATACATCGTAAGCTTGCTCAAAGCTTGGTATGGCGAGACGGCACAAGTCGACAATGATTTTTGTTTCGATTGGCTACCACGAATCGACGACAACTATTCACAGATGGCATGCTTCGAACGGATGTCGCGTGGTGAATTAGAGGGTTATTTTCTCTTCGGTCAAAATCCGGCAGGAGGCGGTCCCAACGCGCAACTGCACCGCGCCGGACTCCGAAACCTCGACTGGCTGGTCGTTGTCGATTGGTTCGAAATCGAAAGTGCCGTATTCTGGAAAGACGATCCACATGGACCGCCTGCAGAGGAGATCAAGACCGAGGTCTTTTTACTTCCAACCGCGGCGGCACCCGAGAAGTCGGGAAGCCTGACCAATACCCAACGCGTCATCCAGTGGCACGATCAGGCACTGGACCCAGCAGGCGATAGTCGCTCGGATGCATGGATCATCTACAACCTGGGCAAGCGTCTCAAAGAACTCTATGCCGATTCGGACTTATTACGGGACCGTCCCATTCAGAACCTGACTTGGGACTATGATTTCGCACAACCTCCACGACTGCCTGACGGAACCCTGAGCCAGGTCGAAGGAGAGCCTGATCTGGAAAAGGTTCTGCAAGAGATCAACGGCTATCATGTCCGTGAGATCGACCCGGTTCATCGCCAAGCGAGGCAGTTACAAGGCTTCGCGGAATTGACGGACGACGGCAACACCGCCTGCGGTTGCTGGATTTACAGTGGAGTTTTCCCGTCCCCGGATCGCAATCGAGCCAAAGATCGCCAGCGACGTCGCGATTCGATCGAGGCGGAGTGGGGCTATGCCTGGCCAGCCAATCGCCGAATCTTATACAACCGTGCTTCCGCCGACCCTGAGGGAAAACCATGGTCGGAACGCAAGCAGTTGATTTGGTGGGACGAAGAAGCTCGCAGCTGGACCGGTTATGACGTACCGGATTTTGAGCTACACAAACCGCCTGAGTATCGGGCCGCGGCAGACGCCCAGGGAATGGATGCGATCAACGGGGATCACCCCTTCATCATGAAGCCAGACGGCGTTGGCTGGTTGTTTGCACCCACGATGCTCAAGGATGGACCTCTCCCCACCCATTACGAGCCGATCGAGTCACCGGTGGCGAATCTGCTTTACCCTGATCAGCCGATCAATCCTTTAACTCAAAAATTCGCCGGACCTCTCAATCCCTTGGCGGAAGAACCGACGGAAGCCTATCCAATCGTGGCGACCACATTTCGATTGACCGAACATTTTTTGAGTGGTCCGATGAGTCGCTTCAATAGCTGGCTCAACGAATTGCAACCAGAAATGTTTGCAGAACTGAGTCATCAACTGGCTGCCGAACGTCAAATCAAACATGGCGATTGGCTGGTTATTGAAACTCCTCGCGGAGCCATCGAAGCTCGGGCGATGGTCACTCATCGGCTGCAACCTTTGAAGATTCAGGGTCGCATCATTCATTCAATTGGGCTTCCGTTCCACTGGTCGTTTGCAGGCGAAGCCGTGGGTGACAGCGCCAACCTGCTGACCGCCTTGATCGGGGAACCGAACGTCAGCATTCACGAGAGTAAGGCATTTGTCTGTCAGGTTCGCTCGGGTCGTCGCGCCGGTCGTACGACGCAGCCAACTCAACCGACGGCGGCCTGGCCCACGTCGAAACGAGTTCCAAACACCCCGGATGCAGCTCAACCTGAAGGGCGGTTCGATCATGACCGGTAGCGCGCCCAACGACTCGCAGGCGGATCGAACGAACTGGCTCGAACGAATCCTCGCTCCGTTCCAACGCGGAACGCCTCCTGCGCCGCGTACGGCTACCGGTTTTTATACGGACACCACGGTCTGCATTGGCTGTAAGGCTTGCGAGGTGGCTTGCAAGCAATGGAATCAATTGCCTTCCGATGGTTTTGAATGGACGGGGAAGAGCTATGACAACACAGGAGAGTTGTCGGCTACCTCGTGGCGGCATGTGAAGTTCGTGGAACAATTGGTGGACACTGAACTGCCTCAAGACACCGCGATCGTAGAACCACTGGAGGCTGGCACGGTCCCAGACCTCCCCGGACGTTGGCTGATGATGAGCGATGTTTGCAAGCATTGTGCGACCGCACCCTGCGAACAGGCCTGCCCCACCGGGTCACTACTCCAGAACGAATTCGAGAACATCTATCTTCAGTCAGACATTTGCAATGGATGTTCATATTGCATTGCAGCCTGCCCGTTTGGCGTAATCACTCGAGCCACGTTTGACGGGCATGCCCACAAGTGCACGCTCTGCTATGACCGTCAACGAGACGACCTCACTCCCGCCTGTGCCAAAGCTTGTCCCACGGAATCGATTCAATTCGGGCCCATCGACGAACTTCGCGAACGTGCACGCGAGCGGGTTTCAGAGCTACAAAGCCTTGGGATCAACGACGCTTATCTGTATGGCGATGAAGCTTCAGAAAATTATTCTCAGTTGAATTCATTTTATTTGCTGATCGACGAGCCCTCCGCTTATGGTTTGCCCGACAACCCGGTCAATCCCTGGCTGTTCATGAAGGGAGATTATCTTCGCAGCGGTTTAACGGGCTTCATCGCGATTGCGATGCTTCTGATCATTCTTTGGTTGGAAGGCTGACATGCAACCAGCAAATCAGAGTACGCCATCGTCGGACTACGCTCAGAGTGGCATTGTGAAATCGCCACATTGGCATTGGCTGGTTGTCTTTGATGTTTGGCTGAACAATCTAACGTCAGGACTTTTTCTGGTGGCAGCCTGCGGTGAGCTGTTTCGCCCCGCTGATTTCTCCCAACTTGCAAATACGGCCTATCTGATTGCGTGGCTCGTGCTGTTGGTCGATCTATTGCTACTCGTACTCGACCTGGGAGACCCCAAACGGTTTCATCATATGTTGCGAGTCTTCAAGCCGAGTTCACCGATGTCGCTGGGAACATGGTGCCTGACCGTTTACTCGCTGCCACTGACGCTGCTCGTTGTCTTTCAATTCATAGGGTCACCTCCCGATGGTTTCCATCGAGCCTTAGTGATCGCTGCAATCCCACCGGCATTTGGCGTGATGCTGTACAAGGGCGTCTTATTTAGCACGAGTTCCCAGCCTGGGTGGCGTGATGCCCGGTGGCTGGGCAGCTATCTCGTAAGTTCGACCATCATGCTAGGTTGCATTCAATTACTTTTGATCGCCATGTTTTTTGATGAGCCAGTTGCCACTCGGTTAATGCGTTCAGCAGCGGCCACGACGATCTTACTGAACGCGATCACACTAGGGCTCTTGTTTTTCAACTTAAAACCCACTCTCGATGAGATGCAAACTTCGCAAGGAGTGGTTCGGGTGACCTGGAGCGTGGCGTTTGCAACAAGTGCCATCACGTTCGTTCTAATTTGGCAGCCGCAACCGTTCGTTTCAATGATTACTGCAGGGTTACTCCTGGCCGGAACGCTATGGGTTCGATCAGCCGTAGTTTGGCTACCACACCGCATCCAATCGTAGAAGATGGCGATGCCGAATATCTCGTGGGCAGTCACCTTCATGGAATCAGCATTCCACAGAGATATCACCGATTAGCGAGCATGCTTCATTCTGAAACGCCGCAGTCGGGAACCCACTCGTTCAATCCAATTTGCTCCCATAAGTCGATCTCGACATTCGAAAGATGAAGTATGCTCAGAAACGATATCGGCAGGTAGATTCAACTCCTGATTGATTTCTAGGGCTTCCTTAAAATCATCTGCCAGTTCCGCTAAGCCCAGAGCATGGGTGAGCGCAATGTATTCCGAGCCATAGCTTGGATCTCCCGCACGAAAATCCCCTCCAGACACAAACGCCTCCGCACCATCCAGATGATCTTCAAGTTCATCGCACAAACGAAGGATAAGAATTCGGCGTGTTGTTTCGTCCGGGACCCGTGAGGAATCAGCCCAGTAGGCCGCGACAGAAGCATTCCAGGAAAACTGACTGTATTCATGAATCAATTCCTCAACATCCGCCCCCAAACGAATGCGAATCAGCTCCCGATCGCTGGCACGAGGTCCACGTCGAGTACTATCGTGGAAGACATGCAGAAAAAAGGCAGCATGCAGCATTCCTACCACTACGGACGTCGGATCACGCGTTTCGCGCATAACGATACTACCGGTTCGCACTAAATGACAAATGAAGGGTACGTTTTGCTTGCGATAAAGCCCATCCGTCATGCGGCGACCCAAATCATAAGCGGTTGCCAATTGAGAAAGTTCAGCATTGGCAAATCCCTCTTGGATCGCTTGCCGAATTAATTGCTGATAATTCAGGGCATATACTCGCATCAAAGCATTCTTTCAGGTTAGATACGAATGAGTTAGAAACTCGGAATCACCTACCAACCATATTTGTCCTTGAGATAGTTGGGGCAGATAAAAGTAACTGCCGCAGCTCCAAACTCAACCCCGCGAATAATCGGCGAAACGAGAAAAAAATAAGGAATGTGATGCCAACGGATGTCGAGGTCTCGGCGATTGTTCAACGCGCTTTTGAGATCAAAAACGACGCGTCCCACAAAAATCTGAATCAAACCAAATGGACCTGTTCGCTTCAAAATCTTGCTGTCTTCGATCACCAAATCCTCATCCATTCTCGCAAGGTTGACGGAATCGAAGCCAGCCTTGATCCGCATCTGCATCTCATCTTCAAGGCCGTACATATTGTGAGTCGCCTGAACTTCTGGTTCATAGACGATTAAATAATTCAGCGAACGCAATTTTCTT
>Ga0163179_10001622_pt1 | contig 15782 bp, 9 predicted proteins | sample AtlANTMetagenome_FD_109643 | JGI IMG/M metagenome (GOLD analysis project Ga0163179, IMG submission 109643) | Marine eukaryotic phytoplankton communities from the Atlantic Ocean - Atlantic ANT 2 Metagenome | ecosystem: Environmental > Aquatic > Marine > Oceanic | place: North Atlantic Ocean... | reverse complement strand
GGCCAAGAAGAGCAAGAGTCGGCGAGTTTCGAAACAGCGCTGGACTGGCTGGAAGATGGAAAATTCAATGACGCAGGGGTCGCTTTTGGAGAACTGGCCTTCCAGATGGAGAGGCAAGGCGATTCTCCCGTGAATCTCGCCGCCGCGCTTTTCAATCAGGCTCTGGCGAATTTTCGTCAGGCCGAAGTATTGGGGGAGAGCTCTCCGAGGGAAGCGCTTTCGTCTGCCCTTTTTGCCCAGAATCTATTGTTCCAAGCAGCCCGAATACGCCCGGGATTCAAAAGAGCCAGCATGCGACTCGACTCTCTCGCGGTAATGATGGAGGTGTTGGAAAAGCGGGTGGCTGAGGAAGAAAAGAAGGAGCAAGAAAGAGATGAGAAAATTGAGGCGCTCCTCGAGAGGATTCGAACGCTTTTAGCAGGCCAGACAGAGTTAAGGCGAAATGTGGAGAGTGTCGACATACAGCGACGGCCTGCGAGCCGGAATGTTAGGTCGCCTTCACGCGATCTTCAAGAACCGCCCGAAAACGCGTCGACTTATGCGGATCAGTTTGAGCAAAGTCAAAAGCGACACCGCTCCGAGGGACAGGCGATCGAACGCTACATGATTGAGCTAGACAATGAGTTTTCGATGGCCAGTGCGGTGGCCCAAGCAAGTGACGGGAAGGGGTTGGAGACCATTCTCAAGCGTCCATTGGAACTAATGGGAAAGGCGGTGGGAGGGCAACTGGAGGCGGAAGAACTGCTTTCCCAATGGCATTACTGGTCGGCAGCTCGGGTACGCCAGTCCGTAGCGATAGACCGGCTTCAGGAAATATTAGATCTGTTTGCCTCGAATAGAGATGATGAGGGCGAAGGAGAGTGGGATGATGAAGATTGGGAGGAGTATGTGGATACGGATCCGGGGGAAGCAGTCGCCTCATCGCTTCCAATGAAAGGGGAATTCCGGGAGGACTCCCTTATGCAGCCACTCCCAATTCCCAACTTTTCAGTGGAAGATGTGCTCATGGAAGAAATGGGTAGTCAGCAATTTCGACAAGAGCAGCGGGCAAAAGCCAATGCGGGAAAAGTGGAGAAGGACTGGTGACTGCTATCTGCAAAAAACCTTTCATGCGTGCGGGGTGCAAAACTCAGAAGCTTTTTTTAGCCTTTTTAAGTAACGGGCGACTGCCCGCCGGGCCGCGTTTTATGAGCGGCTTTTGCGGCACACCGGGCCGTCGCGCTCTGTTGGCTCCAAGGATTCCGAGGACTCTTGTGTACATTGCTTTGGTCATCACGGTTCCGGTTGCGTTAGCCCAGGATGTTCCGGCAGCGGTCGAAGGTCCTCGTATTCAAATGATGGAAGCCAGCTGGTTTGTAGATGAGGTCTCCACTGCGTTACTCTTTGTAGATGCGAAGGAAGAGCCGATCCTCCAGCCGATAAAGGATTCGGATGAGATTCGATTTTTGGACTCGGAGGTGGTGAAACTCGAAGAGGACGAACGTGGCTGCTACGCTTTGTCGGTTCGATTCCTGCCACTGCGAACTGGGGTGCGGGACTTTCCTTCTCTTGCGGTCGAGGTGGATGGGGAAGTTTTGCGATTCCTCCCGCGCCAATTGTTCGTGGGTGAACCTCATCTTTCCGAATCGATGAGTTTCATCATCGAGGCGGAGAAAACTCAGGTATACGTGGGAGAGCCTTTGCGGTTGGATTTTATTTGGCGTTGCGATTTGCCAATGAACCAGATGCGGGCGCTGCGTCTGTATCCAGATCTATTTAACGATTCCGATATTGAAGTCGTTATTCCGCGAAGTGTGGCTCCGGAGGAAGAGCAGTTCGGTCTGCCAGTCGGAGGGCGACGCGCGATCGCCCATAGGATTAGCGGGGAAGAGGCGTTTCCGCCGAGTTTGGGTGAATTGAGATTTTCGGTCTTCGTGAGATTTGAGGAATCGGGGATGTTCGAGATTTCGCGGACACGTCTGTTGTGTTCGCGACTCTTGGTTGAAAACGCGCAGTCCAATCGCTACGCCGCCTATTTCAATAACGGTCTCTTTGAGCCCGTCGATCGTTCTTTTCCCCACGAAAAGTTGCACGCGTTCTCAAATCCGATTGAAATCGAAGTGCTTCCGCTACCGGGCAAAGGAAGGTTAGAATCCTTTAGCGGACTTTTCGGTGTCGATTCAATCGAGGTGAGCGTTCAGCCCGCAACTGCCGAAGTCGGCCAGCTTATGGAGGTACGTGTTGAGGTGAACTCGGATACCTGTTCGGAAATGCTGGAATTATCAGATCTCAGCCGACAGACATCGCTGCGAAACCGTTTTTGGGTGGGACAGGAGGTAAATGAGGTCTGGAAGCCTAACGGCCGGTCGTTTGTCGCCCGGGCCCGGCCGCTTTCAATTGAGTCGAGTGTCTTTCCTAGTTTGGCGATACAGATCTTCGATCCGAATGAGGGGGACTATCGCTTGATTCGGACAAGACCCGTGCCCATTGAAATCTCGGCTCGAGATGGCATCAGTTACTTCCCGGTGGAGAAAATTCATGGAGCGCAGTATTCGGTTATCGGCAGCAGCGAAGGAATATGGCACAACTATGACGCGACGATTATGAGTGACGTAATGGACAAACTCGTGAACCTGCTGGCCGATGGCCTTTGGGCTTTCGTGCTCCTTGGCCCTATCCTGTTTTACGGGCTCTCAATTTGGGTGCGGGAGGCACGGCGACGCGCGATTGACGAGTCCTATCGGGTCCGTCGTGAAGCTTTCGAGAAATTTAAGCGAGCTGGGTCTAAAGGAGAAGACGATGTTGAAGCTCTCAGAGCGTTGGTTGCGGCCTGCTTTGAACGTAGGCAAGCGGCTTTGACCGCGAAAGACGTAGCGAGACTTCTCAATGCGGCCAAAGGGGATATTGACCTCGTGGAGGAAATTGAGTCGACCATTGGGGAAATCGAAACTCGAACCTATGATCCAGAGGAGGGTGAGCCTAGAGCGGAAAAGCGAACAGGGCGATTGGGTGAACGCGTATTTGAGCTTTTTCAAAAGGGTTTGGTATCCGCTACACTGATAATCGCCATGTGTACCGCTGAAGACTTGGGCGCTGCCGATTGGGGTCAGGCGGAAGCCCTTTTCATGGTTGCACTGGAGTCCGCAGAGGAGGGATTGGATTCGGAAACGACTGAATCCAAATTCTCTGCCGCTGCTCTCGAGTTTGAAAGTTGCGCGACGAATGGAGTTCGAGCGGGTTTGTCCTGGTACAATGCCGGCAACGCTTGGTTTAAAGCTGGTGAGATAGGCCGTTCGATCGCGAGTTACAGTCAGGCCCAGACGAGAATGCCCTTTGATGAGAAAGTGGCGACGAGTCTTGAAGCCGCCCGAGCCCTCAGGCTGGACTCGTTTTCGGATGATCGAGTTTCGATTGAAACTCCAATACGTTGGCAAAAGGCAATGTTTTCTCTGCTTTGGCTGGTCTCCTTCGGCGTGGCTCTATTTTGGATACGATACCGGAATCGAGTTTGGTTGACCGTGTCAGGCGTGCTGTTTGGAGCGGTGATAATGCAAGGACTGCTTCTGGGATGGGATTTCATTGCGGGACTGGATGAAGGCGTTTTGATTGTGGATGAGGTATATGGGCGAAAGGGTCCCGGGTATTCCTATTTGTCTTCTTATGCCGATCCTCTGCACAATGGAATGGAGCTTTCTCTGTTGGAGGTGCGAGGAGAATGGCTCTTGGCTAGCTTGGAAGACGGTTCTGATTGCTGGCTGCCTCGCGAGGCTGTGCAGATACTGGAACGGTAGGCGCGTGAGCAGTTGTAAAACGTGAATAGGACAAGGGTTCTCTTCATTGTATGCTCTGGGTGAGCCATCGCTATTCTTCTTTTCTGGACAATAGGCTCAACATCGTCAGTTTTTACATTTACCCCATGAATTCCCGATTCCCGAAAATCCAGTTTGCGAAAAGGACCATGGTTTGGAGCATTCCGCTGCTTTGGGGACCGCTTCACTCCGGATTAATCCATGCGGAAGAGTCGGATGACTTGGTTTCCTTTAATCATGATATACGTCCCATCATGTCGGATACATGTTTCCAATGTCATGGACCCGACAAAAATACTCGGGAAGCAGACCTGCGATTAGATTCAATCGAGGGAGCAACCAAGGATTTGGGAGGATACGCGGCGATTGTTCCAGGTGATCCTGACGAGAGTGAGCTGATTTGGAGAATCCTCTCGGAAGATGATTCGGAACGCATGCCTCCAGAGGAGCACCCCCGTCGCTTGACAGACGAGGAAAAAGAGCTTTTAATAAAATGGGTTGAGCAAGGCGCTAAGTATGAAGCCCACTGGGCATTCGTTCCGCCGGTGCGAGGGAAGCTTCCTGCCGAAAGGGATCCCGATTGGGAGCGGAACCCGATTGACGCATTCGTTTTCTCCAAATTGAAAGAAAAAGGTCTCACGCCTTCTCCGGAAGCCGATCGTGAGACCCTCATTCGCAGGGTCACGTTGGACCTGACTGGACTTGCACCGACCTTGGAGGAGGTTCAAGCGTTTCTTTCGGACCGGTCGCCGGATGCCTCTGAGAAGCTGGTTGATCGGCTATTGGCGTCGCCTCGTTATGGGGAGCGCATGGTATGGGAATGGCTCGACGCCGCCCGATATGCTGACAGCAATGGCTATCAGAATGACGACGAGCGGGGTATGTGGCCCTGGCGTGATTGGGCGGTTGACGCACTGAATTCGAATATGCCGTTTGACCAGTTCACCATTGAGCAGCTCGCGGGCGACTTACTGCCTCAGCCAACGATAGAGCAGAAGCTGGCTACCGCATTTTTGAGAAACCACATGATCAATGGGGAAGGGGGGCGTTTGCCTGAGGAGAACAGAATCGATTACCTAGTTGATCAGACCGACACAGTATCCACGATTTGGATGGGATTGACAATGGGGTGCGCTCGTTGTCACGATCACAAATATGATCCCGTTTCCCAGCGTGAGTACTACCAGCTCATGGCTTTTTTTGACAAGACTGAGATTACGGGAAAGGGACGCAATCCGCATACGCCGCCAATCCTGGATCTCACCACGGAGGTTAACGACCGCCGTGTCGAAGAGCTGGAAGAGGCGAAGCGGATCGCGGCGAACCAGTTGGATGAGGTGGAACGCGCTTTATTTCCCAGAGAAGAGGGAGCGCTAGCCATCGAGTCGGAAAAGGCGAAATCGATTACTAATGGAACCATTCAAGGAATCCTCAAGCAACCGGTCATCGAGCGCCGGCCCGAACCGTTGACGGAGATCATCGCTGTTTATAGCGAAACCGAACCTGAGTATGTGGAGGCGACGCTAAACTACATCGACGCTTACAAGGATCTCGACGTCTACAGCAACTCGCGACCGATCGTGATGATCATGGAGGACTCCGTGGAACGAGACACGCACATTCTGGAGAACGGTCTGTACGACCAGCCGAGAGAAAAGGTGACGACGGGTTTCCCCTCTGCATTGAATGATGGCGAAGAGGTGACCGGTGATTTTAACCGTCTCGATCTGGCGGAGTGGCTGATGTCCGAAGATAATCCGCTTACGGCGCGAGTGACTGTTAACCGATTTTGGCAGCAGTATTTTGGTAGAGGTATCTTGGAACAGGTGGAGAACTTTGGGGTTCAGAGTAAGCCACCGGTACACGAAGCCTTGTTGGACTGGCTGGCGGTCGAGTTTCGCGAGAGCAACTGGAATGTGAAGGAGCTTCACAAACTGATTGTGACGAGTGCAACCTACCGTCAATCGTCTCGAGTGACACCTGAGTTAAGAGAGCGTGATCCGCAAAACGAACTGCTTGCACGCGGGCCTCGTTTTCGCATGCCGTCCTGGATGATCCGAGATCAAGCCCTAGCACTAGGAGGTCTTCTGAATGAAGCTCAAGGAGGTCCCCCCGTGATGCCTTATCAGCCAGAAGGGATTTGGAAGGAGGCGTCCTTTGGATTTATTGATTACGAACAGGGAAAAGGAGAAGACCTGTACCGAAGAAGTTTGTACACTTTCTGGAGGCGTATCGTGGGGCCACCTCTCTTTTTTGATGCGACTCCACGTCAGGTTTGTGAAGTCAAAGCCAAGCGAACGAATACGCCTTTGCATGCCTTGATCACTCTGAACGATGTCACTTTTTCCGAAGCGGCACGAGGGTTTGCGGAACGAATACTGACGGAGGTCAAAGGAGGTGACGCGATGCGTTTGGCGACTGCCTTTCGTATGGCGACGGCTAGGGATCCAAGCACAACGGAACAGCGGACTCTAAAAGCCGCCCTTGAGAAGTACCGTTCTCATTTTGCGAACGACCGGGATGCTGCTCTCAAAGTAGCCAGTGTTGGGGAATCAAAACGAAACGATCAGTTGGATTCGGTCGAACACGCCTCTTGGGCAACGATTGGCTTAATGCTGCTAAATCTAGATGAAACGATTACTAAGGAATGAGGATCGATTTGAATAAATCACAGATGAGGAATACCTTACAATGAATCCATTAATTGATTCAAAACGACAGTTCACCCGCAGAGAGTTTTTTGGGAAGACGGCCCAAGGAGTAGGAGCAGTGGCTCTGGCAAGTTTGCTCGATCCAAAAGCGCTAGCCCAATCTCCATCTGGCCTTCCGAGTCTCCCTCACTTTGCCCCGAAAGCAAAGCGTATCATTTATTTGCTGCAGAATGGAGCCCCATCCCATGTCGATCTGTTTGATCATAAGCCTATGCTAGCAAAGCTAAGAGGCGAGCCGGTTCCCGATTCGGTTTTAGGGGGCAAACGCTTTAGCTCCATGACCGATACCAAGGAGAAGCTGCTCTTGCCGAATATTACTGAATTCGCCCAGTATGGAAAAAGCGGTATCACTCTAGGCAGCTTTCTTCCGCATACGTCCGAGATCGTAGACGATCTGTGTTTTATTCGGTCGATGCACACGACATCGGTGAACCATGCTCCGGGTATCAATTATTTCCTTTCCGGAGCGGAGATTCCCGGCAGACCCAGCATGGGAGCCTGGCTTAGCTATGGGCTCGGCTCGGACGCGGAAGACTTGCCCTCCTTTGTGGCAATGACCTCTCGGGACAAGGAAGCATCCTGTGGTCAGATCTTCTACGACTTCTATTGGGGTTCCGGTTTCTTGCCTACGAAGTATCAAGGCGTGAAATTTCGTGGTAGCGGAAGCCCGGTATTGTATTTGTCAAATCCCGACGGAGTCAGTCGTGAGCTGCGGCGTAGTATGCTTGATGATCTGGAGAAGCTGAACGAGGAGAAGCTCAAAGACTACGGTGATCCGGAAATCGCCACGCGGATTTCCCAATACGAGATGGCTTACCAGATGCAAATGAGCGTTCCCGAGCTCACTGACTTTTCTAGCGAATCGGAATCAGCGCTCTCAATGTACGGTCCCGATGTGCATCGTCAGGGGAGCTTTGCCTACAATTGTCTCATGGCGAGAAGACTGGCGGAGCGGGGTACACGTTTCATCCAGTTGATGCATGCCGGTTGGGACCAGCATAATAATTTGACCCGGCAATTGAAAGTCCAATGTAAGGATACGGATCAGCCCAGTGCTGCCCTGATTAAGGATTTGAAATCCCGTGGAATGCTGGATGAAACCTTGGTTATTTGGGGAGGTGAGTTTGGGCGAACGCCTTTTCTGCAGGGAGAGTTTGAGAATTACGCTCGCTGGGGAAGAGACCATCATCCGTATGGATTTACGGTTTGGATGGCCGGCGGCGGGATAAAGCCAGGGATGGTCTATGGAGCCACAGATGAATTTGGGTTTAATGCCGTGGAGGATCCGGTGCATGTGCACGACTTTCAGGCCACGATCATGCATTTGATGGGGATTGATCACGAACGCTTCACCTACAAATTCCAAGGGCGCAACTATCGCTTGACCGACGTACATGGTCAGGTGGTAAAGCCCATTTTGGCGTGAAGTTGGGTATAGTGTTCCGAAACCACAGATCTCACGGATTGTACAGATGATTTGGAAATCGTTCTAGAGACAAAGGCTAATAGGCGGTTAGTGATAGGGAAGTGAGGACCGGTTTCCTCTTGTAGGGCCAGCGCTTACGCTGTGCCGCGTTGGTTTGGTAGCGGGCGATCTCTGAGTGCCCAACCGATAGAAACGGCAATGGGTGCTTGGAGATCGCCCGCTACCTTTAAATACCTTGGAGATGCTTTGTTTTGTAATACAACCGTTAGGATAGGGCCTACGCGGAACGGTACAAGCACCGGTCCTACGGTGAAGTGGCTAATGGCTAGTCGCTAGTGAAGTTAGTCGCACGACCAGCGACTGGTAGCCGACTTTGCGTTGGTATTGCGCTTCGCGTTCGACGTTTTCATCGAAGTCGATGAGTTCTATACTTCCTATGTGTTCTGAGAGTTTCTTGAGGAGGGAGCGGATGATTAGGCGGGCGTGGGGCGCTCCGAGGCACATGTGAGTTCCGGCTCCGTAGGCGATATGTGGATTGGGTCGGCGATCGAGACGTACTTCTTCGGGGGAATCGAATACGGTTTCATCAAAGTTGGCGGAGGCCCAGCAAAGAGAGATCCGTTCATTGGCAGCGACGTTGTAGCCTTCGACCTCCGTATCCACAGGACACTTGCGCCCGATATGAGTCAGGGGAGTGATCAATCGAGCAAACTCTTCAGCGGCGGTGGGAATGAGCTTTGGTTCTTTCCGAATCGAATCGAGCTTTTGAATATGAGAGCTGAAGTAGGCGACGATGGCGGTTATGGTGTTAATGACGGTGTCGCGCCCACCGGCGAAGGTGAGGTTGGCGAAGCCCTCCATCTCGTCTCGCTTCAGGGATCGACCCAGAAAGGTGGCTTGGGTGAGGGCCCTGAAGAAATCCTCACCGGGTTCCTTTTCGGCCCGATCAAGCTGTTCCTGAATGTAGCTGTCTAGCTGCGATCCTTTCTCACCCGTCTTCGGGTCGCGGAAGACGTGTATTCCCCATCGGATCCAGATTTCCGCTTCGGTTGGAGGAACATTGAGAAGAATCGCTAGCGCTCGACTCTGGATGGGGAGGGCGAAGTCGCGCACGATTTCAATCGAGTCGCGTGCTACCGCATCTATAAGAGCGTCGCCGATCAGTTGCTCGACCTGTTCGATCATCTCAGGTTTCAGGGCTCGACGAAAAAAGGGCTCCACGATCTTGCGGTATTCCGTGTGTATAGGTGGATCGGTCTCGATGGGCAACTGCCGCATGCTTCGGACATCCTCCTCTTGAGGTATGGGAACATGGAATGGGTCATCTGAGCTGAAGGTTCTCCAGTCCTTCGCCGCTGCTCGTACGTCCTTGTGACGAAGAATCATAGGAATGGTCTCCCCGTCAAAGTCGTTTGGCAGAACTCCCTCGGATTCCCGGGCCTGTTTAAATGGATCGTGGGGACAGAATGCGTCAGCGCTCATGTAACCTAGATTGGAGAGAAGATTTGGAAAGGAAAGAGGCTTTCTTGATTGTAGGGGCAAATGTAAATGAGGAAGCTTTCCCGCTTACTGCATTCAACCGGAAAGAGGTTTGTATAATACTAATGGAAAGTTTGATTGGCAAAGCAGACTTGGCTCGGCTTGATTTATGGTGGTTGATTGAATTTTGCTCAAATTTGAGCCAGAATAGGATAAAAGTCGGCCATCCTTGTTTAAAACGAGTTATATTTGAATGTAGCTTAAACTGTGTGCGATTGCCCATTCCTACCGAAACCCTAGTGCTGCTAAGGGAAAAAAGGCGTACGTTTTTACCACCAAAGAAGTCTAAAACGACCCCTTTTCAATTCGTGTTATGGGCACATAATAGATTGATACTAGCCCTGATATGCAGAATTTGAGGAACGATTCTAGATGCCGAATCTGCTAAGATTTTAATAATAAGCCTACTATTTGCAAAGTTGGTTTTTTTAGGCTTGATTGAATGTCCAAATCTGCTGCGAGAAGAGATAGGGTATTCAGACCCCAAAGCGGTCACAAAGAGTTGCGTTTGCGCCGGCGACTTAGGGTGGGAAAACTTGGCGCTCACGACTTCAGTTTTAATATGAGTGACAATCTCTTACAGGAATTTCAGTTTATGCGGTGTGGGATGGCTTTAGCAACTCTCTCTTTTGCTGCGATCTCGGTATGGGGCAAAGCAATCGACGAGCCCAGCGAGCCAACGTCGGGCGTCGAGGAGAGCGATTTTATTGTAAGTGAAAAAAACGAGGTGGAGCTTGTCGAGGACTCTAACATAAGCGAAGCGATTCAGCGACGGCCGGATTTAACCTTTTCAAATGTCACTATTGATGGGGAGGATTCGCTTCAATCGCTAGACAGTATTTCAGCCGATGACGTTACCTCAGTTGAGGTAATGAAAGCGGTGACGCCTGATCAGGACGCTGATTCGCGTGGAGGTTCCATACGATTGAAAACTCGGCCTTCCTACACACAAAAGGAAATTTCGACAAAAATAATGCTCGAGAGTGAATACAACTCTTACATTGAAGAGCTTGGTTATGAGGGCAGTATATCGGTGGGTGGGCCGTTGAACGGGGCAGCGACTATCGGTGGTCGATTGACTTTTAGTTATGAAGATGAACCAGAAGGAAATCAGTATATCAACAAGGACTGGTTTCGTAGAACGGTTAATGGCGAATCTAAGCTTCTACTTAGAGAGTTGAAACTAAATGACATCCGCGAATGGAACAGCGATCGGGATATAACAGCTTCTTTGGATTTTAAAGGTAGTGAGTCTTTGCGTTTTTTTTGGAAAGGAAGCCATAGTATAAATCGGAACCGTGAAAGACGCCCTCAGCTTGAGTACCGCTTCAATGAAGGAAAGTATGCGGCCATAAATTCCGATCAGGTAATCATAGAAGGTTTCGAGGTAGAGCGAGGGTTATATGAATTCGAAAATGAGATTGAAATAGCGGAAACGACTTTGGGGTCCGAATGGGAGTCGGGTAATTGGGAGGCGGATGTAAAATTTGTGTATCAGTTAGAAAATTACAAGCCAATTGATTATTTCAATGTGGATTTCGTGAAACCTGATGTGGACGCAGCCTACGAACTTGACAGCTATTTGTTCCCCTTAGTCATGATAGAAAACGGTGACTCAATTGATGATTCTTCCCAATTTGCCCTCGAGGATTTTGCTATCCGGGACAGAAACCGTGACGAGAGAGACGCTATTGGGTCTGTAAACGTTCGATTAAAGAATGCTTTCGACAATGAGAGTTTATCTCTGCGATTTGGAGTTAAGAGTAGGCGAAGAGATTACGATACTTTTGGTGAAACTGCTTATTTCAGTGCTTCATCCGAACTACCTCTTAGTTTAGCAGATGCGGAATTGAGGAATAATGGCATAAGTCTTATAAGCGATCGGTACAGGTATGGGCCGGCCGTCGATAGGACAAAGATTGAAAGCCTCATTGAAGATAATTTTCAAAGCTTCCCTTACGAAGAGAGGAGATCCCGTGAAATTACTGATTCATCTACGTTCTCTGTTGAAGAAAATCTAGACGCAATTTATGCGATGGGCGATTACAGTTTTGGCAATTGGAGGGCTCTTGTGGGCCTGCGCCAAGAGAGAACATCAATCGACTTTGAATCTAACGAGGTTATCGTAGGCAAAGACGTACTGGACAAAGATTCGGATGGCAATACCAACGAGATTGTGTACCTGGGCACGAGTCCAACATTTGGCTCCAATCAATACAATAATTTCTTCCCGAATACCCATTTGCGTTTTCGATTGAATAATTATACGACGTTCATTACATCCTACACCGAGACTATCGATCGTCCTCGATACGCTGATGTTGTCCCATATCGCTTGCTGAAATTAGAGGATCAGGAAGTTGAAGAAGGCAATCCGAACTTACGACCGACGCTTTACGCAAATTTAGACTTCTCGGTCGATATGAAAGTAAAGGATGGAGGATTGATTTCATTCGAGTTCTTCGATAGGCAAGTGGAGGACTACATTTTTAGCAACGAAACCATTATAAGCGGCGGCATATACGATGGATTCGAACTCGAAAGGCAGGAAAACGGTTCAAGTGCGTTTCTAAGGGGTGTATCCATGACCTGGAGTCAGCCTATAATTTTACCATTTTTCGAGGAGGGATTCTCGCTTAATGCCAAGTACATAAAACAAGAGTCTGAATTGCAGTATCCGGAGCGTCCAGGAGAAGTCCTTCCGCTACCAATGATGCCGGACAATGAAATGAATGTCTCTTTTACTTACGAAAAAGAGAGGCTATTTGCCCAGGTGAAATTTTGGAATGAAGAAGATAAAGTCTTTAGAGTAGGCAAGGACACCGAAAGCGATCGGTATTTAGGCTCTAAAAGCAGGGTCGATCTCTCGGTGAGCTATAAGCTGAAAGAGAAGGCAAGGGTTTATGTAGAGTGGGATAATATTACCAACGAACCCTATGCAAGAATCTACGAAGGAAGTCCACTTTACGCAACGTACTACCGCACGCGCCCTTGGACCTTAACAACGGGTATGCGGATAGAACTATAGTTTGCGAGCAATACTATCCTTGGCGGTGAGGTAATCTTTGTTTTAGCTTTGCGGATCGAAAGCTTAGACTCGAGTAAGTTGTCGTAATTCTTTATTCAAATGTGCTTCGATAAAGTTGATTCATCGAGGTTTTTCGAAGATCATAAAATGCTGCCAAGGTAGATCGTTTTTAGTTTTCACCCAATTGAATCCAACAAGGTTCATCTCTTTCTTAGCCTGAGCTTGGGTCATTTTGTGCAGCGGTTTGATGGGCACTTTTGGATCTTCAGCTCGGTATTCCAATAAGTAGACGGTGCCTCCAGGTCGCAAAGCGTTGAATATGGATGTCATCATTTCGTAGGGATGGGAGAACTCATGGTAGGCATCAACAAATAAGGCCGCATCGATCGTTTCGGGTGGCAATTGGATGCTTTTGATGCTGCCGAGGTGTGGCACTACATTCGTGATCTTTTCCGCGGCCGCTTTAATTGTGATGTAGTTGAGCATCTCCTGCTGGATATCAACTGCGAGTACTTCCGAGCTGGGATACTTCTTAGCGATACGGAAGCTATAGTAGCCCGATCCCGCCCCGATGTCGGCGATGACGGGATTCGGCTTTAAGTCGAGAAGAGCGATGGCTTTACTCGGAGCCTCTTCGTCTTCGCGATTGTTCCGCTCTAGCCATGAAATGCCTTGGTGGCCCATGACCTGAGCGATCTCACGACCGATATAGTACTTTCCAATTCCGTCGCGCGTGCGGGGGCCTTCGGTGTAAATAACAGTGCTATCGGGAATCGATTGACCCAGCAGCGGGAGTTTTACGCAGATGGCTAAGGCGATTAACGCAGTTGAGAGCCGCATTCGAAAGGGCATGACAGTGAATCAATAGGAATGTTCGGAAAATACAAAAGGAATCGACGAAGCGGATAGTAGGTGGCGTAGCAATGACTCGATGACAATCAAGCCAATCACAGCAACGCAACCTCCGTCAACCATATCGTAGGAGCGGTTTTACACCGCGATCCTTTTTGATTTTAAGACTGTAGGGGCGGTCGGAGATCGCTCGCTACTTTCAGCGGATCGTGGGCCAGGTTTGGTTGCCAGATTCGTCGAATTCGATCGAGCGTGGTTCACCGTCTAGAATGATGTCCTCGCGACATTCAATCTCGGGAAGATAGGATGTCGAAACCCAAATCTTTTCGATATCTTTTGTATTGGAAATTTGGACGAGGCGTGCGGTTTGATCTGGCTTACTAGTCGCATTGCGACAGGCGATTTCAATCGCTTGACGATCGGATGAAGCGATTAAAGGAACCTTGGCTCCTACGGGAGTACGGGCAGTGAGGGCATTGGTGTAGGTAACGGCAAGGTCGATTTTTTCCGCAGCCCTTGAGGTAATGATGTCGGCATTACCCATCCCAATGGCGTTACCCTTTGTGGCCTTGCTCAAATCGCGAATAACGATTTGGCCAATATTGGGGGTGTACTCTCTTTGGACGTTGGTGCCGGAGCGGCCGGTCACATTGGAGTCCATGCCGGCCCCGCTAATGTCTTTCCCCATGGCATCGACCACTAGAACGTCGATTTCCGAAAGCAACATTCGCCCGATGAGCGTTTTAGAGTAGGCCAGAAGCTCTTTCTCTTGATCCAGAATCTGGTCTGCAGGAATGGCCTCAATCCTGGCGACCTGATTTGCAGCGTTATCGACGATGGCGACACCAAATAAGATAGGAGCTTTCTCGAGGAATATTTTGGCCGCATCGGGGAGCGCTTTGTGGAAGCGATGAAAACCCAACTTGTGAACCTCGGTCGTGCCTATATGTTTACCCAAGCCAATCATCATCATTTTTAGGAGGCCACTTTCGTATTCAGCGGCGAAGGCAGTGTGCGGCTTGATCCGGTTACAAACGATAATGCCATCCGACTCGTAAGCCAATTGATCGCAGTAAACGGGAGTTTCTTCCTCGATTTCACCTAGTTTCACAACATCCATTGATGAACGGATAGGAGCGTTCACGGATTCTTCGGTAATACCTAAGTTCTCAAGTACAGCCAGCTGTCCTTCCGCGGTTGCTCCTCCGTGACTGCCCATAGCGGGAACGATAAACGGTTCTGCTCCCCGTTCTTTGAGTTGAGAGACGAGTGAGCGAACAACGGGGATAAAACCCTTGATTCCTCTGCTTCCAGCGGTGATGGCGATCCGTTTCCCTTTTAAATCCAATCCTGAGAATTGCTGAAGCTGGGCACGCATTTCAGCCTCAATGTCGCTAACGGTGTCGGTTGGGAACCGTTGGATTACCGGTACCAGCTTGGGCAGGGTAATGGGAGGTTGATCCGCAATAGTCGGGCAGATATTGCGGACGGTGAGACTGGACGTATAGGGTCGGGAGTTCATCTGTAGGTAGCTATTAATTACGCTTAATAGGTGCTTTTCAGCAATGGTTGAAGGGTTCGCTATTGAACAGCCTCTTGATTCGCTGTTACGAGTTTTTTCATTCCTGTGGCGACCATCCCACCGTCGGATCCGACGGCGAGAAAAGAGAAACCTTTGGCATAAAATTTTGCAATTTCTGGAGAAGTGAAACCGAGAATACCGCTAGCCTTGCTGTACTTTTTAGCCGCTTCGACAACTTTTTCTGTGGCGGCAATGTAATCCGGATGGTCAAACTGTCGAGGGATGCCCATGCAAATACTAAGATCCATGGGACCAACGAAGAGTACGTCTACACCGTCAACTGCTGCGATCTCCTCTACATTTTCAATTGCGGCAGGAGACTCGATTTGAGCAATAATTAGAGTGTTCTCATGAGACGATTCGAGTCGCTCGTTGAACTTGGCCCCTCGATTCATAAGGGCGACCCCTCGAGTGCCGTGCGGAGGATATCGAGAGTAGGATACGGCAGCTCGTGCCTCGTCAGCGGTATTTACATTGGGCACCATCAAACCATGAGCGCCTAGATCGAGGGCCCGTTTGAAATAGTCGGCCTGATTTGAGGGTAGTCTGATCACAGGGGCTGTATTGGAGCCCTCTAGGGCTATGAGTTGGTGGGTTAGCATGCCCCAGGAGCCCGAACCATGTTCCATGTCGAGCAAGGCCCAGTCTAGGCCGGAACGTCCCGCCAATTCAGCGAGGATCGCTGATCCTGAGTTCAGAAAGGATCCTAGGAGTTTGCCTCCTTGCAGGGCCTTTTTTCGTATGGCAACTTCATTCATGTAGCGCTTTTTGACGGAATGTCTTACGTAGTGGGTTGCAGCTACCAGCGGGTTGCTTTAAACTTCCATCCTGGCTCGATCTTCTGCATTTCGGCTTC
>Ga0163179_10001618_pt1 | contig 15801 bp, 10 predicted proteins | sample AtlANTMetagenome_FD_109643 | JGI IMG/M metagenome (GOLD analysis project Ga0163179, IMG submission 109643) | Marine eukaryotic phytoplankton communities from the Atlantic Ocean - Atlantic ANT 2 Metagenome | ecosystem: Environmental > Aquatic > Marine > Oceanic | place: North Atlantic Ocean... | reverse complement strand
GGCAGCGCAAAAGGAGGGTTCCATCCGGATTTTTCAAGGATGAATTGAAAGACGATGGCCACGAGATAGAGACGGAACGAGGCCCCGATAGTGCGGGATAGTAGAAAAAACCCTGCACCGGTTTGATAGGCACGAGGGCCCATACGAGTCCCCAGATAGGAGTAAATGGAAGTCAGCCCCATGCGGTAATAAAGAGGTAACAGTATGAAAGCAATGACCGCGTAACCCAGGAGATAGCCCAGGACCATTTGCATATAGGAGAACTGGCTTGTGGCCACCCAGCCCGGAACCGAAATAAAGGTGACTCCCGAAAGGGAAGTGCCAATCATGCCAAAGGCCACAAGATACCACCTGGAGTCTCGGTTGCCGGTAAAAAAGGTTTGGTTGTCAGCCTTCTGGCTCGTCCAGCGTGAGATTAGGCACAACAGGGCAAAGTAGCCGACCACGATGGAAAGAATGACAAGAGGAGAGAGCATGGGTCCAATCCGGGGTGGAAATCAAAAGAAGCATCAAGGCTTGGCTGCCTTTTGATATCCGAAGGGGCTCTGAATGATTTGATGGTTGAGTTGAATGGATTTGCCTGCCGGGTTGAACCAAATCCACTCCTGGTTGCCTTCTTCCAACTCGAGTGACAACAGGGTTTGATCAACGTTGTCTTCGATCACCGTGATGCCGGAGGCATGGGCTGTGGCTTCGCGTTGATTTTTCCAAGCCGCTGCGGTCTGACCTTGCGATGGATTGTTGGAAACCTTGTCGGGGCGATAGGGAAGATGCGGGTAATAAAGTGATGTGAACACCATGCTCTGACCAGCACTTGGGGTGCCTTCCCAGGTATATCTCAGTTGATTGGGGCATGCCTGCGCCCGCGGATCCGTTTCCAGCCGATTTTCACTTCTGAGCTTGCGCTCCTCATGAGGGGCAAACCATACCAGCAAGTCGACTGCAGGGGTAGGTGCACTACGCCTGCCATTGTCAGCAACCGGATAGCTCATGAAGGTATTCGCCCAGTGAGATCCAATTTGTGGCCCAATGTTCTGGGTGTTCCACAAGGGGCCGATGCGAGCCTTGAAGGAAGTTTCGAAGGTCACGGTTTCCCTCGAAACGAGAAAGCGATTTTTAATGAACAGAAAGGATCTGACATATGACACCGGGAGCCCATCCATATAATCAACCTCGATGCGGGCATAGGTCCAAAGCTCGCGATCCTCAAAATCAGTGACGCGTGATTGAATATCCGGCATTTTCCCAGCCTGCCAGAATTCGTTGATTCGCAGGCGATCAGGATGATAGCGACTGGGAGCTTCTTGGCTCAGGTCCTCGATTTGCAGTCGATTTTCTACCGAGGCTCCTTTACTTGTGACAATTTGGGTGAAAGGGCTCCCCCATCGATTCATGCCCATGATGCCACCCGGATTGGCAGGAAAGCTGGTTGGGTGCAATTCCACAATGGCAAAGAAGTCGCCTGGATTCCATCCGCTGCGGAGTATGAGCTTGTCCGGCCATTCCTTGCCGCTCATGTGCCAGCTGCAGCAAATATGACCGAAGTTGTCTCTTCGATCGGCATAACCGAGAAGACGTTGGGTCAAGGCCTTGTCCGTATGCGGCACGCGAACGGCCTCCATTCGCTTTGTCCAGGTCGAGCCTGAGGCAGGAAGACTGATCGCGACGGTGTCATCGGCAAACAGCCAGGCCAAGGCCATGTGCCAGGTGTGACCGTAATCCGGATGCACGGCCTTGGGGTTCTCAGTCGGCGACTGATAGATGAGGTAATTGAGCATCTTTTGCGCGGCAAATCGATAATCACCGCGTCCGGTTTTGGCTGCCAAACGCTCCAGCAGGGCGATGCGGTAATCGGCAGTACTATTCCAGCCACCATTCGGTCCGTAAGGATTGATGGCCCCATCTGGAGTCACTTCCACCATGAGGCGGTCCCAGAAACGTTGCATGCCCGGGTCCAGGTAGACTCGATCATCTCCCGTCCATTGATCGCCCACACATCCAAGAATGATCATGGGCCCCATCATGTAGCCGGTATCATTCTGCGGTGCGTCCTTGGTACTCCAGAAATCGTTAAACACCCATTGCCCATATTCCGACCAATGCGCTGCCTCAGGAATATCCGGGTACCATGAGGAAGCCAGGAACTTCGAGACACCTTCGGGCATGGAACGATGGCAACCACCTCGCCATTCCACAGGTTCTGAATCCCAAACATGAAGATGGCGGCAGTAATAAAGCCACATGTTTCGGAACCACTGAGTGTTCTTTTCGATGCCTCCTTGCTTCAAGAGAAAGTGCCGATAAATCGGGATCAAGGCTGCGGGTTGCTCAAATCTCCAAAACCATTTGTGTTCTTCAACCGTCTTCCTGAGGTCGGCGTGTAAGGCTTCAAACATTTTCTGGATGCCCTGAAGCCATTTCGTTTCCCCCGTTTGCACATATTTGACCAATACGGGTAAAAAGATGCGGGGTCCATCCATGCCTAGTGCGGGTCGCTTGATGAGCGCCTCAGGATCGGCTGCCTCAATGGAAGCGAGGTAGAGATCGCGAGAAAGCGGGTGATCCGGGATGGGGTAGAATGCGGGATCGTTTAGGTTAGGCCAACCAAATCGATAGCGGTGGACATCAATGAAATAGCGCTCGCTGGCATCGGCCGCCTTGAGACGGTCTGATGAATAATCCACAGCCCAGATCAAGCAGATGAGGGTCAAGGTAACCAGCGTATGCATCGTCTGTGAAACCATGTCCTCGAATGTTGAAAGATTACGCCCAGCCTTTCAACCTCGAAGCTCTCTGTCTCCATGGTGCAACGGTCCAGCGTAGCTGCTGGATCCTTTCAGCCCTGCTCAAATCAGAGAGACTCAAGAAAAACAATCAGACTATCCAAGTCTTCTTTGGGCAATGGGTTGGAGAGCATGTGCTGATGTTCCGTAAACAGGTCTCTCAGGGAATCGGCCCTGCCATCGTGCAGCAGGTGCACCCGATGGGAAACCCCCAGCAGGGAAGGGGGGTTGAAGCGTCGGTTCCCTTGCTCGTCTTCAATCCCCGCGTGATAAGTCGCCGCGTCCGTGTAATAAGGGGGGACATGACAATCGGCACACCCGGTCTTTTCGAAGATTTCTTTTCCCGACTTGAGAAGCATTTTGGAGGAAGGGATTTGTTTTGGTGGAGGTGCTTTCAAGGTCTTCATGTAGGCAAGAAGTGCCTCCTCCTTCTCTACCGATGGGACTTCTCTCATAGTGGTCAGGATCGATCGATGAATTTCATCGCTCAACTGCTGGCGTGACCCCAGCCAGCTCCATGGCCCAGTTTTTTCCACGTGCCCCAAAGGCAGGACTTTCTTGGGGGCCCCGAAGGAACCGTCGGCTTCATTGTCATTGAGTCTTCCATTGGCATGTCCGTCGGTATGACAACTGTGGCAACTGAACCAGCCATGAAAGGAAAGGTGGGCATCGTGAAAGAGTGCTTCGCCCTTTTGAGTCAAACCCTTGGATGTTTTGGGGCCAAGTCGGATGGTGCCTGAAACCCTGATTTCAGGATCCATGCTGATGGTGGAGATACTTCCACTGCTTCGATTCGCGACGAAGGCTGTGCGCGAAACAGGGTCATAGGCCAGAGCGACAGGGCGCTTGCCAACCCCCATCCGTAGCATGGTGGTGTCTTGAGGCTGGAAGACAGCCAGTTCTCCGACACCCGCCAAGGTGACCAGGCACTCCTCACGGTTCGTCCAGAGAATGGCCTCCGGGTCACCGGCCGCATTGCCGGGTTGTTCTAGAGTTGCTTTGGGAGGCAGAAGCTCCACGGATGCCCATTGATCGGGCGAAGCGTTGATGGCCATGCTGCGAACACGGTTTTCCATGAGAAAACCCCATTGGATATCGCCTCTCAGGGTCGTTCCCTCTGGATAAAGGTGCTGATGAGTCAGCGACAAGTGTTGGCCATCCGGAGACAATGCCATGTCGCGAATGTTGTGTATTGGGCGGTTATGAGAGTTCAATACCTCTCCGGACTGGGCGTTGATGGCAAGAAGCCTGCCGCCAAAGGCAGCGCCGATAATCCACCGACCTCGTTTTTCATCGACGACTTGGGTGAGAGGAGCGAAGGGGAGATCGATTTTCTTGCTGAGGCGGAAATTCAGTTTGTCGGCACCCCCAGCTTTCCAAATCGTGGCCTGGTGCCGCCACCGGTGGAGGACGAATAGTTGATGCCCGCCTGTGTCAAAGGTGATGTCCACCACATGGCTTCCGAGGTCGATGGATCGCAGCAAGGCAGGGGAAGAGCTTGCGTCTGAGGCCAGGAAATGAAGTTTGCCGGCTTCGGGCTCGAGAGCGACAACGATGGAACTCTCTGGTAACAAGGATACTTTAGTAATGGGGGAGGGTCTTTGAAGCGCCTGGCGGATCTTTCGATTCGCAGGGTTTATCTCCAGTAAGGTGCCGGCACGGCCGTCGGCCACCCACAGGCGTTCTGTCTGAACATCCCAAACCAGGTCGCAGGGATCGGCCCCATAAGCGCCGGAAGCATTTATGGGCCAGAGGACGACAAGCGGAAAACACATCAGGAATGCGGCCCATCGCATCCACGGGTGGTTAGCTGCAGTGTGTCTTTCAACAGTTGCCATCCTTCTGACTTATGACACGTCCACAAAAGCGTCAATGGGTTTTCAACCAGTGGAGTTCTTAATAGTCTTGAGACATCGAGGTGAGGAGAGTTTAATGTATGGAATAATTCTCCAGTAAAGAGGAATTTACGCCATAATTGGGATGGTTTTACTGGCCGTATGCCTCTCAGGCAAGGCCTTAGGAGCCATCACCATTTCCATTGATTACAGCCTGGACTCTAATAATTTCTTCTCGGATGGAGACGGTGCGACCAGCGTGCGTCTTTCCGACGGTTCTTCACAGGAGACAGCCATGGATCCCGATGTGACAGCGGGCACCAGGAAATATCTCACCAATCTGGATGCCATGGGCTTGGCGGACATTGGCAGGCAGCTCAACATCACCGCCGTGCCGAAACCGAGCATCTGGGCGCTGATGTCCGTGATCGCCTTGCTTGGCTTCGGTGCCGTGCGTAGATACCGTTTGAATCCACTTGTCTGCAAAAGCTCTCAGTAATCCAGTCTTTCCCAAAAACCCTCAAACCAACTCCCGTTGTAATCCATTTGAAACGCCCACGGATCCGTGGCGTCGGGCAGAAAGATTAGCTCGTTTTGCCGTTCCAGCAGCTCCTGCATTTCTTCGATCATTGCATGGTCGAAGCAAAGTACTACAAACCGCCCAGCCTTGTAATCATGCCTGATTTTTTGCAATGCCACTTCACCGCCTGCTCTTGAGTCGGTTGCCAGCAGGATGCTGGCTCGAGGTGCCTTGCTGATGATTTTTTTGAGTCGTTTCCACTCGATGGGCAGACATTCCATCCAGAGCAGAGGATCCTGTTCCATGGACCAACGACCCAAAGCGGCGGAATAGGGCATGACTTCGTTTGAGGGCCTTCCGTTGGGTTCCAATTCGGGTTCGTAGGCTATGACAAAGCTCATCAGCCGCAGGATGATTTCCCGGGCTGTCTCTTCCTCCCGACGAATCATCTCGATTTCCGATGGCAAGGTCCGCTGCGGATCATGACTGTGGAGACGAATGCGGTAGCGATAACCTTTCATGGTGACACTAACGGCACTGAGGGAGCTTGCCTCAAGGAAGTACGACCCGGGTGGGAGCGATCGCGCGGGTCATTTGCCGCCATTGATCTAATTCAAGCTTAAGGGCATGGGCCAGCTCCGGAGAAGACGCACTCAAGTCCTTTGACTCGGCAATATCCTTTTCTAGATCATATAGCTCCAGAGAGTCATCGTCGTAGAAATGGATCAGTTTGTGGTGTCCTTTGCGAATGGCACTGCCCAAACGATTGTTTTTGTGGAAGGCGTAGTTGGGGTAGTGAAAGTGAAGTGCGTTTCGTTTCAATGGAATCTCTCCCAGAATCCAGCCCTTGAGGCTCTCCCCGTCCAGGGGGTCGGTCTGAGATAAATCCCATCCGGCCACATCGAGCAACGTAGGGAAAAGATCACTGCTGATGACGGGGAGGGAACTTGTTTTTCCAGCTTCGATCTCGCCTGGCCAGCGCATGATCCACGGGACTCGAATGCCTCCCTCGTAGAGATAACCTTTGTTGGCTCGGAGCGGGAGGTTTTCAAACAAGGACCCATTGTCAGAGGTGAAAATCACCAGGGTTTGATCGGCTTTGCCGGACGTTTCGAGATGGTTAATGACTTTCCCAATTGCCCGGTCCATGCCTTCGATCATCGCGAAATACGCCGGACGTGGAACCCCCTGACGTTGTTGATATTTTTGGATCAAATCCTGTGGTGCCTGGATGGGATAGTGAACGCAATAATTCCACCAGCAAAGAAAGAGTGGTTTTTCGGAGGGTGTTTCCAAAAAGGCGATGCATTCATCGGCAAGTCGATCGGGTAGATATTCTCCCTCGGGTCCATCCTTGAGCGCGGGATTGCGATAAGGGGCAAAGTAGGAGGGAGGGCCCCCGTAGTCGCATCCTCCTACGTTGAGGTCGAAGCCTTGAAATTCAGGGCGCAGTCTCGGTTCCAATCTTCCCGAGGCATCGCTTCCCTTGTGGTGCGAGAGGTGCCACTTGCCTACAAAGCCATTGCGGTAGCCTGCTCGTTGCAAATGCTCGGCAAGGGTGTCGTATGCCAGGCTTAGGTAGGTGGTCCACGGGGCCCCCTTGAGACCGGTGGATGGAGATACAAACTCCGGATTGCCGGGTGCATGGTTGGTGATCTGCAGCCGGGCCGGGCTCATGCCCGTCATGATGGCGGCTCTGGTGGGCGTGCAGACCGGGGCTGCCGCGTAGGCGTCGGTGAACCGGATCCCCTCGGAGGCCAGCTGATCGAGGTGGGGGGTGTCTAAAAGAGCATTGCCCTGACAGTGCAGGTCCATCCAGCCCAGGTCATCTGCCATGATGAGCAGGATATGGGGTTTTTCTGCTGCCCGTACAGGGCTCAGGTGTGGCAGAGCCACCAGGCCAAGAAGAAAGGATAGGCAAAAACCCAACGGATGCATGAGGGGATCCTGCCTGCGATCAAGGACGCTTGCGAGGGATTATTGGGGTTCGAAATGGGGTTTCCCTTTAGAGCAAGGCAAGTCTCGCCTCTTCTTGACTCCTGTTGTCGCCTGCCTACACTCCCCCCTGTTTGCCTATCATTTAAGCAACGTTTGACTATGAGCACTATCTACGAAATTGATGCACGTGAAATTCTTGATTCCCGCGGTAACCCCACTGTCGAGGTGGATGTGATTCTCAGCGACGGTTCGCTGGGGAGGGCCGCGGTTCCCTCCGGAGCCAGCACCGGAGAAAACGAAGCTCTTGAATTGAGAGATGGTCGGGCCAAGCGTTATCTTGGCAAGGGCGTCACCAAAGCAGTCAACAACATCATCAAGAAAATTGGGCCCGCCCTTCATGGGGTGGATGCCACCGATCAACTGGAGGTGGACCGTATCATGCTGGACATGGATGGTACGGAAACCAAATCGAAGTTAGGTGCCAACGCCATCCTGGGGGTTTCAATGGCCACTGCCAAAGCGGCCTCAGAGGCCCTTGCACTGCCTTTGTTCAAGTACTTGGGCGGACCCAACGCCAAAGTATTGCCGGTTCCCATGGCCAATGTGATCAACGGTGGGGCCCATTCAGATGCCCCCATTGATTTCCAGGAGTTCATGATCATGCCCAAGGGACTGAACACTTTTTCGGAAGGTCTGCGTGCCATTACCGAAATTTTTCATGCGCTCAAAGGGGTGCTTAAAAAACGTGGCTTGTCTACTGCCGTCGGGGATGAGGGCGGCTTTGCCCCTAATCTGGCATCCACTGAAGATGCGCTCGACGCGATTCTAAAAGCTATCAAGGCGGCTGGCTACAAGTCGGGCAAGGAGATTTTCCTGGCATTGGATGTGGCTTCTTCAGAGTTTTACGATGCCAAGTCCAAGCGCTACGTGTTCAAGAAGAGCAGCGGCGAGAAAGTCAGTGGTGCGGACCTTGTGGCCTACTATGATGAGTTGACCTGCAAATACCCGATCATCAGCATTGAGGATGGCTGTGCAGAAAACGACTGGAAGACATGGAAGCTGCTGACCGACAAGATTGGCGATCGCGTGCAGTTGGTGGGCGATGATTTGTTTGTTACCAATGTGAAATTTCTTCAACGCGGGATCAACGAAGGAGTCGGTAATTCCATCCTAGTGAAAGTCAATCAGATTGGTTCTCTGACTGAGACCCTCGATGCGGTGGAATTGGCTCAGGAAAGCCGTTACTCTGCCGTCATCAGCCATCGCTCGGGTGAAACTGAGGATGCGACCATTGCAGACATCGCAGTTGCGACCAATGCTGGACAAATCAAGACCGGTTCCCTGAGTCGTTCGGATCGTCTAGCCAAATACAACCAACTTCTGCGCATTGAACAGATGTTGGGGCGCCATGCAGTCTACGGCGGTAAGCTATAGACGGCTGAGCCACTTCAGGTATTATCTTTTATCAGCAAGCGCGCAGGTTTTCATGCCTGCGTGCTTTTTTCTGCGTCGCATCCGCGGTTTCAAGGTGAGGTGACCTGCCTCCACTCGAGCAATCGAATGTCAGGACCACCGGTCTTGGGTAATTCCAGAGCTTTCAGTCGAAGGGTTCCAGCACTTTTGGGAAGCTTCATGCGCCCCATGGGGAACGGCTTGAAGACCTTGACGTAGGATTCCTGCCTATCAACCCGATCCTGATCAGCGCCCAGGAGTGGAGGATCCCAAGGTTCATCAATCCGGGCACGTAATCGTTGACCTTGGAATTCGAGTTCCAGGAGTGGGTAGGATTCGCCCTGCGGTGTGGTTTGCCACAGCCAGACTTCGTAAGTCCCCTCTCGCCTGACCTCCACGGGCCATTGGATCTCATCTTCCGTGCGATGCCATTCCGTGAAGTAGGCGTCGTTGGGGAACCGGTTGGATCGTTGAATCTTTCCGGTTGCTCTAGCGTCTCTCACTGGAAGAAGGGTCTGGAGGTGATGAGGATCGCCAATGGTGAACGGCCGATCCTTTGCCTTGAGATCCTTCAGCACGCTTATTCTCCATTCCTCCGCTGCCTGGCCGAGTTGTTGGCTGACCTCAGGGAATTGGGAAGAAACGTCCTGCTGCTGAGTGGGGTCTTCCCACATGTCGAAGAGCCGAGTTGTGTGGTCAAGGCGGAAACGTTGATTGCGAACACTTACCTTGTTGTTCCAGTGAGAGAAGATGAGTCGGTCGGGGAAAGGAGTGGAGGGCTTCTTGAGCCATGAGGCCCATGACATGCCATCAAGTGGCTCCGCTGTTTGGAGTGAAATTCCCGCCAATTCAGCAAGAGTTGGCATCAAATCGATGACCGATGCGATATGAGCCATGCGTTTGCCTGCTGGAATCTTTCCTGGCCACCGAATGAACAAAGGACTTCGAACCCCACCTTCATCGGTGGATCCCTTGCGCCCCTTCATGCCTCCATTCCAACGGTTCCCATTGGGACCGTTGTCGCAGAAAAACACCACGATGGTGTCCTCTGCCAGAGAGAGCCGATCTAGCAGCTTGAGTAGACGTCCAACATTCCAGTCGATGTTTTCGCACATGGCCAGTGCCGCCCGTGTGTGATCCAGATTCTCCTTTTCGGGGTCTCGGTGGCGCATGGGAAGCTCCTTGTTTTCGAATCGGGCCCAATAGGCATCCGGTACTTGCATCGGGGAATGCGGTGTGTTGAAGGCCAGATAACAAAAAAACGGTCTTTCCTGATGGTTCTGGATGAATGTCATGGCATGTTCAGTAAAATCATCATTGATGTAACCTGAACCGGGCACGATTTGATCATTGAACTCAAGCAACGGGCTGAAATAGTGCCCCCAATGTCCCGAAGTAAATCCGTAGAATGTCTCAAAACCTCGACTTCGCGGGTGGTAGGGTGGTTGGGTCCCGTTATGCCACTTACCGAACATGCCGGTCTCGTATCCAGCCTCGAGAAAGGCTTCGGCGATGGTGGTGCTTCCAAGATTCAGCCTCTCTCCTCCTGCTGATGTGCTGTAGACGCCGCCTCTGGGGTGATAACGACCGGTGAGGAACTCCGCACGTGTTGGGGAACATACCGGACATACAAAAAAGCGATCCATGATCACACCCTTGCTTCCGATACTGTCCAGATGAGGTGTGCTCAGGTTGCGATTGCCATGAATGCTTAGATCGCCCCAACCCTGGTCATCCGTCAGGATGACCAATACATTGGGGGATGATGGGTGGGGCTGCTGATCTCCATTCAGCGGGCACCGGAGACCAAGGCCCAAAAGAATGAGCAGCAAGAAAATAATATTTTTCATGGTAACGCCCCTTCTCTTAGCAGAGCCCCCAACAGGCGCCAATGCATCTTTTCGATTTGAAACGAGATGTGAGGGTGAGTGAGTCGATGTTGCAGCCGATGGTGGTGGATGATAGTGTTCCACCATAATCCTTTGTTATGTCTCTGTGTAGTGCATATACGATTGCCTTCAAATCATGGGTAGATTGGGCGAGGACGCTCATGGCGGTTCTGGTTCTCTCATGCAGGCCCGCTGCCCAAGCTCAAGAGACAATCCATGAAGAACGATTCGAGGCAGGTCGGGTCATCTATGCCAACCAATGTGCCGATTGTCATGGTTCCGGTGGTCAGGGCGGAACCGATGCATATCAGGATCCTCTGGTCGGCGATCGGTCTCTCGAGAGTCTGCTCCGTCGTATCGTTCGCACCATGCCAGAGGAGGATCCCGATCTTTGTGTGGGGCAGGAGGCAAGCGATGTGGCTTACTATGTGTATCACGCCTTTTATTCCAGTGAAGCCCGAGCAGCCATGGGTCAGGCTCCTCGGATGACACCTGCTCGACTCACCGCCGAGCAGTTTCAGAATGCGGTTGCAGATTTGGTGTCTTACTTTACGCCACATCAGAAACAGCCTCCAGGACATGACCATTTGCTTATGGCATCGACTCAAAATGATACCGGTTTACGAGCCACCTATTTTCAGTCCAAGGGGATGAACAAGGCCAACGAGCAAAAACTGGAAAGGGTGGATCAAGTCATTGAGTTTGACTTTGGAAAGGAGGGTCCTACCCCTGAGATCGATGGGGAACAATTTGCCATCATCTGGGAGGGAGGTTTTTTTGCACAGACCAGTGGGGACTACACGTTTCGAGTGACCTCCGAAAACGGGGCTCGGCTTTATATGAATCACGATCCCGGCGCTCAGCGTGGCAAACTGAGGGACGATAGTTCGGTTGCCGGGCAAGCAGCCCTCATCGATGGCTGGGTCAGCTCCGGCGTCATGCGTTCGATGGAGGCAAAGGTCCAGCTTATCGGAGGGCGGTCCTACCCATTGCGCCTGGAATTTTTCAAATACAAGGAAAAGAGTGGTTCCATCCGACTGGAGTGGAAAGCCCCTCACGGGGTATGGAAAACGGTTCATGAAGAGGTGTTGCGAACGCATCGTCCCCCGCGAACCTTTGTCCTCCAAACCCCCTTTCCAGCGGATGATCGCAGTCTGGGATATGAGCGGGGATCGGATCTCTCCTACGACTGGTATGAAGCCGTGATCCAGGCCTCGGCCGAAGTGGCGCACGAAGTGGTGGAGCGATTGCCATTGCTTGTCGGATTCAAGGCAGGCGATGAGCAGCGACAGAAACCCATTCAGGACTTTTTACCCAAACTGGCGGAACATGTCTTCGGAAGGCCCTTGGATGCAGAGGAACAAATGTTCTACAAGCATCGCTTGTTTGAGACCTCGGATCGTCCTGAATCAGCCGTGCGTAGGGGCGTCATGCTCATGGTCATGTCCCCTTCCTTTCTTTATGCCCCATGGGGGGTGACCAGCGATAAGCCTGCCTCTTATCTCATGGCAGCGCGGCTCGCATGTTTGCTCTGGGACTCGCTTCCTGACGCTGCCTTGTTGCAAGCAGCCAGCGAACAGGAGCTCCTATCCACCGATAAACTGCAAGAGCAGATTGCACGGATGGTGGACCATCCGCTGACACGATTTAAAATGCGATCCTTCTTCAAGCATTGGCTTGAGCTGGAAGATCGTGATTTGTCTAAGGACGCGTCATTATTTCCCGGATTCACCCCCAGTCTCATGTTGGCTCTGCGTCAATCGCTGGACCTGTTCATTGACCGCGTGGTTTGGAGTGACACATCCGATTACCGCGACCTTTTGCTTGCAGATTACCTTCTGTTCAACCCCGAGATGGTTGAGTTCTACCTCATGCAATCCGAAGAAGGTTTCATGGTAGAGAGTGTGACAGAGGAACCGACTCTCAAGGATTGGGTGCGGGTTCATATCAAGGACCGCCGACGGGCTGGAGTTCTCACGCATCCTTATATACTGAGTGCCTTTGCATACCCGAAAAGTACGTCGCCCATTCATCGGGGAGTTTTCATGACTCGTCAGGTGGTTGGGAGAGAAATGAAACCTCCCCCTGTGGCCGTTGCATTCAATGAGGATGATTTTGAGACCCATGTCACCATGCGAGAAAAAGTCACTCAACTGACTCAGGACGCTGCTTGCATGGCCTGTCATGGGGTGATCAATGCCCTGGGTTTTCCTCTGGAGCATTATGACGCGGTGGGCAAATGGCGGACGCATGAGAAGGATACACCCATTGATGCGCGTTCGACTTATGAAACCGATGAAGGAGTGGAATTCTCATTTTCAAGCGCCTGGGATGTCGCTCAGCATGCGATAGGAGAGGAGCAGGCCCACAATGCGTTCGTTGCCAGTCTTTTTCATCAATTTGTTAAATGGGACCCTGCCGCATTCGACGCAAAAGGTCTCCAGCAGTTGAGGTTGCATTTTCAAAAAAACCAATTTAACGTCGTGGAGTTGCTCGAGGAAATCGCCCATCTTGTGGTGTCTCACGGAATTCATGAACAGCTATCGGTCTCCCCATGAAGCCATCAGCCCATCGCACACGCCGTAACTTTCTCAAAGATCTGGGAGTAGGTAGTGCCTCTTTACCCTTTCTGTCCGGTTTGACCAGCTTGAATGCGCTTCGTGCGGACGGCCAAGCGGCTCCCAAGCGTCTGGTGATCATGTTCTCACCAAACGGCACTTTGCCTAGCGCTTTCTGGCCGGGAGAGGATGCCGGCAAAGAAAGCCCGCTTTCGCTCCAACCAATTCTGGAGCCGCTAGCGGCTCATCGTGATCAAATGCTTCTTCTCAAGGGAGTTCACAACAAGATCCGCGGAGATGGAGACAACCATATGCGAGGCATGTCCTGTCTGCTGCCGGCGACCGAACTGCTGCCTGGCAATATCCAGGGTGGAAGCGATACACCGGCTGGTTGGGCCAGCGGTATTTCCATTGATCAGGAGATTCGTAATCATTTGCAGGCCAGTGAGGCGACTCGCACGCGTTTTGGTTCTCTGGAGTTTGGGGTTGCCGTTCCCAATCGTGCGGATCCTTGGACGCGCATGTGCTACGCGGGCAGTGATCGGCCTGTGGCTCCGGTAGATGATCCCGGTCGCATGTTCCAACGACTTTACGGGGGCGCTCAAGATCGGAAACATCTGGCGAGCATTCTCGACCATGTTAGAAAGGACGTGAGAAAAGTAGCGCCTCATATCAGCTCTGAGGATAAGGCTTTTCTCGAACAGCACCTTCAGCTGGTGCGTCGCCTTGAGCAGGACATTGTTTCAGCACAAAAGGATACCCAGCTTCAGCATCCCGAGCCCGAGCTGGATCCTGATATTGAGCTGGTCAACGACAACACCCCTCAGATCAGTCGGATGCAAATTGACTTGTTGGTCAATGCCCTGGCCAACGATATGACGCGTGTGGCTTCCCTCCAGTTCATGCGATCGGTCGGGCAGGCTCGCATGCGATGGCTGAATGTCGAAGAAGGGCACCACTCTCTGTCTCATGAACCGGATTCCAATCAGGACGCCCAAGACAAGCTTTTACGGATCAACCAGTGGTTCGCGGGCGAACTGGCTTACTTGACAGATCAGCTTGCGCAGATCCCCGAACCAGGTGGGGCAGGAGGTAGCTTGTTGGATCACACCCAAATTGTCTGGATCAATGAACTGGGTAAGGGCAATTCGCATACCCTTTCCAATATTCCATTCGTCCTGCTTGGTGGCGGTGGCGGGTTCAAGAACGGGCGTGCGCTGGATCTTGGAGGGGTGCCTCACAACCGACTGTGGCTCTCTCTAGCCCATGCAATGGGGCATGATTCCCTGACCACCTTTGGCACCGCCAAATATTGTGTCGATGGCCCGCTAAGTTTGGGCTGATCCACCAAGAGGTTTGAGGTGGTCGAGATCCTTCGGCCCTCGAGTCAAAGGCTTACAGGTGGCGCGTTGAGCGTTCTTGCATCCACTGAATGTCTGGATTATTGGGAGAAGGTCGGTTGTAAGGAGTCACGGTGCCTTTTTGGAAAGCCTCCACGGTGCGGGCATCCTGCCATTTCTTGGTCTCTGAATGACCGTCAGCAAAGGAAAAACCTCCGGAGCCGTTATGGTAGCTTGCTGGAATATCCACGATACGATAGCCAGTCCCACCTCCTGGAAACCCTCCCATGTCGACGACAAACATGCCATCATTGATGCTGTCTTCCCTTTCATCCAGAAAGACGAATGTATTGGATGGACCCGGATCGACAAAATCTGACTCTTTGCGATAAATGCGCCAGGGCCCTGAGGCATCGGACCAACCCATGGGGCGATCTTCACCACGACCCCCCACCCAGTTGAGCATGGACATGCTGCGGACCCGCTGAAAAACCCCATCGCGAGTCTTGACCACGCTTTTGTCACCAGGACATTTAAAAATCCCCTGACTGCCCCCGAGATAAGGCCACAGAATGCTGCGAGTCAAATTGGCCTGAGGATCCCAATTTTCACGATTCCCAGCGCTGAAATCCAGCCATCCACCCACCCATTGGTAAGGGCCATGCTTGACGTAGGGAAGGGTGCCTCCACTGTCGTCGGTGTAAAGCCTCCACCCCAAGGAGAGTTGTCGGTGGTTATTCAGGCAAAGGATGCCCTGAGCTTTCGATTTGGCCTTGCTCAAGGCCGGGAGAAGCATGCCGGCAAGGATGGCGATGATGGCAATCACCACCAATAGTTCGATTAAGGTAAAACCGTTAAAAGATTTGTTTTTTTGAAGATGCGAGGGCATGTTTTGAGAACCGCACGGGTTGTGAAGGGGGTTGCGCATAATGGGTAAAGGTGTGGTGTCGCTTTAATTTGTACCAAGCCGGTAGAGTCTCAAGTCTTTTGTAAGAGGCTGCTCCTGGGGCCTATGGAACACAGACCCATACATTGTCGCAGAAACCTCTCAGGTGATGATCAGTCATGGCCGATGTTGAAATCAACTTTCAACCTTTGGTGGGCCCCTCTATTCTCGCTTTTCTTTCTTGGGGCAACATCCCTTGTGGCCCAAAGCCAACAGATACATGACCTGACATTTGGAAATACCATTGATGGTTATGCTTCCACTGGAGGCGAAGGCTGGATCCAAAACCCAGGTGAGGTGGAAATCTTTCGATTCGAGGTCACCGTGCCGGGTCAAAAAGTCTTTTTGGAGTGGGGTGAGCATGATGCGGCTCTGCGTCAGCTTCCGGTCAAGCTCCTGGATCCCTGGGATAAGGACCTTTTTGCGAGTTCTCAAGTCGTTGCCGCCCAAGGTGCAGGAGGGGTCAAGGATGTTGTAAGGCAGGGGGAATACAAAATCGTGGTTGGATCCGAGGATGCCGTCGTCCAGGGCCACTATCAG
>Ga0163179_10001617_pt1 | contig 15802 bp, 22 predicted proteins | sample AtlANTMetagenome_FD_109643 | JGI IMG/M metagenome (GOLD analysis project Ga0163179, IMG submission 109643) | Marine eukaryotic phytoplankton communities from the Atlantic Ocean - Atlantic ANT 2 Metagenome | ecosystem: Environmental > Aquatic > Marine > Oceanic | place: North Atlantic Ocean... | reverse complement strand
TAACTTACCGTGGTGTAAGATTAGAAAAAGAACTTACAAGTGTTAAATGATTGAAACTCTTGAGATATGTTTAGCATCTGCTATCTTTCTCACAATCATAAATGCTGAAATTCAGTTTCTGTACGGAAAATAAAACGAAGGGGTTGATCCCCTTCTTTTTTTGTGCTATGATAAATAAAATGAAAATCTCATGAATAAAGAAAATCTTAAAGTACTTATTAATGATTTAGAACGTGCTGTTTCAGAATTGAAAGCAGAAGTTTATTCTGATAAAACATCGTACCTTACTTATGAAACATATAAGAAACTTAAAGATGAAAATGACCCATCATTAGATTACAGTCAAATTTTTGAGGATGATGAATGAGATCTAAAAAAGTACTAGATGCATTAAAACAAGCATTACAACAAGATTATTTGTATGATTCAGATGAACTTAAATTTATGAGAGAACAATTATTAATTCTACAGGAAGAAGAAGTGAAGAATAAAAAACAAAAGTCAAAAGGATTTGGTTAATGACCATTAATTTAATAAGCATTACACCTGATGCAGAGAAAACGATGGCACATATTGCCAGAGTGTCTAATCCAGACAATCAAGATAATCCAAACTATGCAGGATTACTCAAGTATTGTATTAAGCACAACCACTGGTCTGTGTTTGAACAATCAACAATGACACTTGAGATTGAAACGACTCGTGCAATCGCAGCACAAATTCTAAGGCATCGTAGTTTTACGTTCCAAGAATTTTCCCAACGATATGCAAAGAGTAATCAATTAGGTGAGATTGAATTACCAGAATTGCGTAGACAAGACACAAAGAATCGTCAGAATAGTATAGATGATCTCGATGAGAAGGTTGTTGATAAACTGAATCGTCAGATGATTACTCTGTTTAGTTCTGCACAGAGTCTTTATAATCAAATGATTGAAGAGGGAGTTGCAAAAGAATGTGCTAGAATGGTATTACCACTCTGTACACCGACTAAGATCTACATGACAGGTTCTTGTCGTTCTTGGATACATTACATCAATCTAAGGTCTGCACACGGAACACAGAAGGAACACATGGAAATTGCTGAAGCATGTCGTAAGATGTTTACCGAACAATTCCCTGCAGTATCTGAAGCCCTTGAGTGGGTCTAAATAACTTTACAATACTTTATAATTATGGCTACATATCCTGTTGTTAATAAAGATACTGGTGAAAGAAAAGAAGTATCAATGAGTGTTCATGATTGGGATCAATGGAAAGATGATAATCCCAAATGGACTAGAGATTTTTCAGATCCAAATACCTGTCCTGGTTTGGGTGTTGAATCTGTTGGTGATTGGCAAGATAAATTAAATAAAAAACATCCAAGTTGGAATGAAATTGTAAAAAAATCTGAAAGATCTGGTGGTATTTCTGGAAGATTAGCAAGAAAAGGATCCGTTGCATCTTCTACGGAATCTGCACATCATATAGATTAAAAATATGCCAAGAAGAAAAAGAGGAAATAGTCCTGAACAACCTATTGGTGTTGGTTTAACTGCCAAACAAATGAAACGAAAAAAACCATTAAATAATGGATATTTAATTGACATAGAACCTTTATCAGATAATCAAAAAAGATTATTTGATTCATATGATGATCAAAAAAATATTATTGCTTACGGATGTGCAGGTACAGGTAAAACTTTTGTTACTTTATATAAAGCTTTATCTGATGTTTTAAATGAAGACACACCATATGAAAAAATTTATTTAGTAAGATCTCTTGTCTCTACAAGAGAAATTGGATTTCTACCTGGTGACCATGAGGACAAAGCAGACATCTATCAAATACCATATAAGAATATGGTCAAGTATATGTTTCAGATGCCCTCTGATGCAGACTTTGAGATGCTTTATGGTAATCTAAAAGCACAGGAAACAATTAAGTTTTGGAGTACATCTTTCATTCGTGGAACTACATTAGACAATGCCATCATTATTGTTGATGAGTTTCAGAATTTAAATTTTCATGAACTTGATAGTATTATCACTCGTGTGGGTGAAAACACAAAGATATGTTTCTGTGGTGATGCAAGTCAGACTGACTTGATAAAAACAAATGATAAGAATGGTATCGTTAACTTCATGAACATCTTGCGTAAAATGCCATCATTTGATATAATAGAGTTTGATATCAATGACATAGTTCGTTCAGGACTTGTTAAAGAATATCTTCTGTCGAAACTAGAGATAAATTTTGATGTTTAATCATGTAGACTTAGATCTTAAATCTATTGATAGGGAAACAATAGATGGTATAAGATACTATAAAATTCCTGATGAGGATGAATTACTTAGATTAGTTTCTATTACATCTATTACCAGTCATTTTAATAAGGAAATTTTTATTAATTGGAGGAAAAAGGTTGGGAATGAAGAAGCAGATCGTGTAACTAAAGCTGCCACAACTCGTGGAACAGATATGCATACACTTACTGAGTATTATCTGAAGAATGAAAAGTTACCAAAGGTTCCTCCTATATCTGATTTTCTATTTAAGATATCTAAGAAAGAGTTGAGTAGAATAAATCAAATTCACTCTCTAGAAGGTGCCCTATATAGTAAACAACTAGGAATTGCTGGAACTGTTGATTGTATCGCAGAACATGATGGTGAATTAGCAATAATAGATTTTAAAACATCTAAAAAACCAAAACCACGGGAGTGGATTGAACATTACTTTGTTCAAGCTATGGGTTATGGTTGTATGCTATATGAGATGAAAAATATAGCAGTAAAAAAATTAGTCATTATTATGGCATGTGAAAATGGAGAATGCGTTGTTTATGAAGAAACCGACAAAGCCAAGTATATCAGACTTCTTGGTAGATACATCGATAAATTTGTTAAAGACAAACTGGAGTTTTATGGAACCAAATAAAGAACTTGAAAAGGCAATGGAGAGTAAGTTCTTAACTCCTACAAAATTTTCGATGGAGATTGAGAAAATAGTTGCAGATGAAAAAATAAATTACATAGATGCAATATGTCAATATTGTGAAATGAATGATATTGAAATACAATCAGTATCTAAACTTGTTACAAAACCTCTTAAAGAAAGGTTGAAATATGATGCAATTCAGTTAAACTTTATGAAGAAGACTTCTCGTGCAAAATTACCTTTATAATGAAAAGATCTGAACTGATACATTGGAGACTGCAAGCGATGTTACGTGAGCATTCTTTCCCTGATTTACAATACTTGGGTGTGAGACCTGATAGTATTGGTATAAATCAACATTGGTATTCAATTGGTGGGAATGAGGTTCCCGTTGATGCAATTGAAGAATTAGAAAGTGAGGAAGTGAATGAAAGTGACACCGTTTGAAACCTATCAGACATATCTTTCAATGAAAAGTCATTTCACTAATAAAAGATATGACTTTTTTAAGTATGGAGGTAAGTCAAGAGCAACAATGACATCCTTTAATAAGAGAAAGGATAAGTATTGGTTTGAAAAAACATCAAGAAAATATTCTGATCAGGAAATCACTGATTTTTTATTATCAAACTTTGTAACTACTGAAACACCACAAAACTTATGGATTGGAGAAATAATAAATTCTGGGGAAAGAACATATGCAGATTGGATGAGACGACAGCAGAGTTTGACTTACTTGTTCAAAGAACAATCAAAAAAATTACTATCGGAAAAAGAATTAGAAGAAGTATTCAATTGTTCGAAAGGTCATCCACCGATACTCAAAAAATATCTAGGGGGAGAAATAAGTTTAGAAACCTTAGTGATCTTCGAAAAAATATTTTCTTTTGGAAAAAAATTTAATCGAAAATTAAAAGACCCAGTGTGGGAAACCGTCAGTATGAAAATAAAAAAATATGTTCCTTTCCTAAATATTAATGTGTTTCACTATAAAAAAATTCTAAGAGAGATTGTCGATGAGTAAATTTTTTGATTCAGAAATCATTCAAGAAGAACTTGAAGAGATTAATCAACTTCAAAAAGAATTGTATAGTAATGTAATGCAATTTCCTAGCATGGAACGTATTGAACAAATGGAACACATTGAACTTTTGACAGACTTGTTAGATAAACAAAAGGTAATGTATGCCAGATTATCTTTATCTGATGATTCAGAAGCTATTAAAATGAAAGACTATTTGCAAAAATCAATTCCTTTGATGGGTTTTCCTAAAGGAACTGATATGAATTTGCTCTTTGATGGAATGAAAAAAACAATTTCAAAACTTAAAGAAAACATTGACAAATCATGATGATTATATTATAATCTAAACATCCAACAAAATCTAATTAAATCCGAGGTATCCAAATGTCATTTGCTAATCTAAAAAAGCAATCAAAATTAGGATCTTTAACTGCTAAGTTAGTTAAAGAAGTTGAAAAATTAAACACTAACGGTTCATCGGGAGATGATCGTTTATGGAAACTGGAAGTAGATAAATCAGGTAACGGTTATGCCGTTATTAGATTCCTACCAGCACCAGACAATGAAGATCTACCGTTTGTGAAACTGTACAGTCACGCATTCCAAGGTCCTGGTGGTTGGTACATAGAGAACAGTCTTACTACTCTTGGCGGTAAAGATCCAGTATCAGAGTATAACTCTCAGTTATGGAATAATGGAACAGATGCAGGTAAGGAAGCTGCTCGTAAGCAGAAACGTAAACTTACTTATATTAGTAACATCTATGTTGTGAAGGATCCTGCCAATCCTGAGAACGAAGGAAAAGTATTTCTATACAAATATGGAAAGAAAATTTTTGATAAACTCACAGCAGCAATGCAACCTGAGTTTGAAGATGAAGAAGCAATCGATCCATTCGATTTCTGGCAAGGTGCTAACTTTAAGTTAAAGGCAAAGAATGTAGCAGGATATAGGAACTATGATAGTTCTGAGTTTACTGCTGTAACTCCATTACTTGATGATGATGACGCACTCGAATCTGTTTGGAAAAAGGAAAACTCTCTCAAAGAGTTTGTCGATGCCGATCAGTTTAAATCATATGATGACTTGAAGAAACGTTTAGAGTATGTGCTTGGTAGTAAGAGACCAACCTCTACAATAGAGGAAGAAGATACTGATCGTGGTGCTGCTGAAGAGTTAGTTACTGCTGCTGTATCTACAACACCATCATCTGTAAACGAAGATGATGATGATGCACTTTCATATTTTCAAAAATTAGCAGAAGAGTAACTAAATTGTTATTCTAGTATTTTCTGTTTTAATTAACTTATCGTTTACATATTGAGATGACTTCTTATAGGTCATCTCATTTCTTATGTCATTTAAAAATTGTTGTAAATATTCTGATCGAAGCACTGATATATTTCTTTTTTCTTCATTTAGTTGAGATTCATATTCATAGTAAGTGATACCTCTTACTGGGTTTATCACTGCTGTATCCTGATTAACTATATCTGGTTTTGGTATTTGAAAGTTCTCATCTACCACATTTCCTGCAGGTAAAATAATTATACCACGATTATTTTTTACTTCTGTGGTTTCATAATGTTTAACATTGTTTATTTCTGTTAATCCATATTTAGATACCGTAAAATCATATAATTCTTTACTTGATAATGGCCACTCATTACGAACATTTATAATATTTGCAGTAATTAGTACAACCCAATCAAGATTTGATTTGCCATAAAGATCTCTAGCAACAGTATCTGGTCTATCACCATCATTTATTGTATACTTATTAAAAATACTGAATACATTTTTTAAATCATCACGTATTTTCATTCGACGAAATATATTTTTCGCAGTCACATAACTTGTACTTGAAATTCTACTCGAAGATGGTGATTGATATTGTAAATTTGGTAGTTCTCTGAAATATCCCATTAGAATCCTGTGCCCTCCTTACCTTCTTCTGTTTCATAATCCTCGGAGTAAATTGGATTCAACTCTTGGAATGTTAAACTAATTTTCATATGAATTGGTGTAGTATCATCATAAGTAGCATATGTCCCTGCACCTGTATAATTAACTGCCATATTCAAAAGTGCCATTGGTTTGAACTTATGTAAAAAATTATGATTCTTACCTCCAGTTTTATATGTCAATTTAAATACATCTGGTGATTTGACAAAAAGTCCAGAACTATTTTCATCTGTAGAACCATTTTTTGCATTCATACTTTTCTTGAAAGCACGAATAATTTTTTTAATTTCAATACCTTCTCTTTCATCTCTGGGTGATAAATCAAAGTCAAAACTAAAAGATCTTAATTGAACTCCACCAAATAATAATTCCATGTTTGGATTTAATATTGATCCACTTTGTCTTGCAAGAATATTTTCTGGAGTTATACTACCACCCAATGCGTTGACTGCTGCTGATGCAAATATACTGTTAATAGCAGATATTGATCCTTTATCACCTGTTAATTGTTTTATAGTATCACTTGCACGTTGTCCACCCTCTTTTAATGAACCTTGAACTGTATCTGCCTTCATCATATCACCAAAAATTCCAATTCCAGCAGCTGCAATTCCATTTAAACTATTGTCTCCCCATGTTACTCCATTCGAATCAGTTACTGTTTCTGGAACTGGTAGGAATATAGTTCCTAATGGATTCTCAATATTTTTTTTAAGTGATTCTGAACTAGTTTGTAATCTAAGATTTTGTCCAGTTTGACTTGGATTAAAGCCTGGTGGTTCATATTCAATTACTCTTATTTCAAGGTAATCACTATTTTGTTCCAACCTTGCCATTGGATACCTAAAAGTTCCAAATTTTCTATCTTTTGATGCTTTTGTTCTATTAACTGCAGGCGCCTTTAATCCTGTTTGCATATAATCTTTCTCACCTCTGGATAAGGCTTCGTTAGCTGTTTTCTGTTTGTTACTATCTACAAAGAAATTAGGCATTTATATCTTTTTTAAGTATTTAGCAGCATTTTACCAAATGGTAGTTCTCTTACATCAGACAACTCATCAGAGTTGACTTCATATAGTTGTCCAATCAGTTCATTGTATGTGTAATTACGATATTGACCCACATGAAGATTGATGCCACGAAAACCCCATTCAAATACATCGGTCACTGCGACTAATGGATTTGAATCGTATTGAATATTAGGAGTTTTGGCACTGTAAACAAAAACATAGTATCTTCCAACACTTGGAGATGATGTGACTGTTGTGCCTAGATTATCCATCAACTCTATCATAATATCATCAGGTTCTTCCGTTCCAATCAGACCATTTACAACCGACCTTACACGATTTTCTTTATCATCAGTGGGATAACTGTTCATTTCTTAATACCTAGTTCGTCTTCTGTTAAAACTTTGAACTCCCACATTCTATCCTTACAAAACTCCTCTGCTGCCTTCCACTTTGCTTGGTTACGTGCGTATTCATAGACTTCGTAAATATATCCTTTTGTTTTTCTTTTCTTCATCTTTGGTTCGACTGTCTGTTTTTTGGGTTTAATTTCAATAATATATCTTTTTATTTTACCATTTGATTCCTTAACTTTGATATAAAAATCTGGATAGTATCGATGTACTTTATTATCGATAGGTGATCGATAAGGTAGTGCAATTTCTTCACTACCCCATTCAAGTATTTTAGTTTGATTATCACAATAAACCATGAATTTTCTTTCCCAAAGTGACCTGTAAATTATGTTTGAGGAATCACCTCTATACTTCTTTGGATTCGATGGTCTATATCTACCTTTATATGACATCTAAATAGATAATAAGACAAAATATAAAGTATTTAGATGGTTCGTCCTAAAAAAATAGCTGATATAAAACCAATACTGACAAATGTAGCACAAACATCTCATTATCAGGTGTTTTTTGATGGATTGTCACCAGATCTCTTTTCCTTTCTTGGTGCAAAGGGAGTGAATAAAAGATTTATTACGGAGAACGCAGGACTTTTATGTAGTCAGGCATCTATACCAGGTAGTCAATTAGCAACGACTGATATATTTGGTAACTTCACAGGAGTACAGGAAAAATTTGCACATTCAAGAATATTTTCTGAGTTGCAATTAGAATTTTATGTTGATAAAGATTATAAAACTAATAAATTTTTTGAACATTGGGTAGATTATATTGCGAGTGGATCAGAAAGTTCATCCGTTCGTAAATCAGATCTAGGATACTTCTATCGAATGAGGTATCCAAGAGGTTCGTCAGGTTATAAATGTGATAAAACAAAAATAATAAAATTCAATATTGATTATCGATCAGAAATTGAGTATACTTTCTTTGGATTATTTCCAATTAACTTTTCTTCTACTAGTGTACAGTATGGTAGTTCTGACATACTACGAGCTAGTGTTACGTTCAGTTATGAAAGATACATAGCAGGAAGTGAGACGAGTCTTTCGTTGTCTCAGAACTTGTTCGAGAATTTTATTCGAAGATAAACTAAAATTGACTTTTAATTTCAAAAATCGGGCAAAAAAAACTCCCCAAAATTTTTGCTCTGTCAGGATTTCAAAAAAGTACTATAAATAAAACTACTGAAGTGCTATAAACATTATGCCATTACCAAAAATCGCAACACCAACATATGAGTTGGTTTTACCTTCTTCTGATCGAAAAATAAAATATCGACCATTTTTAGTAAAAGAGGAGAAAATTTTGATCATAGCTATGGAGTCTGAAGATCAAAAACAGATAACCAATGCTATCAAATCTGTTATTAATAATTGTATACTCTCAAGAGGTATCAAGGTCGATAAATTATCTACATTTGATATTGAGTATCTCTTTTTAAATATAAGAGGAAAGTCTGTTGGTGAAAATGTAGAGGTCGTTGTTACATGTCCAGATGATAATGAAACAGAGGTTTCTGTAATAATTCCTTTAGATGAAATAAAAGTAAAGATAAATCCTGATCATAATAAAGATATCAAACTAGATGATAATTTAGTAATGAGAATGAGATATCCTTCATTATCAGAATTTGTAAAAACAAATTTCGATTCAGATGATGACATTACTGTAGATCAATCTTTTGATTTAATTATTTCATGTATTGATCAAATATTTAATGAAGAGGAATCTTGGAATTCATCTGATTGTACAAAAAAAGAAATGAGTGACTTTTTGGAGCAATTAAGTTCAAAGCAATTTAAAGAAATCGAAAAATTCTTTGATACAATGCCTAAATTGACACATACAATTAAGGTGACCAATCCAAAGACTAAAGTTAAAAATGAAGTTCTATTAGAAGGGTTATCGTCTTTTTTCGAGTAGGTATGGCTCATACCAGTTTAGAGTCATACTTTAAAATAAATTTTGCGTTGATGCAGCACCATAAATACTCTTTGACAGAGATTGAAAATATGATTCCATGGGAAAAAGACGTATATGTCACTCTTTTGGAACAGTATATTGAAGAAGAAAATTTAAAGAACAAACAAAATAGTGGCATCTAACATCTCTAAAATTCCAAGAAATATGCTCAGTAATCCAAATTTGGATGCTGCGGATACTGGTGTTGATCCATCTACAGGTAGACTGTTATCTAAGAAAGAGAGAGTTGGTCTTTTTAAAAAAAGAAAAATAAATGCAGGTAAAGTATTTGGTAAAAAGGACTCAAAAACTAATTCAAAATTAATAAAAAGGGGGAGACCTAAAAAGTTACAAACCCTTGCAGAGGTAAAGGCAGCGATAGATGCAAAAAATCCAACATATGTAAGTCCCATCACAGGAGGTAAATTACCAGGTAAAGGACCTAAAATAGATTCAAAAAAATTATTACCAGAAAATAAGATACTAAACGATTTAGTTAAACAAGTACAGAATAATTCTAAAAAAATTACATTACTCAAAAATATTGTTAAATTAAATATTGAGAAAGTATCAAAAATATTAGTCGGAGATGCAGAGAAAAAGAAAAAGGAACAAAGAGAGGATTTAAGGCAACAGCAATTACAAGATGATGATGATAATAAAAAGAAAAAGGAAGGACTTTTAGAAGGTGTTGGTAAATCAGTAGGTAAAACTTTACTCAAACCTGTTCAAAAAGTCGCAAAAGCAGCAAAAAATATATTCAGTCAATTAGGAAATGCACTTTTGGCAATTTTTGGTGGATTTGTAGCAAATAAGGCAATTAGAATGATTCAGGCAAAAATGTCTGGTGATACTGAGACCTTTAAACAAATGAGAAATGAAATGTTTAAGGGACTTGCTATTCTTGGTGGTATATTTGCTATTATGAGTCGTGGTTTTATGATAATTCCAGATTTGATATTTGGATCTATTCGTGCTGTAAAAAAACTATTTGGTGCTGTCAAAAAATTAAAATCAATTTTTAAAAAAGGATTAGGTGGTGCAGCAAAGAGAGCAGCTATAGCTGTTGGTGGTAAAAAAGCTGCTAAAACCCTCACGAAAAAGGTTGGTAAAGAAGGTGCTGAGAAAATTGCCAAAGAAGGTGCTGAAAAAGTAGGTAAACAAATTGCAAAACAAGGAGCAAAGAAAGTTGCTAAAAAAGGAATAGCAAAAGGATTAGCTAAGAAAATACCTCTTTTAGGACTTGGACTTGGTGCCGTGTTTGCAGCACAAAGAGCAATGGCAGGAGATTTTGCAGGTGCTGCCATGGAGTTAGCTTCTGGTGCAGCATCAACTGTTCCTGGTCTTGGAACTGCTGCTTCGGTTGCGATTGATGCAGCCTTAATTGCAAAAGATGTTGGAGTTTTTGGTAAAAAAGATAAAAATATAACACCTCCTCCTGCAAAAACTGAGATATCAACATTAGATGAATCTGAACCAAAAATAATTGATATGACTACAAAGGGAAGTGGATCTAATCAATCAACGCAAGGTAATTCGGATGCATCTACTGGATTACCAAATGTGTCTTCATCTAATTCTGATAATAATCATGTGGTTTATTCAAAGACTCAATATAATTTGATAGGAGTGTAATATGGCAGCAGGAACAGTCGCATCAGTATTAAAATTAGGACTTAAGATTTCCAAAAAATCTTCAGGAACAATGAAAGGTGTCGCTAAAAGTAGTAAGAAATTTGATAAATCTGTAAAAAAAGGGTTGAGGATAAAACAACGACTTAGAATTGCGGAGATGAAATATATGAAGAAACGAAGAGAAAAGAAGAAGAGAGATGAAGAAGAAGCACAATTAGAGCAGCAGAAATCCCAAAGAAAAACACCAACTAATCGAATCAAAGCAGCTGGAAAAACTTTATTAGAAAAACTTATATCTTTAGTTCAAATAGTTGTAGTTGGTTTCATAGTGAATAAATTACCACAAATAATTGAAACTATTAAAAAAGTAATTAAAACAATCCGTAATATTGTTGATAAATTTAAGGCATTTTTTGATGGAGTAGTTGGGTTTTTTAAATCAATAGGAAAAGTCGTTGGAAAGGTGTTTAATTTTATCAAATCAATAGATCTTGGAGGTTTGAAAGATAGAATGCAGGAATCACTTCAAGGTTTGGTAGGTGCTCTTGGTGATTTGACAGGAGGATTTTTAGATGGTGTAAAATCTGTTCTTGGTATAGGAAAAAAAGAGGAACAAGAATTTGCTGATGAAGAAACTGATAATACTGAAGACGATAAATTAAAAACAAGTGTAGGAGATGCTCAAAAAACATTATCAGCACAAACCAATAGTTTCAATGATAGTTTAAAAACAATTGAAAAAGAAGGGACAGGTGCAGGTATAATTGGAGCAGAAAATTCAAATTCATTAGATAAAGTTGATGGTGGTAGTATGGGAGATAGTGGTGATATTAAGAAAAAGGATCAAAGAGATAGTAATATGAAACCTGATTTATTATCTACAAAATCTGTCGATGATGTAAATAAACCTGAATCAGGAGGAACATCAGATCCTACAATAAATAAGACTGCACCACAGGTTGGTGATAAGTTAAATATTAGTAAACCTAAAAAGAAAGTAAATACCTCTACAATAACACCAGAAAGAAAACCTAAAAATACAGTTATGGTTGTTGGTGGTGGTAACAATACTCAAATGTCATCTGGAGGACAAAGATCTTCCCAAGATGTTCTAATCATTAGAGAGAAAAATAATTCTCTCCGAGATCAATTCACAGCAGCCATGTCTTAATATATGTCAGCATCAAAAGCATCCATCTTTGAAGAATTATTTCTTGAATCAAATGATCAAGAAAGAACGGCTGATTTGAAATCAGGTGTAGTTTCGATTGATTATTATGAGGATATTTTATCACCAACAGTAACTGCAAAAATAAGAGTGATAAACACTGGTGATAGTATTGCACCAAAAGATACCAATGACCCAAAGAAAACTGATGGTGCTAAACAGTCAATTTATAATGGTCTACCTTTAAGAGGTGGTGAAAGATTGGTAATGAAAATTTTAGATCAAGGAAAAGCAGATAACAATGGTAAGGAAAAAACTGGACTTGATTTTTCATCAGATCCTAAAAAATATTTGTTTGTATCAGGTATTACTCAAGTTCTTCAAGAGGCACAAAGAGAAAGTTTTTTACTTAATTTAGTATCAAGAGAAGCAATCACGAACGAAACTGTTAGAGTGATGAAAAGATATAATGGAACAATAAGTAATTCAGCAAGTAAAATATTAAAAGATGTTCTAAAGGTGGATGAATCAAGATATAATATTGAGACAACCCTACATCCTTATGATTTTATAGGTAATCTTAAAAAACCTTTTTCTGTTCTAGTTTCATTAGCATCTAAATCAGTTCCTAATAAGTCAAAAGATGCAACTGCAGGGTTTGTATTTTTTCAAACACAGGATGGATTTCAGTTTGTGTCAATCGATTCTTTAATTAAAAAAAGATCAAAAGCAACTTACAGATATACAGAAGTAAATGAAACTTCATCAACGAGAAATAATGATTTTAATATTCTCCAATATAATATAGATAAAAACCAAAATTTGATTGAGAATTTGAGAATGGGAACATATTCTTTTGTTAGATTGTCATTTAATCCATTAACTTTTGGTTTCTCACAAACAACTTTTAATTATGGATCAAAAGAAGGAATTGAAAATCTTGGAAGAGATTTAGAATTACCAAAAATATCTGATGATTCAAATCAAACTTTAGATCAACTTCCAACAAGAGCTGTGTCACAAATTTTAGACGTTGGGGCTAAAACAACAATTTCTAAAGATACTAATTATTCTCCTGAAAAATATCAAGGTCAAAATATTGTTAGGTATAATCTTTTAATGACACAAAGTGTAAGCATGATGATTCCATGTAATACAGATTTGAGAGCTGGTGATGTAATTACCTGTGAATTTCCAAAAATATCAAGGGAAGATAAAAATGAAATAGATACTGAAACAAGTGGTAAATATTTAATAAAGGAATTATGCCATCATTTTGAACCAAAAAGATCATTTACTTCTATGACATTAGTTAGGGATACCTTTGGATTATATGGAGGTAATTAGATGATAGATGAAGCATTACTAAAAACTAATTTTATAGGAAAAGATGGTTTCCGTTGGTGGGTAGGTCAAATTGCACCATCAACAGTTCAAGGTGAGCAACTTGCACCAAAGAAGGGTGTTAATTCTTGGGGTAATCGTCTCAAAGTCCGTATTATGGGATATCATCCTTTCTCAAAAGCAGACTTAGCAGATGAGGATTTACCTTGGGCTAATATCATGCTTCCTTCTACATCAGGTACTGGTGGAGCAAATTTTGCAGCATCCGTTGCTTTAAGACCAGGTGATGTTGTAATTGGATTTTTTCTTGACGGTGAAACAGCACAACAACCTGTAATATTGGGTGCTTTTTCAAGAACAAGTGATGTTCCACAAGATTTACCTTCTGAATCTATTGGATTCATACCATTTACAGGGTATACTGATAAAATACCACCACCAAGTGGAACATTAAAAGCAAATGAGTCTGGTAGCACAGAAACAACTGCACAAGAATCTCCTGTTACAAGAAAAGTAGGTTCAAATGAAGATAAAATATCTGCATCATCTACTTTTGGAAAAGACGAAATAGTTGCTGATGCTTGTGCTGATAATTTCATAGGAAAAGTGTCTGGAAGTTTAGATAATTTACTTTCTCTATCACAAGAGGGAACTGACTTTTTATCTGATGTTTCTACTGTAACTAAAAAAATACAAAGTTTATCAAACAATGCGGTTTCAACCATGATGGAATCAATGTATTCAAACATGATTCCTGAATTACAGGGTGGACTAGATGCATTATATAATAGAACATATGCTACTGTATTTGCAGCAACTCTTAATGATGGTCTTGCAAAAACAGCTGGTATTGAAGCACAAAAAGCACAGATACCAAAGGTATCAGCACTTCAAGGTTCTCTTGATTGTTTACCAGGTAAAATTGTTGATGGTTTGGGAGCAACAATTAGAGGAATGATAGAATCAGCAGTTTTTGAGGTAGTAGATACTGGATTTTGTATTACAGAACAACTTGCTGGATCATTATTAAATGGAATTACAAATGATATATCTGATGCACTTGATGTACCTATTGCAGCACTGAGTGAAATTATACCAAAAAGTTTTAAAGTTCAGGATTTTCTTCGAAGTTCTTCTGATACTTTTAAATCAATTGGTGGACTTATCAGTTGTAATCAGGACAACAAAAAATGTGTAGGGCAAGTTAAAAAATATACTCTTGGATACGGTCCTGCTCGATCATTTGATTTGCAGGATGCTTATGATAATGTTCTTAAAAATATGAATATTGCAGATACACTTGGTGCTGATAGTGGTCCTCTAACAAAACCAGATTGTGCGAGTAGAACTTTTTGTGGACCTCCAACTGTTAGTTTCTTTGGTGGTGATGGTGTAGGTGGATTTGGTAGAGTAATATTAGGTGGTATTGTGGATAATACAGAAGGATTATCTGACGTTACTGCGGATGTAAGTCGAACTGCAAGTATTATAGGTGTAGAAATTACAGATCCAGGATCAACGTATTTCACAACTCCTCCTGTTGTCAGTTTTGAGGATCCATGTAGACAAGGATATGGTGCAGTTGGTAGAGCTGTCATTGATTATGATCCAAATTCATCTACCTATGGACAAATTATTGCTGTTGATATGATTTCTGATGGAGAAAATTATCCAAGTTCAAGCACTGACGAAGTTATAAATTCTGAGGACATTCCTGTTGGTGTTACTGATACTAGAATTGTAGATGGTGGTCAAGGATATGAAGTTGAAACTACGACTGCAACTGATGGTAATATTGAATATAATTTGACAATTGATAATGGAGTAATTATATCTGCAACACCGATAAATAATGTTAAGATTACCGAAATACCTAAAATAGTTGTGTCTTCACCCACTGGTATTGGAGCATTAATTAAACCAATTATCGGTAGATTGCCATTAACTCCACAAGGAGAAATTATTCAGGTTATTGATTGTGTAGGACCTGAAACAAATAACCTAGTGGGATATGTAAATGGTCAACCATATTATGGTTCATATCATATACACCCAACTAAGGGTGTAAAAATGGTAGGTATAGCACATACATCCACACCTCATGAAATAATTTATGATACACCAGAACAAAGTTTCACTCCAAATACAGTAAGTGTAGCATCCACTATGGTTTCAGAATCTACTACAGACCAACCAATTATAACTCCTACATCAACAATGACAAATAATACAGACACTACACCACCAAGTAGTCCACCACCAAGTGCTCCACCTTCAGGTGGTGGTGGATATGGAGGAGGATACTAATGGCAGAAAAATCGAATCAGAATTGGGAACAAAGAGTAATTGATAGTAGAG
>Ga0163179_10001616_pt1 | contig 15806 bp, 21 predicted proteins | sample AtlANTMetagenome_FD_109643 | JGI IMG/M metagenome (GOLD analysis project Ga0163179, IMG submission 109643) | Marine eukaryotic phytoplankton communities from the Atlantic Ocean - Atlantic ANT 2 Metagenome | ecosystem: Environmental > Aquatic > Marine > Oceanic | place: North Atlantic Ocean... | reverse complement strand
CCTATTGGCATCCCTTTTCGTAATTTAAAATTTGATATATCTTTTTTTGACAAAGCAACCACGGGTTTTTGTCCAGTTATTTTAGTTATCTCATCACTAGCTAATTCAATTAACTTCTTATCATTCACAGCTTGACCAATTCCTTGATTAACACAAATTTTATCTAATTTTGGCACCTGCATTACATTAGTATAACCAAGGTCTTTTTTTAACTTTGGAACAACTTCCTTAATGTATTTTTCTTTTAATCTAGGTATATATTTCTTCATTTTAATATTTCTCCTGTTTTCTTTAAAAATCTATTTTTCTTACCTGTTTTCTTATCCATTTTGATGGCAATTCTAGAAGCAACTCCCTTAGAATCTACCAACATTAAATTTGACAAATGAATTGGCGCCTCTTTTTTAATTATACCACCATCTGGATATTTTGAATTTGGTTTGGTATGTCTATTCACAATATTAGCTCCCTCAACAAATGCAACAGCTTTACTTGGGGACATTGCTATCACCCTACCTATATGGCCCTTTGATTTACCAACCATTACTTTAACAGTATCTCCTTTTTTTATTTTTGTCTTTAACATATCATTAATAATTAAATCTTTATAACACTTCTGGTGCTAAAGAAATTATTTTCATATTATTTTTTTCTCTTAATTCTCTAGCTACCGGACCAAACACCCTTGTACCCCTCATTTCTCCATTAGAATCAAGTAATACACACGCATTATCATCAAATCTTATATAAGATCCATCCTGTCTTTTAACTTCTTTTCTTGTTCTAACAACTATCGCTGTTGTCACTTGTTTTTTCTTCACAGTTCCATTAGGAGTTACATTTTTAACAGAAACAACTATTTTGTCCCCTAATGATGCATATCTACGTTTTGTTCCACCAAGTACCCTGATACATAATACTTTTTTTGCTCCTGTATTATCTGCGACATTTAATAATGATTCTTGTTGTACCATATTATTTAGCTTTTTCTAAAATTTCAACTAATCTCCAACACTTTCTCTTACTAATTGGTCTTGTTTCCATAATTGTAACAGTATCCCCTATATTACAAACGTTTTTTTCATCATGAACCATAAATTTTGATGTTTTCTTAACAAACTTTTCATATATAGGATGTTGTACACGTCTTTCAACAGAGACAACAATAGATTTATTCATAGATATACTCGAAACAATCCCAATTCTTTCTTTTCTTAATTTTCTATCAATCATTTTATTCTTCTTTTATTAATTTCAGTTAATAATCTTGCAATATTACGTCTTTTAAACCTCAACTGTATCGGATTATCTAAAGTTGCTGTTTTATGAAATAGTTTCAATTTTTGAAATGTGAGTTTATCATCTTTTAATTTTTTAAGAAGTTCTAAATCTGTCATTTCACTTACTATATTTTTACTAACCATAATTTTTAATTTAAATCACGTCTTTTTATAAACTTAGTTTTAACTGGTAATTTTTGTGCTGCCAACCTTAAAGCCTCAGCTGCTATTTCTAAACTAACACCATCACATTCAAATAACATCCTTCCTGGTCTAACTACAGCCACCCAATATTCTGGTGCCCCCTTTCCTTTACCCATTCGAACCTCTGCAGGCTTCTTAGTAAGTACTTTATCTGGAAAAATCCGAATCCATAACTGTCCTTCTCTTTTCATATATCTAGTCGCCGCAATACGTGCCGCTTCTATTTGTCTTGCTGTCACAAAACATTCATCTAAAGATTTTATACCATAAGATCCAAAAGTCAACGATGTTCCTCTTTGAGCATTACCTTTCATTCTACCCTTCTGACTTTTTCTATATTTTGTTTTCTTTGGTTGTAACATTATAAATTATTTTATCTATTCTTTTTTCTTTGTGAACCCCTTTTTGTTCCTACAACAATCGTCTCTATCGGTGTTAAACTTCGTTTACCATAGACTTCACCTTTACATATCCATACTTTTACCCCTATCAAACCATAAGTAGTTAAGGCTTCTTCAATAGCATAATCTATATCTGCACGAAATGTATGTAAAGGAGTTCGTCCCTGTTTATACATTTCAGATCGTGCCATCTCCACACCATTTAATCTGCCAGAAACCTGAATCTTAATTCCTTCAGCCCCCATCCTCATCGCTGCCGCTATAGCCATTTTAACTGCTCGTCTATACGGAAAACGACCTTCAATTTGATTCGCTACATTTCTTGCAACTAATTTAGCGTCTAATTCTGGTCTCTTTATCTCATAAATATTCACTTGAACATCCTTAGATGTTATTTTTTTCAATTCTTGTTTTAATTTATCAACTTCTTGTCCACCCTTTCCAATAATCAAACCTGGTCTAGAAGTACTAATTGTTACAGTAATAATCTTTAATGTTCGTTCAATAACTATCTTAGAAACACTAGCTTTTATAAGTCTAACGTGTAAATACTTTCGAATTTGATAATCTTCTAAGATTCTATCACCAAAATCTTTACCACCATACCAAGCGGAGTCCCAACCTCTTATAAAGCCCAATCTATTACCTATTGGATTTGTTTTTTGTCCCATATTAATTATTCTCTTTTAAAGCTATTACTATTGTCACATGATTTGAACGTTTTCTTATTCTATGTGCTCTTCCTTGTGGTGCTGGCTGCATTCTTTTCAACATCCTACCTGAATCTACAAACACTTCCTTTACTATTAAATCTTGAGTATCCTCACCATGTTTCATTTGCCAATTCGCTATTACTGATAACAACAATTTTTCTAATCTTATTGACGCCTCTTTCGAACTATGTTTTAATAAAACCAACGCATTATTAACATTCATTCCCCTTATCTGGTCAACAACTAAACGCATTTTTCTTGGTGAAGTTGGACAATTTCGAAGTTTTGCAGTTGCGGTTTTCATATCAACTACAGTAGATTCTAAGGAAGTATTTTTTTCTTTTTTACTCATTTTTAATTTAAAATTTATTTTTTCTTTCCACCATGTCCCCTAAATGATCTAGTTGGGGAAAATTCTCCTAATTTATGTCCCACCATATTTTCCGTTATAAAAACAGGAATAAATTGTTTACCATTATGTACAGCAAATGTCTGTCCAACAAAATCTGGAATAATCATTGAAGATCGACTCCAGGTTTTAATAACAGTCTTTTTATTATTATTAATATTTACTTGGACTTTTTTTAAAAGTTTATAATGTACATATGGTCCTTTTTTTAAAGATCGTGCCATGTTTTTATTTTCTACGTTTTACAATATATTTATTAGACGATTTTTTCTTTGATCTGGTTTTGAAGCCCTTAGCTGGTATACCATTTCTTGATCTAGGATGTCCACCTGAAGATTTTCCTTCTCCTCCTCCCATGGGATGATCAACAGGATTCATCGCAACACCTCTTGTACGAGGTCTACGACCAAACCATCTACTTCTTCCGGCTTTACCTGATTTCTGTAGAGTATGTTCTGAATTAGAAACAACACCGATAGTAGCTAAACAAGTAATTAATACTAATCTAGTTTCACCACTTGGTAATTTCAACGTAACATACTTTCCCTCCCTTGCAATCAATTGTACTCCGACTCCTGCACTTCTCGCGAAAGAAGCACCTTTTCCTGGAGAAAGTTCAACATTATGTACAAAGGTTCCTAAAGGGATATCGGACAAATATAATGTGTTACCTATATTTGGGGGAACTCCCTTACCTGAGATCACTTCACTTCCAACTTGTAAATCCTTTGGTGAAATAATGTATCTTTTTTCTCCATCTTTATAATATAGTAAAGCTATTCTTGCCGTCCTATTAGGATCATACTCTATACTTTTCACAATAGCAGGAATTCCAAACTTATCTCTTTTAAAATCAATGATTCTATATTTCTTTTTATGACCACCACCTACGTATCTCATAGTCATACGTCCATCATTATTTCTCCCACCACTTCTTGTCTTAACCTTAGTTAATGACTTCTCTGGTTTTGAAGTAGTTACGTCATCAAATGTTGTAACAACTTTAAAACGTTGTCCTGGGGTTAAGGGATTTATTTTTTTTACTGCCATAATTACATGTTATTATAAAAATCTATACTATTACCTTCACACAACTCAACAACTGCTTTCTTAAAAGAACTTTTTTTACCTTTTATAACTCCTCCCTTGGCAAATCTACTCTTTATTTTACCATAATAATTCATTGTTTTAACAGAACTAACCTTCACTTTGTACAACTCTTCAATAGACTTTTTAATATCTATTTTATTAGCACTTTTAGATACTACAAAAACATACCTATTAAATAATTCAGTTTGTGTAGTTACTTTTTCTGTTACAATAGGTCTGATTATTAATTCCATGAATTATTATTTTTTAATATTTTTCAAAGCACTTTCAGTAATAATTAATTTAGATGTATCTAAAATATTATAAACATTAATCTCATTTGAAGAAATTACTTTATTTTTCGACAAATTTCTAGACGCAAGTAAAATTGAATCATTTTTTTCTGATAATACCACCATTGTTTTTTCCTTTTCAACACCTAAATTCTTTAATATCTGAACATACTCTTTAGTCTTAGGAACTTTAAAATCAAAATCTTCTATTATCAACAGATTCTTTGAAAGAACTTTATCACTTAAAACAGAAAGACATGCTAATGTCCTTACCTTTCTATTTAACTTAGAATTATATGATCTTGGTCTTGGTCCAAAAACTCTTCCTCCTCCTCTAAATAAAGGATTTTTAATACTACCCGCACGTGCTGTTCCTGTTCCTTTTTGCTTTTTTATTTTTCGAGTACTTCCTACAATTTCACCTCTCTCTTTTGTTTTACTTGTACCTTGTCTATTATTCGATCGAAATTGTTTGACTGCCAAATAAACCACATGATCATTTGGTTTAACTCCAAATATGTTTTTATCTAGAGTCACTTCTCTGCCGGTTTCTTTTCCTTTTATATTTAAAACTGGTAACTTCATTAGTTTCTAATATTTAAATAACCATTATTCGGTCCCGGAATGGCACCTTTTAAAATAATTACATTTTTATCTTTTAAAATCTTTAAAACTTGTAAATTCTTCACTGTAACTTGATCTCCCCCCATACGACCAGCCATACGCATCCCCTTAAAAACTCTTGCGGGATATGATGCCGCACCTATCGAGCCGGGAGCTCGCATTCTATTATGTTGACCATGGGTTGCGTCTCCAACACCTGCAAAATTATGTCTTTTAACTACACCTTGAAATCCCTTACCTTTACTAGTCGCAGTTACATCAACATATTCTCCCACTTTAAACACATCCAAATCTATAATATCACCCAGATTTAATTCTAATAAATCTACTTGACCATCTTCTCCGATTTTTGTGAAATTATTTTTAAATTCAACATATTGTTTTTTAGGAGAAGTGTTTGCTTTTTTATTATGTCCCAACTCAGACTTTCTTACTTTCTTTGATTTTTTATCCTCATATCCCAATTGAATTGCAGAATATCCATCTATCTCCTGATTTTTAATTTGAGTAACAACACAAGGGCCAGCTTCTACAATGGTACAAGGAATATTATTTCCCTTTTCATCATAAAAACTACTCATACCAATTTTTCTTCCTATAATACCTGCCATAACTAAGCTTTTATTTCAACCTCAACTCCACTCGGTAACTCTAATTTCATTAAAGCATCGACTGTATTTGATGAAGTACTATATATATCTAATAATCTTTTATAAGAGTTCAATTCAAATTGTTCTCTTGATTTTTTATTTACATGGGGCGACCGTAACACAGTAAATATTTTTTTGTTGGTAGGTAAGGGTATTGGACCACTTACTACAGCTCCTGTTGACTTCACTGTTTTTACAATCTTCTCCGCAGACTTATCGACTAAATTATAGTCATATGATTTTAACTTAATTCTTATTCTTTGACTCATAATTTACGCTTGTACTTTTTTATTTTTTGCTATTATCTCTTCAGCAATGTTTTTAGGAACATCATCATAATGACTAAATTCCATAGTCGATGTTGCTCTTCCTGATGTTATTGTTCTCAAATCAGTGACATAACCAAACATTTCTGATAATGGAATCTTGGCGTTCACAATAGTTGCACCACTACGTTCACTAGTTCCTTCAATAAGACCTCTTCTTTTATTTAAATCCCCTATTACATCTCCCATATTAGCTTCTGGAGTAACAACTTCTAATTTCATAAAAGGTTCCAGTAGAACTGGATTACATTTTGGCAAGGCCGCTCTAAATGCAGACTTTGCACAAATTTCAAAAGACAATTGATCAGAATCAACAGCATGGAATGAACCATCTTTTAAAATAACTTTCATAGAGTCAACCTCATAACCTGCTAAAACACCATTTTTCATGGCATCTTGAAATCCTTTTTTTACAGAGGGAATAAATTCTTTAGGAATGTTTCCTCCCTTCACCTTATCTTCAAAAATCAATCCTGGATTTTCTTTATCTGTATTTGGTTCAACAGTGAAAATAATATCAGCAAATTTACCACGTCCTCCCGTTTGTTTTTTATAAACTTCTCTATGTTCAACTGAACCTCTTATTGTTTCTTTATAATTAACTTGTGGTGCACCTTGATTACATTCAACATTAAACTCCCTTTTCAATCTATCAACCAAAACCTCCAAATGTAACTCTCCCATTCCTGAAATAATAGTTTGACCTGTATCATGATCCGTTTTCACCTGAAACGTAGGATCTTCTTCTGCTAATTTACCCAATGCTACACCTAATTTATCAACATCATTTTGAGTTTTAGGTTCAACAGCAATTCCTATTACAGGATCTGGAAACTCCATCGACTCTAAAACAACCTGTGCGTTTTCTACACATAAAGTATCTCCTGTTCGTATATCCTTAAAACCAACTGCGGCACCTATATCTCCAGCTTCAATCTTGTCCAACGCATTTCTGGAATTAGAATGCATCTGAAATATACGTGAGATTCGTTCTTTAGAATTAGAACGTGTATTATAAATATAAGACCCCGCATCTAAAACTCCCGAATAGACTCTAAAAAAACATAATCTTCCTACAAATGGATCTGTAGCAATTTTGAATGCCAAAGCAGAAAATGGTTCTGTGTTAGAGGGTTTTCTTGTCACTTCTTGTTCACTCTTAGGGTCTAAACCAACAATAGAAGGAACATCTATCGGACTTGGTAAGTATAACATAACATTATCCAATAATGTTTGAACCCCTTTATTCTTAAAAGCAGAACCACAAAGCATCGGAGTGATACTCATAGATAATGTCGCGATTCTTATTGCATTCTCAATCTCAGAAGGTGTGATGGAATCTGGATTATCAAAATACTTCTCCATTAATGTCTCATCAGATTCAGCGACTGTTTCCAACATTTTTTCTCTCCATTCATTTGCCACATCTATTAAATCCTCTGGAATCTCAACCTCTTCATAAGTCATACCTAAATCTGACTCATTCCAAATAATTCCCTTCATAGTAATTAAATCAACTACTCCCTTAAAATCATCCTCCGCTCCTATGGGAATTTGTAATGGAATTGGATTACCATTTAACCTTTCCTTCACCTGTTCTACACATCGAAAAAAATCAGCGCCAATACGATCCATTTTATTTACAAAACCAATTCTAGGTACATTATACCTATCCGCTTGTCTCCAAACAGTTTCAGATTGTGGTTCTACACCACCAGAAGCACAAAATAACGCAACTGCTCCATCTAAAACTCTGAGAGACCTTTCAACTTCAACTGTAAAATCAACGTGTCCAGGAGTATCTATAATATTCATTTTAAAATCCTGATCTCTAAATTTCCAAGTTGTTGTTGTGGCTGCAGAGGTAATAGTTATTCCTCTTTCTTGTTCCTGTTCCATCCAATCCATCGTAGCCGCCCCATCATGAACTTCACCAATTTTATGACTAAGACCGGTATAATACAATATCCTCTCAGTAGTGGTAGTTTTTCCAGCATCTATATGGGCCATAATCCCAATATTTCTTGTGTATTTTAAATCTCTTTGAGCCATAATTCAATAATTATTAAAATCTAAAATGTGAAAACGCTTTATTTGCTTCCGCCATTTTATGAACTTCTGTTTTCTTTTTTATAGAAGCCCCCTCCTCTTTATAAGCTGCCAAAATTTCAGCCGCCAACTTCGCTGCCATTGATTTTTCATTTCTTTTTCGTGCAAACTTTATCATCCATGACATTGCCATAGACACTTTTCTTTCTGCTCTAATTTCCATAGGAATTTGAAAAGTTGCACCACCTATTCGTCTACTTCGAACCTCGACTTGTGGCATAACATTTGATAACGCCTTCTTCCAAATATCCAAAGTTGGTTCTTCATCTGATTTTTTCTTTTCCACAATACTCATAGCGTCATAAAAAATTTTAAATGCCAAATTTTTCTTTCCACTCATCATCATTGTGTTCACAAAACGAGTAACCAACTTATCCCCAAATTTTGGATCTGGTAAAAGAATTCGTTTTTTTGCTCTTGATTTTCTCACTCTAAATTAAATTAATTATTTCTGTTTAGGTTTTTTAGTTCCATATTTAGATCTTCTTTGATTTCTACCTTCAACACCGGCTGTATCTAAAGCACCTCTTACAATATGATACCTTACTCCAGGTAAATCTTTAACTCTTCCTCCACGTACCAATACGATTGAATGCTCTTGTAAATTATGTCCCTCTCCAGGGATATATGCATTAACCTCATAGCCATTAGTCAACCTAACTCTAGCAACCTTACGCATTGCTGAATTTGGTTTTTTAGGGGTTGTTGTATAAACCCTTGTACAAACTCCTCTTCTTTGAGGACAACTACTCAAAGCTAAAGACTTACTCTTTTTAACGGATGATTTTCTACCCTTTCTAACTAATTGCTGTATAGTAGGCATAATTTTCTAAACTTTTTATTATTATTAACCTTATAAATCCCATTTTAAAAATGGTGTGCAAATCTATAAATTTTAATCCTTATATCAAACCAAATTTTTCTTTTTATTTGACAGAATGGATCACAACATCTAGACAACGTCAGGAGGATTAAGTCTAAAATACTCGAAGTCAACACCTTATGGACTATTTTACTTTTTCTTACTTAAAGAAAATAATTTTAAAATTAAATAGATGAATAGAATTATTCCATTAAATAATGATATTTTTATCAAAAAATTGACATAATAATTTATGAATCAAAACTCATTACAAATCAATTATAGCAACTTAAATGCTCAACAAAAACAAGCTGTTCAACATATAGAAGGTCCTATTATGATTATCGCAGGTCCAGGTTCTGGTAAAACTCGAGTAATTACAGAAAGAATCGCATATTTAATATCTACCAATATTAACCCCGGTAATATCCTAGCCCTAACATTTACCAACAAGGCTGCCAATGAAATGAAAAAACGGATTCATGAAATCACACAAAATCAAGAAGCCTATTCCATTTGGATGGGAACATTTCATTCAATTTTTGCAAAAATACTGAGGAAAGAAGCGCATATTATTCAGTATCAAAACAATTTCACCATATACGACAATGAAGACTCTTTGAAAATTATACGACGGATAATTAAAGACAAAAAACTAGACAAAGAAGTATATCAGGCAAAATATATTTTTAGTAGAATTTCAATAATGAAAAATCAATTGATTGATCATAAAGAATATAAAAAAAATGAGGAACTGATTAATTATGACAAAATCAATAAAAGAACAGAGTTCATAAATATATTTAATGAATATAGTAATATATGTCACCAATCAAATTGTATGGATTTTGATGACCTGTTATTAAATACCTATTATTTATTTAGAGATAATCCAGAAATACTAGAGAAATATCAAGTGTTATTTAAATATATTTTAATAGATGAGTATCAAGACACCAATAAAGTACAGGACAAAATTATAAAACAACTGGGGGAAAAATACAAAAACATTTGTATTGTTGGTGATGATTCTCAAAGTATATACTCCTTTAGAGGTGCTAATGTAAAAAACATGTTAAATTTTAAATTTTTTTACAAAAATGTACAAGAATTTAAACTAGAACAAAATTACAGATCAACAAAAAACATTGTAACTGTTGCCAATACTTTAATTTCAAACAACAAAGAAAAAATTGATAAAACCATATTTAGCAGCAAAGAAAATGGGGAAAAAATTCAATTGATTGAATACTATAATGATCGTGAAGAAGGTGACAGAACCGCAAGTATAATAGAAAAATCAATACAACATACAAAAAAATCTGAACACGCAATTCTATACCGGACAAATAGTCAATCGAAAGTTGTGGAAGATGGATTGAGAAAAAGAGGAATAAAATACAAAATATTTGGAGGACTATCCTTTTACCAAAGGAAAGAAATAAAAGACATAATGGCTTTTTTAAAACTCATTGTAAATCATAATGACGATGAATCTTTACTTAGGATTATTAATTATCCAACAAGGGGGATTGGAAACACAACAATTACAAAAATAAGACAACATGCTGTCAATAAAAGAAAATCTATTTGGAACCTATTAAATTCAAAAGAGCTAGATGAAATAAATTTTACAAAAAACACAAAAAACAAACTAATTATATTCAAAAACATACTAGAAGATTTGTTTGACGTTATAAATGAAAATATTTTCAAAATAATTGAATTATTAGAAGAAAAAACAGGAATTATAAAAAAACTAGAGGCAGACCCTACCGAAGACAACATAAACAAACTCAAAAATATCGGAGAGCTGTTCAATAGTATAAAATTATTCTCTGTTAGAAAAAATAAAAACACATTAATAGATTTTATAAATGAAGTTTCATTAGATGAATCAAAAGAAGAAGTGAACTTAAATAAAGAAGAATATGTTTCATTAATGACAATCCATCAATCAAAAGGTTTAGAATTTTCACATATATATATATTAGGTGTTGAAAATGGCCTCTTCCCCTCTGAAAGGAGTATTAAAACCTTGAAAGGTGTTGAAGAAGAGAGAAGGTTGTTCTATGTCGCCATTACACGTGCTATAAAAACAATAACAATATCGTACACATTAAATAGATTCCAATTTGGAACAATGATAAAATCAACTAAAAGTTTCTTCCTTGATGAAATTGATAATCATTTACAAAAAACCTATTCTCCTCGTAACAATTATACAATACCTAAAAATAGGTACTTTAAAAAACCAGTAACACCAAAATTAAAAAATCAACGTCTAAAAAAAATAAAGAAAGAAAAATATAAAGATCACCGAAATCTAGAAATAGGTCAAAAAATTACACATAATATATTTGGAAAAGGTGAAATTCAAATGGTGGATAATAGTGATGGAAATGAAAAAATTACAGTTTTATTCTCTAATAATGAAAGAAAAATTTTATTAACCAAATTTGCAAAATTTGAAATTATATCATAAAATTTAGGTATCAATTACTTTTTCTATAATTTTGTAAACTTATACATTAAAATCAATCTGAGATGAGATATAACACAGAACTAGAACCACTTATTATTCCAGAATATGGTAGACATATACATTCTATGGCAAAAAGTTTGTTAAAAATAAAAGATTTAAATAAACGTAATCAACAAGCACAAGTATTAATAAATATTATGGGAAATTTAAACCCACATCTTAGAGATACAGATGAATACAAACATAAATTATGGGAGCATCTTTTTATTATGTGTGACCACTTATTAGAAATTGATTCTGTACACAAAAAACAAATTAAAGAACAAAAAAAATTAGTTAAAGAACGAATAAATAATACTCAAGGGAGTGTAAAATATAAACATTACGGTAAATTAATCATTACATTAATCAAAGAAACTGTACAACTAAAAGATAAGCAACTCAAACTAGATATTTTATTCCAAATAGCACAACAAATGAAAAGATCATATATAAATTGGAATCAAACAAATGTACAAGATATTCAAATATGGACTGATTTAGAAGAATTTTCAGGTAAAGAACTGAATTTAGACAAAACAAAACAAATTCCAGTGTTTCCTACTAATAATACACGAAAAAAAGTCTTCTATAAAAAATCTAATCGGAAAAATTATTCAAGAAAATAAATGACAAGTTTTAAAATTATTGGTGGGAAAAAATTATCGGGTGATATTCAACCACAAGGAGCAAAAAATGAAACTTTACAAATTATATCAGCCACCTTATTAACAAAGGAAGAGGTTATAATCAAAAACATCCCATTAATAATTGATGTTCTTTGTTTAATGGAGATCCTAAGGGGTTTAGGAGTCGAAATTAAAAAGAAAAATTCTCATAACACATATTCTTTTAAGGCGAAAAACTTAAACCCAAAGTATTTAGAAAGTGAGGAGTTTAAACAAAATAGTAAAAAAATCAGAGGTTCTATTATGATTTTAGGACCTCTATTAAGTCGATTAGGTCACTGCAGACTATATCCTCCCGGCGGTGACAAGATTGGAAGAAGGAGATTAGACACACATTTTATTGGAATCACTCAATTAGGAGCTATATTTAAATTGAAAAAAAATAATTTCTATGAAGTTTCTTGTAAGAAACTAAAAGGAAATTACATCTTACTAGAAGAAGCCTCTGTTACAGGTACAGCCAACATAATTATGGCGGCTGGATTAGCTAAAGGGGAAACAACTATATATAATGCTGCATGTGAACCATATATTCAACAGTTATGTAAAATGTTAAATAAAATGGGTGCGAAAATTACAGGTATTGGATCCAATTTGTTAAAAATCAAAGGAGTTAGCAAACTGTCTGGTTGTAAACATCAAATCTTACCAGACATGATTGAAATTGGAAGTTGGATTGGTCTTGCAGCTATGACACAATCAAGGTTACGTATAAAAAATGCCGCCATAAAAACTCTTGGCAACACCCTAAATGTATTTAAAAAAATGGGAATAGATTTAGAGTTTGATCAAGATGATATTATTGTTAAAGGTGATAAAAAATATAAGATAGAAACATTTATTAATGGTTCTATATTAACTATTTCAGATGCTCCATGGCCAGGATTCACTCCCGACTTATTAAGTATAGTCTTAGTAACAGCCACACAGGCTGAAGGAAATATATTAATCCATCAAAAAATGTTTGAAAGTAGATTGTTTTTTGTAGACAAATTAATCGATATGGGTGGGAAAATCATATTATGTGACCCTCATAGAGCAACCGTCACCGGTATAAATAGAAAATATCCTTTAAAAGGAACCACTATGACTTCACCAGATATAAGAGCTGGGATAGCATTGTTAATTGCCGCATTATCTGCTAAAGGGACTAGTATTATTCATAACATTGAACAAATTGACAGAGGATATGAAAGTATTGATGACAGATTGAAATTACTGGGTGCATCAATAGAAAGATTCTAAAAAAGTGACATTATGTCACTTTTTTGTGTTTGGTGAGAAATTTGAACATAAAACTTTAAATTATAAAAAATAATTATATGGGTAAAAAAACAAAAAAAAATCCGGAGGTCCTTAAAAAGATGGAAGAGATAAAAGAATTAAAAGATAAATATCTTCGTCTGGCGGCAGAATTTGAAAATTATAAAAGACGAACCATAAAAGAAAAAGAAGATTTTGGAAAATATGCGAAAGAAAATATCATCATGACCATATTACCTATCATTGATGATTTTGAAAGGGCAGAGAAAACAAAAGAAAAAGATGTTCAAGGCTATATTTTAATTGGGAAGAAAATGATTGATATTTTAAACCAACATAATTTAAAAAAAATAAAATTAGAAGAAGAAGAAGATTTTGACTTAGAAAAACATGAGGCGATAAGTAGTATAATAGTAAAAGAAAAATCAAAAAAAGGAAAAATTGTTGAGGAAGTTGAACCTGGATATATGTTAGTTGATAAAATCATAAGATATCCTAAAGTAATTATTGGTAAATGAAAAAAAGAGATTATTATGAAATATTAGGAGTGTCTAAAAATGCTGGTGAAAAAGAAATAAAACAAGCATATAGAAAACTCGCTGTTAAATATCATCCAGATCGGAATCAAGGTGATAAAGGAGCTGAAGAGAAATTTAAGGAGGCGGCCGAAGCATATGAAGTTCTAAGTAACACAGAAAAACGCAATAGATATGACCAATTCGGTCATCAAGGAATGGGAGCTGGTAGAGGATTTGGAGGTGGATTTTCTAACATGAGTGACATTTTTGAACAACACGGAGATATTTTTGGAGATATTTTTGGTGGGGCTTTTGGAGGCGGGAGTAATAGAAGTAGGGTTATTAAAGGTAGTAATTTAAGAATCCGTATAAAACTCTCATTGAAAGAAATTAGTGAGGGGGTTACAAAAAAAATAAAAATAAAACGTCTTACACCTCATCCAAATACAACATATGGAAGCTGTAGTCATTGTAATGGAAGAGGAAGTGTCGTTAAAATAGCAAATACTATATTGGGACAAATGCAAACAACTTCAACATGTTCCTTTTGTCAAGGGAGTGGACAAAGTATTACCTACCAACCACTTGAAGCTGATTCACAGGGGATGATCCAAAAAGAAGAATTAACTGAAATCGATATACCTGCAGGGGTTTCAGAAGGTATGCAAATAAAAATTAGAGGGAAAGGGAACAATGCTCCAAATAATGGGATATCTGGGGATTTACTAATTTTAATTGAAGAAGAAAATAACGAGGAACTAATAAGAGAAGGTAACAATATACATCATGATTTATATATCAGTATACCAGAAGCCGTTTTGGGTTGTGATGTTGAGATACCCACAATTAATGGTAAAGCAAAAATAAAAATTCCCAATGGAGTTCAAAGTGGTAAAATATTAAGATTAAAATCAAAAGGACTAATAGATATAGAAAATGGTCAAAAAGGAGATTTATTGGTTCATGTAAATATTTGGACTCCTCAAAAGACGACGAAAGAACAAGAATCATTTTTTAAAACAAATATAAATGCTACGGAATTTCAACCACAACCAAAAAATCAAAAATCCTTTTTTGAAAAAGTGAGAGAAATGTTTAACTAATACTTGAAGTAATGACACAAAAAATATTGATTATAGAAGATGAAATTGCCATTAGAAATGTTTTAAAAAGAATCCTATTAGATGAGAATAAACGTTTTCAAATTGATGAAGCTATAAATGGAGAGGAAGGTTTGAAAAAAATATTGGAAACAAATTATAATCTTATCATTTGTGATATTAAAATGCCGAAACTTGATGGTTTAGAAGTATTAACAAAAAGTATGAAACAAACAGTAGATACACCATTCGTTATGATCTCTGGACATGGTGACCTAGAAACCGCAGTTGAATGTATAAAAATTGGTGCTTTTGACTATATCGCAAAACCACCAGATTTAAATAGATTACTGACCACAATAAGAAATGCATTAGATAGAGAAAATCTACAAATTCAAAATAAAATACTACAAAAGAAAATTCATTCGAAAAAAGACATGATAGGTGATTCTGTTCAAATGCAGGAAATAAGAGATATTATTCAAAAAATAGCAAATACTGATGTAAGGGTATTAATTACAGGAGAAAATGGAACCGGTAAAGAATTAATTGCACATGCGATTCATAAACAAAGTAAACGGTCTAAAATTCCTATGATTGAAGTTAATTGTGCTGCAATTCCGTCAGAGTTAATTGAAAGTGAATTATTTGGACATGAAAAAGGTTCTTTTACATCAGCAAATAAACAAAAAAAAGGAAAATTTGAATTAGCTGATCAAGGAACATTATTTTTAGATGAAATTGGAGATATG
>Ga0163179_10001615_pt1 | contig 15814 bp, 11 predicted proteins | sample AtlANTMetagenome_FD_109643 | JGI IMG/M metagenome (GOLD analysis project Ga0163179, IMG submission 109643) | Marine eukaryotic phytoplankton communities from the Atlantic Ocean - Atlantic ANT 2 Metagenome | ecosystem: Environmental > Aquatic > Marine > Oceanic | place: North Atlantic Ocean... | reverse complement strand
TGATAGTAAATCTCTTGGGTCCAATGTCCGTTTCCCTGGGGAGCCGGTAATCGCTGAGTATCACGGGGGCGCCCCCACGCTTCGCTCTCAAACATTCCCGAGCGATTCATGTGATTGTTTGCCAAGCCGATCGATTTCATCTGTTGGCTCGCTAACCACGTTGGCACGTCCCACCAAAAAGGTTTTTCAATGTCAATCCAAACCTCAGCGTTCTGGTCTTTTGCTTGTTGGACAAAATGAATTGGAGATGGAAACTCGCGGGAATGTACCGTCAGGTCCAGCGGTTTTTTGAGACCAAAATATAGTAAGGCACCACCTTCCCTTTCGTCTTCCCCAGCTCCGATGCAGTACACCCTGTTGTTGTCGAAACGAAACTCCGTTTGGGCAGCGAATTGGGCGTTCGGTGCAGGTGCGTTCCACCAGTCAATGACCGGTGCGAAGTCGAGATCTTCGGCCTGCATCAGAAGCTTGATGTCATTGACCGACCGGTGCACATGCAGGTCGCCACTGAACCAACCTTCCTGTCTTAGCGAAGCAATTCGTGGAAGTTGATATTCAAGATGTGTTGTTTGTCCAGTCTTGACCTGAATTGTCCCGTTGGCTCGTTTGTGTTCTGGGCCTCGCTCGATTTCCCAGCTGTAAATACCAGGGGAAACGAATAACTTGGCTTGCCCGTGGCAGACAAAATGATCGTGCCAAAATGGATGATCCATCGTCTTCACGATCTCACCCGCCGCGTCGCGAATGTGAACTCGCGCTGGCATGATTCGTCCGTCTGAATCTGTGACGGTGATCTGAAGTTCCTCGGCTGATGTGATCGAGCCGATGAATATCATGGCGGAGAAAACAACAACACGATGCCAGTCATTCGCTTGAGCGAGAAAAACAGAACGTTGAGAGCGGAGGGGCTCACCGGATCGTTCAAACAACATATTTCTCTCCCTGGAAATGATCGTGATACTTGAATGCCAATCAGGCGTTTCAGGCAAACCCCCGTCGTGGCGGGTAGCAACCATTGCTAAATTTTAACAGAAGGATGATGTGGAATTCATCGAATGATTCACAGGTTTGCAGGCTGTTTTACGAAGCGATTCTCGCTTTTCTCGGTATTTGAGTCTCTTCAGCGAGAACTGGAGTTCGTCATGCCTACATTGCGCCCCTTGCCGTTTGCGAGTTGGTTTATCTCGTTGTCGTCAAAAGTAACGTTGAGGCAAGCCAGCCTACTGGCTTTCTAAGTTGAAAGGGACTCAGGTGAAAATCCATGATCGTTCCCCGCTGATTTTAATGGGTGTTCTACTTTTGGTCGGGTTCGGGATTTTCTCGAACCTTGATCGATCGGGGTGAAAAAATTTGGGAGTGATAATCGTGTTTTTATCGCGAAGCTAAAGTGGAAGAATCCCAATCGTCGGTCTGAGCAACAACTCCAAAAAGCAAGTCAACCTGCCTCGGTGAAGTGGTATTGTCATCCGCCCGTCAAATGGAAGAACGATTTCGGCAGCTTCCGTTCACCTCTGCAACGTGCGGATGGGAGTAAAGTCAAGAATCCGGATGAATGGGCTCGTCGGCCAAAGGAGTTGCGAAATGAATGGATGGAGCGACTCGGTGACTGGCCCGCATTGATGGTCGAACCTCAAGTCGAAACCTTGCAATCCAAACGCCGTGAGAATTTCCAGGAGCGTCGGCTTCGTTTTCGTTGGACACCGAATGAATACACGACGGGATATCTTTTACTACCCGATGCGAAAGGTCCGCGACCGGCGGTCGTAACTGTGTATTACGAGCCTGAGACGGCAATCGGCCAAGGGAAGCCGATTCGTGATTTCGCCATTCAATTGGCAAGACGAGGATTCGCGACGCTTTCTTTAGGAACCTCTGAAGCAACGGCCCCAAAGACGTATTCGCTCTACCATCCCTCTCTGGCTAACGCACAGTTACAACCGCTGTCGATGTTGGCCTACGCGGCCGCGAATGCCTAGTATGTTTTGGCGAATCAGCCGGAGGTGGATCGTCACCGGATTGGAATCGCTGGCCATTCCTTCGGTGGTTAATGGGCCATGTTTGCCTCATGCCTCTTCGATAAATTTGCTTGTGCTGCCTGGTCGGATCCAGGTATTGTTTTTGATGAAACACGTCCGAGTGTCAATTATTGGGAGCCCTGAAATTTGGGGTATCACCCTCAGCCGTGGCGCACGCGAGGAGTTATCACTCCCGACAACCCGGCTCAAGGTTTGTATCCAGAGCTCGTTGCAGAGGGACGAGACCTTCATGAATTGCACGCGCTCATGGCACCGAGACCTTTCCTCGTTTCGGGAGGTTCCGAAGATCCACCTGAACGTTGGCAGGCGCTAAATCACAGCCTTGAGGTCAACCGCTTACTCGGGTTTTCCGATCGAGTCGCAATGACAAACCGACGCGAGCATGCGCCGAATGCCGACTCGAATGAAGTGATCTACGAATTCTTTGCGGAGCACCCGGCTTCGGGGTAAGGTCCGTGGATATCCGGAATTGATGAAAACGAAGGCAGTTGAGACTCGGACGACATTCAATGGAGTCCACCATTCAATGGAGTCCACCGTATCGAGCATCCTTCATGGGCTCGCGATCATTTACTCAGAAGATCGCTTTTTGCTTTCGATCCGTTGGCGGATGGGGGCATACGGATCTGCCGGACGTTGCTGTGGGTCGACGTATTTGACGAGGTCACGTAGGGCGATAACCGTGCATTCCTTGTCCTTGAGATATTGCATGTAGATCTCGAAGTCTTTGGGGTCGGTGTTGACCCAAGGGTGGTCCAAGGCAGGAACGCCGTGAAAACACAGCACCGCAATCTTGCCGTCTCGAGCCTGGTCAACTGCCCATTTGAGATCATCAAGTTTCCAATCGGGACCATCGTAGCCGGTCGATGGAATCAGAAGTGGATGGTCGACCTGGGGATCATAGGCTGGGCCGCGAGATCCCTCGCCATTGTCCTGCCATTCGGGACGAACGCCGCGCCGTGCAAAGAGAAAGCCGGATTCGTCGAGAGCCTTTACGGCTTCGGCGTTGTGTCCAAACCCGGGATAGCAAAAGGTGACCGGAACTGGAATGTTGTTTTCTTTGCAACGTTTCTCGATGTGACGTACCGACTCCTTCAATTGCTCGCCATTGATGCTCGTGACACTGCGATGATGCTGAGTGTGATTGCCGATTTCAAATCCCATCTCATGCAGTTCGCGTATTTCGTCCCAGGTTGTATAGTGCTGCTTGTTCTTGAGAAAACCCAACCCTTCACTCACATAGAAGGTGGCGCCGAAACCGTGTTTCTTGAGAATGTCGGCGACAAACGTTCGATCCGACTTATTCGCATCGTCGAAGGTGAGTACGACCAGGCGATCTGGAATGGGTTGGAGCTTGGGCTCTTCGGCCCCAACGTTGGAGTAACTGTAGAAGCTAACGAACAGTAGAGTGAGTAATCGAGCGAGATGTCGCATGGTCATTTCTCCTTGGGGTTGAGCGTATTCTAGCTAACCTGAGAGAGGGATGCGACATTTGGGTTGCCTCGGAAAACAACAGGATCCGATCGGACTCAGGGATCGACCTTTTTACGACAACGATGAGCGATCCCGGCTTCCTGATGATCGAGGCGGTGCCCAGCATTTTTAAGGATTCTAGGACCACTGCAAGACAACGCCAATGTCGAAATTGTTACGACAGCGGTCTCCATTGGCGTTAATGGCTGAGCTGATGCTGCGCGTTCCGATTCCTCCATCGGTGAGATGTCGGGTGACACTGGTTGAGAGCGAATGCTCAGCGGGAGCTCGATGATCTCCAAGGCCATTGCGCATCCCATCGCCGCTTTCACCTCAACTTCGATATCGGCTAAGACAGTGTCCACTGGAACAATACCAGGTGCTGATTCCATCACTCGGTCCGCGTCAACATCCATGGCGATCATGCCTTCGACGGCTTGATCAATGCTCCATTTGGTCCTTTCCTCCAAGTGTTCTGAGTCAAAGATAACGTGCGCTGTTCTTATCTCCGCTGTAAGGTCTGGCGCGGCCAATTGACCATCAGGTGCCGCTGCGACAGTGAGAAGCCTACGCTCTTCCAACGATTCCCATGCAATAAGTTTTCTAGATTGGCGGGGACTTGCCAGTCGCTTAGTGGTAAAAGACTTCATTGTTCGTCCTCACTCGCAATGGTGTTTTCGTTCGGAGCAGGATGCCCCTCGAGTTGATGCACATATCGCCGAAATACGGGTTCTGTGCGCATGACCTCGTACACGGTTGTCGCCATGATTGTTTCGTCGGGTTTCCAACCGGCGTTGATCGCAAGTCGCAGCGTCTCGTTGATTTCTCTTTGATAACGAGAGCGTCGTTGGCCAGGCATGAATTGAATGGCCTCGGCAATCTCTTCCGAAACGCGGATTAACTGCTTAGCGTTGTTAGGCCAGAGTTTTCGGCGTCGGATCGCTGTTTGAGCTGCCTGATTCATCGACCCTTGTTGGCGTAGTACGCGACCGTAGTTGTAGAGAGTTCGGCTCAAATGATTTCGAAAACGCTGAACGTTGGGTGCGTTGGTATAAGCGATCTGAAGGAGATGAATTCCGGAAAGATAGGAATCAGCCGCCCGTTGGTCTTCGCCTTGCAACTGATAAACCATGCCGAGGTTATTGTGCATTCCGCCAAGTTGGCTTGTGCCCGTTAGGTCACCTGGGACTTCTTCCAGAATCTGCTCCTGGGTGGCAATCGCCGATTGAAGGGATTTCTCAGCTGCCTCGAATCTTTGTAATCGAGTTTCCATCAGTCCGCGATTGTTAAGCGTAATTGCCAGTTCGCGACGGCGATCGATTCGGAAAGGTTCGCGTTGAATCAGCTCTCGCTGCGTCTGCTCAGCATCTGCGTAGGTTTCGAGCAATTTGTCCATGTTTTGCTTGGGGCGTTTCGACAAGAGCGATGTCAGGCCTGAATAGCTGTTCGCGAGATGCGCCTTGTATTCCAGATTTGTTGGTTCTGATTCGACAAGTTTCTCATAGAGCCTTATCGATTCTTGGCTCCATTGAATCGCTTCTTCGAGATGATCTGGCTTTACGAGCAGACTGAGGTTGCGATAAACGGTGGCGAGAGTCAGAAGCCGCTCCGAGTTGTCTTGAGTAGCTGAAGCTGGCTGCTCAAGGATTTTTATTGCCGATCGATAGCATTCACGAGCTGCTGCTGTATCGTGATCTGCTTGAATGATCCCGAGATTATTCCAGGAGGTTGCCAGGCTTCGCTGCAAATCGCTTTGCTTCGGGGCTTCCGTGATTAAGGTCTGTTGTGTTTTGATCGCCTCAGCGATCCTAGCCTTGGCATCGTCGGTGCGCCCAAGTCTCGCAATCACCAGAGCGTGATTGTTGAGGCAGGTTGCGAGTCTGGCTGCTTCGCGGCCGTACTGCTCGTTGTCTTCCGCCGTGTCGAGCAACTCAGTGAACAGTTGGCAGGCGATTTTATACTGCTCCGATGCCCGTTGGTCGTCTCCTAATTGTTCGTTGATTGCGCCCATTTTGGCGTGGGTCATCGCCTTGTCTGTTCGTAGTTGTGGAGAATCGTTCTGTTGGATTAGCAAGCGTTCGTGATAGTGCAGCACACTTTCGAGAAGATTTCGACGGGCGAACTCGGTGCGTGGCACATGACTCAATAGTTCGGCCGCTCGTGCGCCAAGATAATCAACCGCCGATCTGGCTTCTTCAAGATTTCGTTTTGCCAACTCCAGTCGCTGTTCGGCCAGGTTTTCATTGGCCTGAGAGGTCGCCAAGGCTGCAGCAGTTTCCGCTCGCTCCTGATAAAGGATGATAATGCCTGTTGTGAGCGATGCGATGGATAGCATCGCGACAGCGATTGCCGCTAAAACACTCCTTTGATGTCGGCGGGCCCACTTCGTGATCCGTTGGGCCGTTGAAGGTGGGCGAGCGACGGTCGGGATGCCCTGGTGAAAACGCTCTAAATCGTCGGCCATCTCTCGTGCTGATGCATAGCGCTCTTCTCGATCCGTCGCCATTGCTTTGGCAACCACGTTTTCAAGATCTTTAGGGATCGAAGGGGCCCAATGCCGCACTCCTTTGCACTCGCCACTCTCGATCTGACGCAGAACGTCATTGTGATTTGTGCCTTCAAAGGGACGGCGATTCGTGAGCAGTTCGTAAAGAGTAACCCCGAGAGAATAAACGTCAGTCCGATGGTCGACCAGCGTTGATTGACCGCTCGCCTGCTCCGGACTCATATAGAATAGCGTACCTATAATGTCGCCCGTTGCAGTGACCCCGTCGTCCATTGACGATCGAGCAAGTCCAAAGTCGGTGATCCACAGTTTCCCATTCTCGTCGATCAGGAGATTGGACGGTTTGATATCTCGATGAATGATGCCGCATTCGTGAGCCGTTTGTAGCGCGTCGGCCGCCTGCACGACGAGTGGAGTCACAGCACGGGTATCGCTGATGTCGTGAACATGCTTGCCGTGTGCTGATTGGGATATTTTGTTCGAGATCGCATCTGTGCTGACGCTTTGATGGACAGACTCAGACTTTGACGTTACCTTCCGTTCGTCGGCGAGGCTGCGGTTTTCCAAGACCTGTCGCAATGACTGGCCGTTAATGAATTGCATCGCATAGAAGTGGACTCCTTGATCGGAGCCTACGCCGTGGATCGGAACGATATTTGGGTGGTGTAACTGCGCTGCAGCTCGTGCTTCGTTCTGAAAACGCAGGATCTGTTTTCGGTCAAGCATCGAGGCAAAGGGCAAGATCTTCAAGGCGACCCGACGATCCAGAGATTGCTGTTGCGCTTCGTAAACTACCCCCATACCACCTCGCCCGATTTGCCGAAGGAGTTCATAGTCGCCCAATCGGCGCGGAGGACTCGTGAAATCAGTTGTCGGCGCCGGCGCGTCGAGATCGTTCAGATCCGCGAACCCAGCCCTGAGCCAAGCCAGGCTGGGAAGATATTCTTGCAACGGTTCCGATAGATCTGGGTAACGAATCAGTAACTCGCTCATGTCGAGGGATTCACCGGATTCGACGGCGCATAGATACTCGTCTAAGACTTCGGCGAGCCGTTCCTGCTGATTCGATGTTTTTGTACCCAAAAAATCCATCAACCTGTCTCGCGCTGATTGAACCTGGTTCTGAGCTGTTTGATCGCTCGAATCCAGAGCATTTTTGCCGCTGGTACCGATCGCTCCATCCTCGTTGCGACTTCATCGAAACGCAGACCCTGCATGTTTCGTAGCATCAAAACGTTGCGGTGGTCAGGTGGAAGTCGCCGCATGATGTCCGCCAACTGGACAGCTCGCTCACGACGTGAAGCATTTGAGCTAGGGGACTCTTCTCGCCCATCGAACACAGCACGTAATCGCACCGTTGAACGCTCGAAACTTGTGTGCAGATGTTCCAGAGGGACTTCCCGACGAATGTCTCGCTTTTCGGCCAAGACGTGCATCTGAATTGATCGTGAAAGGTTGTTGACCAAAATCTGTCGAAGCCAACAGATGAATTCTCCTTCCGAGCCACCACGGAATTGGTGAAAGTCTCGATGAGCCTCCAGCATCGTGTCTTGAACGATGTCGGAAGGACTGGATCGTGCTCGCAGCTTACGATCAAGTTGGCTGTCCGCCAGCAAATAAAGATAGTTTCGGTAGATTTCCAGAAGAGCGCCGAGCTGTTGCGGCTGACCCTTCCGCACACCTCTCAATAGCTCCATCGGGCTGTGAGATGAGCTAAGCTGGGCTTGATGTGAGTTCATGGCCTCCTCCTATGCAAGCAGTCGATCCTCTCGTGGAGGCTCATCGCTCTAATGCAAACCGTCGTTCCAGGGAGAGGTAACCCCGAGGGGGCGGCTCTGTTTCGCAAAAAATAATAAATGGTGAGAAGGAGCCTGAAATAGCCATGAGCTCGAGAGAAAGTTGACCCTTAGAAAGGGTGACGAGCGAGACAGAGATCCAGGGGGCGTCTACGAAATGACTCACGAATCGTTGTGATTCGGTGTGACCTCCCGCAGTAGTTTGCTAAGCGCATCGAGAGCTTGTGTTTCCTCGCTGACCACAAAAGATGCGCCTAGCTTTTTAAAGAGGCGAACATTTGACTGGAATCGACAACGCACGAAGATCTCACCATCTCGATTCAGACGTCGTAATTGTCGGACGATCGACAGTGCCTCGGTATCGATCGCGATACTAATGATCGTAATGCCAGTGTGGCGTATCTCTGCCCGTTCCAGAACATCCAATTCGGAAGCGTCTCCAACGATGGTGCGGAAACCTTGCTGAGCAAATTGCTGAAGATTCAGTGGGCTTCGATCGATCAAGCAGACATCGTAGCCGGCGGTTTCCAATTGTGAGGCCAATTGTCGGCCAATGGGGCCCAAGCCCACCACTAAGGCCGAACGACTCTCAATCGCCATGTTTTCTCGTCTGTTCTCGATAGCTTGACTGGGTGCATCTGTTTGCTTCATCGCTCGTGATAACAATAAAGGAGATATCAGCAAGGATACGAGAGATACGGCAACGAATTGTTGAGCCTGTGGGGCGCTCACGAGTCCTGCCATGGAAGCAATCGTAACTAAGGCGAAGGCGAATTCCCCCACATGAGCTAAGCCGAGACCCATGTGAAATGAGGACTTCCAGGATAACGCCGTGAGGCGAAGTGCAATGGTCGCGGCGATTGCTTTGAGTGCGATCAGCACAATCAAACTCGTAACAAAAACGACTGGTTGACCGAAGACGATCTGAGGCTCCAAGAGCATGCCAAGGCTGACGAAAAACACAGCCGCGAATGTTTCGCGAAAAGGTAGGACGAGAGCGTCGATTTGGGGGGTCCAACGGGTTCCGCTAAGCATCAGCCCGGCTGCGAAGGCTCCGACTGCTGGAGGTAAGCCGAATTGAAAGGCGGCCATTGTCACACCACCTAGCAATACGACACTCGCCAAGACAACGCTGTCCGGACTTCGAAAGCTTGCCAAAGTTGGAATCACCCAACGTGACAACAGCCATCGCATAAAGATGACCGAACCGACAAATAGAAATGAGGTCAGAAACAGTTGGATGACTTCTTCAGACTTGATCTGATCATTTTCGCCAGACAGTAATGGGATCACCAGCAATAGAGGGATCAACGCTGCGTCCTGAAAAAGCAAAATCCCGATTGCTCGGCGACCGGATGCAGAACTGGAACGCCCCCAATCTGATAGAGTCTTGAACACCAGAACGGTGGAACTGAACGCGAAAGCCGACGCTAATAGAAGCGAGGTTTGCCAGCTATAGCCAAATAAGTTCAGGAGAAAGCTTACAGGAGCGATCACCAATCCCATCTGGATGCTGCCACCCACCAATAAGTGTCGGCCCAGTTTCCAGAGTTCATCGAGTGAGAATTCCAGCCCGATGGCGAATAGCAAAAGGAAAACACCGGTCTCCGCGAGCAACTCGATATCGTGGCTCCGCTCGCGAATCAGCTGAAGGCCGCCGTTGCCAATCAAGACTCCCACCAGCATGTAGCCGATCAGAGTCGGCACGCGCAGACGTTTACAGACCAGCCCTGCGAGCAGGCCCGCTGTGAGGATAATGAGCAGATCGTAGACGAGCGATAGGTCCATGGGGCGTGTTTAAGTGTTTGAATTTTCTATTACTCATCGTAGCTTGTTTCGTGTTTTTGGCGTACCGCACTTGATTTTCTCCGGGTGCCGGCGAACATCTCCCCCTGAGGGCATTGATTCAATGGGCCACATCCTGCAAGCTAGAGGATTAACTTCCGGATCATTCCAGTCATCTCCATATGTCCGACTCCAATCCGACTTTGCGAAGACACGATTCCAGCCGCACTCGTTTTCTCGAATATCAGGCCAAACGTAAGGCTCGTCACCGCATCGGCAGCCATTACGCCCCGATTGGTCAGAGTGAGGTGAGGCGTCGTGAGCGTTCTTTTTGGGATCTATTGAGTGCTTTCTTTAAACTGCTCGGACCGTTGCGGACATCGATCATTTTTGCCCTGGCGACATTGACGATCGGAACGATGCTTCGACTGCTGCCTCCGGCCGGTACCAAATTGGTGATCGACTATGTTCTGAACCAGCAGCCTCTGCCGAATTGGCTCGTTAAAACCTGGCCAGGCGCAGAGGAACGCTTGCATCTCTTGTTTGCGATCGGTGTGGTAGTGGCTGGCGTTTCTATGGTCTCGTCGGTGGTCCACCTTTGGGGAAGATGGTTCGCTACGAAAGCAGTCAACAAAATGCAGATGCACGTTCGCCGCAGGGTTTTCGAACATGTGGTACGACTTCCGCTGCATAGAGTTTATCAATTAAAGTCTGGTGGAACTGCGAGTATTTTGCGCGACGACGCCGGTGGTGTTGGCGACCTTATCTTTAGCATGTTGTACAACCCTTGGCGAGCGATTGTGCAACTTGTCGGAAGTCTCTTGATCCTGGTTGCCGTTGATTGGCGGCTTATGGTTGGCGGAATCCTGATTTTGCCGATTGTCTATTTCACTCATCGAACCTGGGTGACGCGTATTCGACCGATCTTCAAAGATGTTCGCGCACAGCGACAGGAAATTGATAGCCATGCCACTGAGGCCTTTGGTGGGATGCGCGTGGTTCGTACCTTCAATCGTGAACGAAGCGAGAACAGCCGCTTTGTTCGCGGCAATAATTTGATGGCCAGGCAGTCCCTTTTCGTCTGGTGGTGGTCCCGCGGTATCGATCTGATTTGGGATACATTGGTGCCCTTGGCGACGACCGGCTTGTTGATGTACGGAGGCTACCAAGTCTTACAGGAGCAAATCACTCTGGGAGACTTAACCATGTTTCTGGTTTATCTCACCATGTTGCTAGGGCCGATTGCGGCGCTGGCCAACAGTGCTACCCTGTTCCAGAATAACCTCGCTGGACTCGATCGAATCCTTTCTCTGCTCGACGAACCGCTTGAGGCCGGACGACAAGAAGCAGGACGTGTCATTAATAAAAACGAGGTGACTGGTGCCATTACTTTTGCCGACGTGGATTTTCGATATCCGGAAGGTGAGAAGTGGATCCTGAAAGATATCAATCTCAAAGTCAATGCTGGCGAAGTCATCGCACTCGTGGGGCGTAGCGGCTCTGGTAAGACAACGCTCTGTAATTTGGTCGCCCGCTTCTACGACCCGGCGCAGGGGTGTATCGAATTGGATGGCAAGGATCTGCGCACAATAGATCTCTCCAGCTACCGTCGTTTGCTTGGCATTGTTGAGCAAGATGTTTTCCTCTTCGACGGGACCATCGCCGAAAATATCGGATATGCTCGGGCCAACGCATCCACTGAGTCAATTCTGGAAGCAGCCAGGATTGCCCATGCCGATGAATTTATCGATAACCTTCCTCGGAAATATGACACGCTCATCGGTGAACGTGGTGTGCGACTAAGCGGCGGCCAGCGGCAGCGTCTCGCCATCGCTCGAGCCGTGCTGGCTGACCCGCGGATCCTGATCCTCGATGAGGCGACAAGCAACCTGGATAGTGAGAGCGAACGCTTTATTCAGGACGGATTGCAGCAACTGATGAAGGGAAGAACCTGTTTTGTGATTGCCCATCGTTTGAGTACAATCGCGCACGTCGATCGTATCGTCGTGATTGAGGACGGCCGGGTCATCGAAACCGGAAACCACGCAGAACTGGTGGCAAAAGGTGGGCGTTATCAGGAAATGTTGACTCTGCAAACACAGGCCAATTAACCCTATTGTTGGGCTCGCTGTCGAATCAACTGGAGTGAGGAATGGACATTCCAACAAATACAACTGCGCCAAAAAAGAATCGTTATCAGTCGATTGATGCGTTGCGTGGTTTCGATATGTTTTGGATTCTCGGTGCCTCCAGCCTGGTGCACGGGCTCCGACCAATCAGCGACGCGGGTTGGTTGAATGCGATCGCCGATCAACTGGAACATGTACCTTGGTCGGGATTCCATTTTTATGATCTTATCTTCCCTCTTTTCGTCTTTCTGGTGGGTGCCTCGTCGGTCTTCTCGTTGACGAAAATCGTCGAACGTGAAGGGAAGTCAGCAGCATATATACGATTATTTCGCCGTGCCGCTTTGCTCTACCTCATTGGCCTCTTCTACTACGGAGGAGTAAGCCGAGACGGCGGCCCCGAGATGTTTCGTTTTGTCGGTGTCCTCCAGCGAATTGCCTTTTGTTATCTCGTCGGCGGCCTGCTCTTCTTGAACTTAAGATTACGTGGAATGATCGTCGCCTGCGCTATTCTGTTGCTTGGCTATTGGGCCATGATGGCGTTCATTCCCGTGCCGGGAGTCGGAGCCGGAAATTTTGAGGAAGGTAAAAACCTGGCAAATTATCTGGATACCCATTACCTACCCGGATTTAAGTGGGATGGAGATTGGGATCCTGAAGGGCTGCTGAGCAATCTTGCCGCCGTCGGTAGTGGTGTTTTGGGGATCTTTGCCGGGATGATTCTAATAAATACCAATCTAACACCGGCTCGACGCATCTATAGCTTTCTGGCACTTGGCGCCGGTTGTCTGCTCGCCGGCTGGTTATGGGGATTTCAGTTTCCCATCAACAAAAAACTGTGGACGTCGTCGTTTGTCCTGTTTGCGGCCGGTTGGAGTTACCTGTTAGTTGCATTGTTCTACACCGTTATTGATGTGCTAAAGTTTGATCGATGGGCCCAACCGTTCGTATGGATCGGTATGAATTCGATTACCATATACATGCTGACGAATATCATCGATTTTCAAGGCTTGGTGCGAAGAGTCATTCATCAACAAATGTTGACGGCAATGGGTGCTTGGGGACCCTTAGTGATTAGCGTGCTTTCACTTAGTCTTAGTGTTGGTATCTGTTACTTGCTCTACAAGAAAAAAATATTCCTCAGAGTCTAGTGTTGCGGGCGAAATGCAGTCTCATCCATCGAAAAGATCAGACGTCGATGAATTGCGAATTCTTGCAAGTCGCCCGGACTGTACTGAGGACGACCTCAAGACGGCCTATCGCCGAATGGCGCAAAATCTACATCCCGACCATGGTGGAGATGTAGAGCGTTTTCAGGCATTGCAACGAGAGTATGAAGCCTCGCTCGAACGATTAAAGGAGCCCGCTCGTCGGATCGTCGCCTCTGGTTACCCCATCCGGCCGCCACAACGACAAAAACCTCGTCGGCGTTTGTTCATAAGGGCATTTTGCATTGTAATCGCCCTCGTATTGTTCACGCTCTTCCTGCCGCGAGAGGCTCGTCTGGTGGTCCTGTCGCTTTTACCAGCTCTCCTTGTGTTTTTGATCGTGCCGCTCCTCATGGCGACCTTGAAAAGTCATGTGAGTGTATTTGTTTTTGTCGTCTCCAGTCCCATTTTACTGGCCACAATTGCCGGAATCCTGTTCAACGATGCCTTCCTCAATACTTTTGTGGTTGCGGACAATGTTGGCAGAGTTCAGGATTATTTTCTGTTATCATTCCTAATTACTTTAATGGCACTATTCGCCTCTACCCTGGTCGGTATGTTTTTCTCCTTCTCCAGCCAACGCTGAATTTAATTATTCCTCGCTTCGATTTGAGGTGTCTATGAATTCTCGGTTCTTCCAGTTCATCCGTGTCATCAGTCTGCTTGCGGTCTTCTGGTTGGCTTGCGGTGTAAATGCGGAAGAGTCACCGTTGAGTAAGATCTCGAAAGATGATTGGCCGAATTGGCGTGGACCGCAGCAGACCGGCATCGTGAACCCGGAGCAAGATCCGCCAACAACTTGGAGCGAGTCCGACAATATCCTCTGGGCAACGGACATTCCCGGACGAGGTCACGGATCAATCATCGTCCTAGACGGTGCGATTTACTTGGCAACTGCGGAAAATGAACCTCAGGTGCAATCTGTCCTTTGCCTCGATCAGAGGACAGGACAGATTAAATGGAAGACGGTCATTCACGAGAACGGATTGCCGGAGAAGAGCAACAAAAAGAGTTCGGATGCGTCGACAACCCTGGCGACCGACGGGGAAAGACTTTTCGTCAATTTCATGAGTCATGGTGCGGTGTACACAACCGCTCTTACCTTTGATGGAAAGATCCTCTGGCAGCAAAAGATCACCGATTACATCGTGCACCAGGGGTATGGGTCCTCACCGGTCATCTATCAGGATCTGGTGATCGTTTCTGCCGATAACAAAGGTGGAGGTGCTTTAGCGGGCCTCGATCGAAAAACCGGTGAAATTCGCTGGCGTCGCGAACGCCCTAAGATGCCAAACTATCCCTCCCCCGTGATCTTTCATGTCGATGGTCGAGATCAACTCTTTCTAACGGGATGCGAACGGGTGTCGAGTTTTGATCCGGCGACTGGCAAGACGCTTTGGGAAGTCGAAGGTGCCACGACCGAGTGTGTGACCTCGACCGTTACCGATGGCGAACGTATTTTCTCGAGTGGAGGATATCCACAAAACCATGTTGCCGCGATTCGTGCTGACGGTTCTGGAAAGATCGAATGGGAAAACATAACTCGAGTTTACGTACCTTCCATGCTGATTCGTGACGGTCATCTCTATGCTGTGGCCGATGCAGGCGTCGCCATCTGTTGGGATAGCGCGACCGGCAAACAGCGTTGGAAGCAACGTCTAGGAGGTACGTTCAGTGCTTCTCCTGTCATGATTCAAGATCGGATCTATGCTTCCAATGAGGAAGGCAAAACCTTCGTCTACCGTGCGACTCCCGAGAAAATGGAATTGATTGCGGAGAATTCTCTCGGCGACGAAGTCTTTGCGACTCCCACCATTTGCGGAGGTCGGATTTATCTGCGCGTCGCACATCGCCTTGATGGAAAACGACAGGAAAGAATCTACTGCATTGGCAAGTAGTTTTTCCCGTCGCTCCGCGATTGGCCGGAGGCGAAAGCTCCGATCAGGAAAAATGACGACGGACCGTTTCACCAATATCGTTGATGGCCTTGAGGCCGTCGTCGAAAAAGTTGGAAGAATGTACGAAGCCGTGCAGCATGCCATCGTACCGTTGACGAGTCGTGGGTACACCTGATTTGGCGAGTCGAGCGGCATAGGCCTCGCCTTCATCTCGCAATACATCGTATTCAGCGGTGACAATGTGAGCGGGCGGAAGATTTGCCAGATTTAGTGCTCGTGCCGGTGTCAATTGAGGGTCGTCCTGCGGAAGCGATCCAGGAACGTATTGTTTCCAAAACCAACCCATCAGTTCTCGGGAAAGCCCAAAGCCCTCTGCAAATTCATGGTAAGAGTGGGTCTCCAAGGAATGATCGACGATCGGATAAATCAAGAGTTGGAGTCCGATCTTAGGACGATGTTCGTCGCGGGCGCGAATGCACAACGCCGCGGCCAGATGCCCACCAGCACTGTCGCCTGCCACCACGATCTTGTCCGCTAATACACCGAAGTCTTCAGCATTCTCCGCGACATGCAGGGTCGCATCGTAGCAGTCATTCAAGGCTGCTGGATGGGTGTTTTCTGGGGCTCGACGGTAATCGACCGCAATGACCGTGCAGTCGGATGCGAGTGCGAGTCTGCGACAAAGAGTGTCATGAGTGTCCAGATCTCCGAGCACCCAGCCGCCGCCGTGGAAATACATCATTCCCGGCTTCGATATCTGGTCATCGACCCGATAGACGCGTACCGGGATTCGATCGTCGATGCGCACATCCGATACGCTGGGTAATTCAGGACCATCGCCGAAGAGGTTTTTGAGTCCTCGGAAACGTTCGCGACTTTCTGAAACGCTGGTTTCATTCCAGGAAGGTCCATGGCGACCTAATTCGATAAATGCCTTGGATTGAGGGTGCAACGTCATGATACCAATCCTGGTTTTGTCATTGATT
>Ga0163179_10001613_pt1 | contig 15818 bp, 11 predicted proteins | sample AtlANTMetagenome_FD_109643 | JGI IMG/M metagenome (GOLD analysis project Ga0163179, IMG submission 109643) | Marine eukaryotic phytoplankton communities from the Atlantic Ocean - Atlantic ANT 2 Metagenome | ecosystem: Environmental > Aquatic > Marine > Oceanic | place: North Atlantic Ocean... | reverse complement strand
GGACTCCTAATGACGGACGGACTCTTGCGAAGTCCAGTCATTTGGCCTCTGCCCGCAGCAAAAACCAACCTTCATGCTGTGGAGACCGCGCTGCCTCCAGGCCCCGTCATGCTGTGGCCTCGCCTGAGCGCGGTAGCACCCCAGTACTATGAACTCATCGCCGTACTCCTCGACCGTCCCGTCGGAATCTACGCTCCAAGTGGCGTCCGGCTCGCCGGCACCATCCGCTACGATGGTCCGCATCAAGGCTATCTTCGGCTGGATATTGTGAAAAAGACCAAGGGCGGAAAGCGGCCTGAAAAAACGGTCCATGCGGTCACACTCGCGCGGAACTGGAGCGGACCCGGCACGCTCGACTGGGAAAGTACCGTGAAGGTGGCGCTCGGCAAGGTAGACATCCTTGTTTTCCTAGACTCCAGAGGAGATGGCCCCGATCCCAACGAACCCGTGATGCGCATCAAGAACGTGCACATCGGATTGTCTGACATCCGCAATCTTGATTTCCAATTGGTCGATCCGGGAATTACCGCCGAGGAAGTCGCCCGTTCACGAAAAGAGCCTCCTAAGCCCGGCACGCGACTCCCCGATGACCTGCCGGAACAAAGCGGAAACCTCACCCAAGAAAAATGGCTGGTTCGCGGTGCAATGGGTGGCGCCCGATCCCTGCTTCGCAGCAAACTGCCAACCGACGACCAAGACAGTGGCTTCAACCTTAGCCCTCAAGAACTCAAACTCGGCAGTAAACAATGCTTTGGTGACCACCTCTGCGTGCAAAGCTTAGATCTCAAGCTCCCGCCAAAGCCGAAGAGACGGCCATGAAAGAGAAATTTGGGATCGGCGTCGGGATCTTCTTGGGCTTGCTTGCGGCTGTATTGCTCATCAGTTGGCCGCTTTCAGCCAATCTGGGCGAGGTCATCACCAGTGCCCGGGCCGACGGGGATCTCGGCTACACCTTATCCGCCCACTGGTGGGCTGGAGAAGTCTGGAGCGCGGACGCGTCCTTTCCCACAAATACCCTCGTCTATTTTCCAGATGGACAGGACATGTCGGGCTCCATCTGGAATTTTCTACCCCTCTTCCTAAGCGCTTGGCCGCATCTTTTTACTGACCCGATTAGCGCCTACCAAATCGGCATCTTGTGGCTCATGATGCTCAACGGTTTGGCCGCAGGCATGCTCGGATTCCGACTCGCGGGAAAATGGGGTGCAATCGCCGGTGCGGGAGTCATTCTTAGCTTCCCATATCCCTGGCTTGAAGCCTACGAGGGGCGTTTAGAACAAGCGTTCTTAGCGCCTTCGCTTCTCGTATTTTGGACCGCTATCTCCTTTAAGGAGACAGGTGGGAAAAAGGCCCGCTGGCTGGGGTTTTGGATGGCCATCACGGCCCTGTCCTACTGGTATTACGCCCCCATCATCGCACTCGGTCTGCTGGCGTTCTTGGGACCGGATCTGAAGCAATCCGCAATCTGGAAAAAGATCGGCGAAGCGGTTGTGGTGTTCACAGTGATGATCAGCCCCTTCCTATTGCTACTTCGTCCCGCCTTGTCTGCCGGTCGATATGCACAAGCCACACAGAATGCACAACACATCTTCCTGCAACGGGTCGGCAACTCTCTCAACCCCTGGGAAGTGCTCTCCGGCAGTCTTGGCCCCACCAATCTCGGGCGCTGCCTCCCAATCGTCGTCGTCATTGGGCTTTGTTGGGTCTTCTACAAAACAAAAACCCACCGCATCTGGCTTGCTGTATTGGGTGTAGCGCTCCTCTTTGCGATGGGACCTGCCTTAGCCCTCGGAGACAACGCCACCACGGTGAGCGGCGGAATCATTCCACTGCCATTTGCTGTGTTCGACGCAATACCTGGTATGTCACGTTTCTGGTGGCCTTGTCGCTTCCTCGCCTTGGTCGGTGTGAGTGCGGTGGCTGGCATTGCACTTCTCGCGCAACAACTTCCAGAGAAGAAGCGACCACTCATCCTCTGCATACTGCTCGTCTTATCCCTTCTTGAAAGCCGGCAGATTATTCGAAACGCCGTCGAGCACGGGGATCCGAGCATTCCCGCTCACCACTTAGATCCAGCACCAAAGGGCGCGTTCTTTGATCCAAATGTGCCCGACTGGATGCTACAGAAGAAGGCCAAAGGGCCCCTGCTTGAGTTTCCATTGCACGAACTGGCCAATGCCTCCTTCCTCTACGGACCCTTTCATCAACAACCCACCGCCCACGGTGATGGCATCCGTGCCCCACACATTCGCCCACAGCAATTCGAAAAACGCGTCCTGCACAACCCGATTCTGACTGCTTGGACCACCGGCCGACTCCCCAAAGTCGATAGCAAAGCCGTTGAAGCCATTTACGCGATGGGCTTTCGGCACGTTGTGATCCACAAATCCGAACAAGACCCTGCAGGATCCCTGGCCTACATCCAGCGTTTTACCGCGATGATCGGTACACCATCACACAACGGGACTCGACTCGCAGTTTTTGACCTCAGCCCGAAGCAGAAGAAGCCAAGCTACACTGAGAGACCATGAAACTGCGCTTCCAGTACATCGTGTTGGCTATGACTGCCTGCTCCAGTGGGGATAACGACCCTGCCGACACGGAAGACAGCGCGGCAATGGGTTGGGAACTTTCATCTAGTAGCGAGGCCGGATGGAAAGCCATCAGCACGGGATTTGACCACAGTTGTGGAATTGACCAGTCCGGAGCGCTCCAGTGCTGGGGAAAAAAGGGCTTAGAGCAAAGAGAGGATCCACTCCTCCCACCGAGTGGCACATTCATTCAACTCGACTCCGGCATGGAGTTTAGTTGTGCTGTGGGTGACGGCGGCATCGTGGACTGCTGGGGGGACTCTACCTTTGGAAAAACAACGAGTCCGACCTCGGCTCAATTCCTCCATGTGGCGACTGGCTACGGCCACACTTGCGGGATTGAAGAAGACCAGGAAATCGATTGCTGGGGATGGGGTGGCTACGCGGCAACAGTGCCCCCGTCGGGTGCCTTCGTTTCTATCGAGGGCGGATACCACTACATGTGTGCACTGGATACCGATAGCGAGATCCACTGCTGGGGTTTCGATTTCGCGAACCAAGCTACTCCACCGGAGGGTCCATTCAACACCCTGTCCACAGCAAGTGACAGTGCATGTGCTCAAAAAACGAGCGGTGATGTGGTCTGCTGGGGGGACAATCTCTTCGGACAAAGCACCCCCCCTGCTTCACCACTGCGAGATTTGAGTGGAGGAGCAAGACACCACTGCGGTCTCAATCAAGACAACCAGGCGATTTGCTGGGGAGACAACTCCTACGGGCAAACCCAAGTACCGGACATGGATTTTCAAACCATTCGGGCAGGCGGAGGCCACACGTGTGGTCTCGACTTCGAGGGAAGAATCCACTGTTGGGGATGGAATGTGGAAGGACAAGCATCTCCTCCCTGATGTCGCTGCTCGCTCAGCGAGCCACAAACAAGAAGGCATGAAGATTACGGTCTGATGCGACAACCGTAATCCAACTTCGGGCAGCACTCTGAGGCGATCTTTCGAGGGAAAACAACATACTAAAAGGTGTCGTCGACGCCCCCTGCACCAGCACCTCTCGAAACGCTTCCGACTCCAGACTCATCTGTCCAGGATGGGTACGGCACTCCACCACGTTGTCCAACGCAATCTCCCGAAGAGCGGCTTCAACACCTTCTGACCAAACAGGTCTTACATCCACGGTGTTTTCCCCATCAAAGAGGGTCAACTCAATCTTCTCCAACCGATAATTTCGATCGAAGACAAAAGAGATTTTTCGCGGACCAAGCGGGCTATCCCAGTCCGGGCAAAAATATCCCCCTGTAAAACGATCTGCTTGAAACTCCTTGCAGTTCCCATTGGTCAGCACATCAAAACGCGACATCCCAAGACGCCACGGGCCCAATCCTTGCTCGCTGAGAAAAGCTGGAAGAATCGGGGCTTCCTCCACGACTACATCCTGCTGATTTTCCACCAAAACATCCGGACCGCTCGGCGGTTTCTTGCTTGCACAAGCCGAAAAAAACACAGAAAAAAGGACAAGAAATCGCACGATAGCGGCCTATCTTGGATAGGATCAGCTTGCAATGAAAGCTTGGCCCATCTTGTTCATTACTGCTTGTCAGCCCCATTCGAACTGCGAGTTGGGACAAACAGCCCATGAGACGCAAGCACGCTTTTATATCGACACATCAGACAGCCCTCTCATCCTCGAATTGTGGCCAGCACTACCCATTAGCGAACACTTCGAAGATCTCATTGTGCTCGATGAGTCCTGGCTCCAACAACCGTTCATAGACACCGAGATAACCGTAGATTTGCCACCCTATGAAGGAGTGTCTCACAGCTCCGATAGCGGCCAAATCACTGCGTTCTTACCAGCGATCTTTGAAGACAAAGATGGAGACGGCCAACACAGTCAGGGTGAACCCTACTGGACACTGTCGAAGACCATACTTCTCTATGCCAACGATCTAGCTTGTGGCGTATGGAGCCAGCATATTGAAGCCGGCTGGAACGCAGTGACCTTTTCAAAAGAGGGGCTAAAACCTGCGAATCTAAACGCCATTGAACTGGTCCCCAATCTTCTCTCGATCGAAGACTTTTCGATCGACATGGAATCCGAAAACAGCGATACGCTGTCCGTTGCGTTCGCCTCACAGCGTATCTGGCGCGAAGACTACTGGGTCGAAGCACTCATTGATCAGCCTAGCCAGGCATCGATGCAAATCACGCTGCCCACGCTTCCTCCCGACGAGCACCTACAAGCCGTAGACGTGTCGAACACTCGCTTTCTCGACTGGTATTATGCAGTGGAACTGCCCTTGCTCTACCGTGACGACAATGACTCAGGGGCTCTGGATATCGACGATAGCCTCATCCAGGCATTTTGCGACAACGACGCCGCAATCCGCATTGGCCACTATCCAGAGGCAGACCGTATCGATGAAGCATTTTACCTCATCAAAGAGGACATCCAACCCGGCTGGGGCCTCTACAAGGAAAGCGCTCCGAGCCAATGGACTCAAGTCGATCCCCTGACTCACGTGCTCACACCGGGGTCATGTCGCCTGCCATAGCGATCACACCGCCTATTTCTCTAAATACGGCAAGGCTGTTGCACGAATCTGCTCCTCGTGAAGATGACGCCCATCCCACAGAAGCTGCTCACCCTCCACCCAGACCTCTCGCACAAAGCTCGGCTGTCCGGAAAAGACCCAATTCGTGGCAAGTGGTCCCGAACACAGGGGTGTCACTTCACAGTCAACAGCGATCAGATCAGCAGCCTTTCCGACCTCCAAGACGCCCGTATCGAGCCCCAAGGCATCAGCCCCAGCTCGAGTTCCATTGTGCAGTAATCCCATCGCAAGAGCTTCTGGATCCTCCGACTGACGTGTGACACAGCGACGCCCCAATCGTGCCCGCGCATGCCACTCCAACGCACGAAGTTCAGCGAGCGGATCGATACGAACGTGGGAATCAGTGCCGATTGAAATGGATACCCCAGACAGGGCCTCAATCGGCAAAAACCCATCTCCCAAATCCATCTCGGTCGTAGGGCATGCGACCACCTTTGCGCCACTGCGTCGTAGCAGGTCAATCTCATGTCGATCGGGATGGGTGAAATGGACGGCTGCGAAGCGTTCTGTCAGCAAGCCGGCTTGTTCAAAAAGCGCCAATGGCCGACAACCATGCTCCGCGAGGCACTGTTCTATCTCGCTCGGCTGCTCATCCACATGCGCGTGAACAACGCCTTCATAGCGAGAGAGTACACGCAATTGGTCCAAACGCAGCGCACGAACCGAGTGGGCGGCTAATCCTACAGAAAAACGCGACTCCTCCTGCTGGGCCAACGTGTTCAGATCCTCCAAAACAATGTCCATATCGGAATCACAGAAACGTCGTTGCTCAGGCAATGCTTCTTTCCCGGCGCCCGCTCGGGCGTAGGCAACTCTTAGTAAGCAAACGCGAAGTCCGACCTCATCTCCCGCAGCGAAAACCCGCTGGGCCAATTCGGTTCGATCCGCATAGGGTGTTCCGTCCGGTTGGTGATGCACATAGTGGAACTCCCCAACACTCGTGAAGCCGGCTTGAAGCATCTCCAGATACGCCAATGCAGAAACCGCCTCGAGACCCTCCGGGGAAAGCGTGGCAGCCAACGTGTACATGCGTTCACGCCAGGACCAAAAATCATCTTGCCCCACTGCATGCTGTACATGCCCCCGAATTCCACGCTGAAAAGCATGACTGTGAGCGTTCACAAATCCCGGCATCAACAACCGACCAGGTAGATTCAACGGAAGCGACGACGGTCGAATCGCGGTGATCAGTCCCTCGGAAACAACCAATTCCATGCCCGAAAGCAGCTGATTTCCCACCAGCATCCAACTTGGTCGAAGCACTTCTTCCGGGCTTGAGCTATGATCGGTCGGCACTAAACGAGTTCTCCATGGCCAAGGATCGTACCTATCCCGGCGAAAAGACCACCGAGCGATTGGTGGACAGAAGCCAGCTAAAACGTGTCAACGTGCCCGGTGGCGGCGAAGCCTTCAAGGGTCCAACTGCAACCCGAGCACTCAAAGCACTCGGCGCGCGAGCCATGACTGTGGACAAATCCATCATCGTGGATGACGACTTTGATCCAAACCAAGCCCAAGATGCAGCTCTGTTCGCCCATGAGCAGGTCCACGTCGATAGAGGAAGCACACGGGCCACACACGCAGTCCACGACGCAGAAGAGGTCGCAGCACGGGCTGCAGAAGAACTCGTTCTGCAGCGAATGGCTTCCCCAACCACGTCCTCAGAACAAGGGCCCAGTGTTCAAAGTGAACAAGCACAACAGGCACCCCCTGCCTCTCCCATGGAACGCGCTGTAGGACAACTGATGGCATCCGGGAAGAACCGAAACGACATGGTCGAAGACATTGCCCGGCAGGTTGTTGACAGACTCGCAGATGCGGAAGACCTCTCCCACCAACGCGGCGGCAAGACGCCGGGCGGACAGAGGCACTAAACGATGACAAGCACCGAAGTGTACAAAGATCTCGCTAAGCGCTTGAGAAGAACAGACCTCCTTCTCCTTCGCGCCGTTCGCCGACAACGGGCTCGTCCTGCAATGCGAGAAAAAGGTGGATTTTGGGGATCGCTAATTACCGATAATGAGGTCGACTCGCTGCTCCAGCATCATGGCGAATACGACACACCCCTTGGCCCCGATGGACTCGATGCCGCCATTGCCGCTACCGCTGCACTCCGCGACGCGACCGGTGGCCGCTTTGATAAATTGCGCCAAGCTTTTCAACTCAACGGAGATGACACCGACCTGATCCTGCTCGCCTTGGCTCCCGAAATCTCCTCGGGCTACGGCAAGATCTTCTCCTATCTCAACGACAATCTAAATCAGGCCTATCTCACCTCGGATCTCGCCAGTCGTGTCCTTCGTTCAGGGCGAACCGAGCGGCTCGCACTCACCAGTCGCCTGATGCGTTCAGCCCCACTCATCAAAAACCGCTTGCTGCTCTTGAGTCCGGACGAAGGAGTAGAAGCCTTTAGTGGACGACGAGTCGCGGTAGCACCTCGTGTGTTGCGCTGGCTTCTCGACGGAGAAGAACTGCCTCAGACTGCGGGCTTTCAACCCCTCGAGACCGCAGGGGATCTACTGATTCCTCAAAGCACTCAGCAACGTCTCGCCGAACTCAAGAACAGTCTCGAAAAACCAAACACTTACGTGGTTGTCGGGGCTACGGATGGGGCTCGGGAAGCCGTTGCCATTCGGATTGCTCAACTGTGTAAAAAGCCGATTGTGCAGGTAGATCTCGAGAAATGCACAGCCTATCTGCAGCAACCCTTTGATCTCATACGGGAACTCTATCTGTCGAATGCGATTCCCTACCTCATCAACACCATTGAGGCGCAGGACGAGCCAAGCCAGCGCGTCCAGCTCGCCGCCTTAGGTAATGCATTGTCGAGCTTGCGTGGGCCCGTCCTTGTGGGCGCGGCAGACAGACGAACGGTGAAAGGCCTACTCGGAAAAGATCGGCCCTCCATCACCATCACCACCGGCAAGACGCAACTCGAAGAACGCGAGCTTGCATGGAATGCAGCCTTCCAGACTCGCGGCTGGGATCCGTCCAAAGCGATGGACTTGGCAGAGCGCTTCTATTCCATCTCAGGCACCACAATCGAGCGAGTATTAGAACGCGCGAGCGCCGAGAGCGGCGGAGATGAGCCCAGTATCGACCAATTGTGGGCCGCCGCAAGAGAAGGATCACGACCCGAGTTCCGCGGTCTTGCCCAGCACGTCATTCCACGTTTCAGTTGGGATGACCTAATCCTTGCGGACAAAATCCAAGGTCAACTCCACCATCTTGTGCACTATCTACAGCACCAAGAGACCATCTTCCATCGCTGGGGTGCGCGAGAAGTCAGACCGCGCGGTTACGGCATCAAGGCGTTGTTTTCAGGACCGCCTGGCACCGGAAAGACCATGGCGGCAGAAGTAATCGCCGGAGAGCTCGGCTTAGACATGTTCCGCGTGGATCTCTCCCAGGTCATCTCCCGATGGGTCGGTGAAACCGAGAAGAACCTGAAACAGATCTTCGATGCTGCGGAAGGTGGTGTCGCTCTGATTTTGTTTGATGAAGCCGACGCACTCTTTGGTGCTCGCGGCGATGTCAAACAAGCCCAAGACCGCTTCGCCAACCAAGAAGTCAGCTTTCTCTTGCAACGCTTAGAGGTCTTCGAAGGCTGTGCTGTACTAACGACCAACCTTCAAGAAAACATTGATGAAGCCTTCTTGAGACGCTTTGGAGCCGTAGTGGAGTTCCAAATGCCATCACCCACCCAGCGCGAACTCCTCTGGCACAAAGCCATACCCAGAGAGGCTCCCAAGGACAACGATTTGGACATCGAGCGCCTGGCGAAACAATTTGTCCTAGCCGGCGGAAGCATCGTCAACGCCGCGATCAACGCCTGTGTATTGGCTGCCCACGACGACACACCCGTAGCGATGCGTCACGCCGTGCGAGCTGTGGGGAAAGAACTGGTCAAGATGGGCAAGCAAGTCAACCGTGTCCATTTCGGAGAGTTCTACGACGAAGTCGCAGACCTCTAAGGCCACTATTTCTCCGGCGCTGCGCTCTCTTCATCCGCAGCTTCAGGTGCCGCTGGAGCAGTCTCCACTTCAGGCGTCACGTTCTCTTCTACAGGCTCCGCTTTAGCGGCTTCCTCTGCTGGAGGAGCAGCCTTCTCCCACCCATCTACTTTCTCTGCAAGCACAAATTGGGAGAGATAAAAGCCATCGGTTGCACCGGATGACGAGGTGTTGAGTGCTCCTTGAACATTCAGTTCATTGCGCAACAACACGCCTGTTTTTGCATCAAAGACCGCATTACCAAGCAGGCTGATATTGACGGCATTGTCCACACCCGACTCGATGCTTTGGCCTGAACTGACGGTACCTCGACCCACGCTCTGCACGGAAATCTTGTGTGCATCAAACGACGTCACTTCATGCTCTAAACGCACACCTCCCGCTGTTCCAAACCGGGTTGGAAGGCGCATGCCTAAAGGAGACCCTTTTTGGCGCCATTTCTTGGATGCATTGCCATTCTTAGGTACTTCAATCTCCAAGGCCGCGATGGCACGCTGAATCAACAAACGCAGATATTCATAGCGCGTCTGTTCACGGTCATTTCGCTTCGAAAACCCCTCAATATCTACCGTTTTGAGCTGACCACGAAGAGTCCATTCCAACTCGACTGTAGCCTTACTGAGAATGTCGGTGTACTCCGTAAAGATCGCATCGAGCTTGTCCTGCTCTCCCTCAAAAGCCATTCCGCCCAGTTGAATGCGTCGAATGTCACAAGACCAGCCCTGTTTGCGCCGACCCGGCTCATCTGCCACACAATCCAACTCTAAACCCAAAGTGAGTTCCACCACGCGGGCATCCAGATTCTCGGACGCATAAAAGCGCAATACACGCGGTGCCTTCACATACGCCTGAAGACGATAATGCATCGTCTCCCCAGGCTCCCATGAATAGGACAACTCCTGGGCACTCGCCGTGGTCTGTCCCCACAGTCCAAGCGCCAAAATAAATCCTGCAAACTTGCGCACGTCTACCTCCATTCGGGCCGACAACATATCCTCAACTCGGTCGTTGATTTGTCAGAAGGTGGTTCCGACACCCGCAGTCAAACCAAAAGTCGGCTGAGCAAGAGACTCACCTGACTCTAAATCTGGTGCCAGATCGTACTGCAACGACCCATTCAAAGGCAGAATCATTCCCACACGAAAATCCGCGTCAACAAAGGGACGCACACGACCATCTGCTTCCACTCCAGGCATCAAGTGACTGTAGCCACCATGCAGAGTCACCACGTTCGCTCGTGGAAGATTGGCTCGTCCGAAACGCACCGCTGCACGTGGACCCAATCCAATACCTGCCTCTTTGCCCAACAACATGCCCACGCTCACGTACGGCAGTTGATTGAACGCCGACGATTCAAAGATCTCGTTGCCTGATTCATCTTTCACGGTCAAATCCAGTCCATCCGTACCCGGATACCGCTCAACCCAAGCCCCTTCATCTCCCAGGTAAATCCCCAATTCCGTACCAAAGGCGACCATCCAGCGGTTGTAGTGCAGCCGCAACTCGAAATTCACCGGGATATGCTCCCCACCCAAACTTGCTTTCCCTATGTCATCCAGCTTGTCCGAAGTGTTGTAATCTCCGCCAGTAAAGTCAGGAGCGAACGCTACACTAGCGGTGTTGAACATCGATCCCGACGCAGCCACAACAGAGAAACGAACCGGGAAGCTATTGGCACCCCCACCAACCAACTGCAAGGAAGAACTCCGTCGATCGAAACGCCAAATCCGCAGCTTGGAGAGCTTTCCTTCTTGAGGAACCACGATGTAGATTTCATCTTCGGCATGCATCTTGGCGTAGATGCTCAAGTAGAGATGCATACGACTTTCGAGCTCAGGGCTACACTCATTCGGGTGCTCCATCAGCTTGTCAATAAAGTCGATGCCCATGCTTTTCCGTGCCACATCGCGCACGAAGAAGGCCTTGTCTTCCAACTTGTCCACCACCAAGCGCTCCGAGAGGCCGTATCCGCCATCCGTGGTCTTCAAGGAAATGTCGGTCCGACCGAGGGGCACAAGGATTTGGCCATTCTTGTTCGGCGTTACTTCCAAGCCATTCAGGAAGATCTGGTAGCGCTTACCGAATTCATCTAAATCGAAACGGTTCTCCAGCTCGAAGTCCAGCGGCATAGTTGGAAACTCACCCGCATTCAGTAGGTCCAGATACTGGCCGATGTACGCAGTGAGTTCCTCGTCTTGCAAAAGGTCCATAAGCCCGGGATCTTCCTTGGCCATGGTCGCTGCGAGATAGTGGTAATAGTTGACTGTCGTCCCACCAATCGATTCGAAAAAAGGAGGGGATTCACTGCCTTGGAACCAAGCTGCCCGGCCAATTTGACCGTAAAGCAGAAAAAGTGCTTTACGCTGTTCGGCGGTCTCCACAAACCACACTTGGTCGACAAAGCGACGCAAGGTCTCTGCCTCTTGGGCCCACCCTGATTCGTTGAGGCGATTGTAGCGAATCTGCTTGACCCGATTGACCTCTTTCTTGACCGCTGTGAGATGCTCCGCGCCCACCTTACCGGGCTGCGCAATTGGTCCCAAGTTGCGATTCGGATGCTTACGACCATTCTGAAACAAGTCCACAGAAGGAGCAAAAACCGCATCCGATCGACCAATTCGGCTTTTTACGATTCGCTGCAAATCACCATCGTCATAGCCCAAGTCACTACTCGACCACTTCAACACCACAATCCGAGGCTTGTCCCCAGCATTCGCTGTCGCGCCACAACACAGAACGAGCAGCCATGCTCCCAAAACAGATTTCAACATCGCGTCTCCAATTTCACTTGCACCCTACGAGGCGAGCGTCATCCACCGTACAGGTGACCGTACGATTGCCGCCCTTTACCGTCGCTTTCCCTTGTTTGCCGACCACCACCACACTGCAAGAACTTGCAGGCACGCCCGAAATGCTGGCCACACTTCCTGACACCCGGCCTCTACCACTAAAGCTGGACCCACACGCCACCTTCACCTGAAACGCTTTGCCTCCAACCACTTTTACCTTCATCGTTCCAGCCCGAACCTTGGGCGGAGGCGGGGTTTTGGGCTCTCGTTTCTTTGTGTCGCCCTCGTTCCGTGTTCGACGACTTTTCTTCCGCTCACGCGGCTCTTCCTCCACGATTTCCTCGTCGATTTCCTCGTCGATTTCCTGCTCATACACAGTCGGTGTCTCATGCGTCTCGTTTTGTGGAGGAAGAGAATCGTCGGAGGGACTCATCCGGACCGCGAACACAACCGCGATTCCGATCAATCCCACCAATCCCAGAATAATGGCGTAAATCCGATTGGACTTCGTCCTCGATGATGCGGACGCAGGAGGAGGCTGGTTGGCACCTACCGGACCTCTAGCCGGCGTGGTCGGCGTGGGTCCACCAATCCCGCCACTCGGCCCGCTAATACCTCCCGATGTCGGGCCCCCGATACCACCGGTAGGCCCACTAATCCCACCCGAAGGTCCGGTGGGCGGACGAACCGCTGTAGGTTGTGGAGGAGGCGCAGTGATTGCCACCGCTGGCTCCGAATCACGCACTGACTGAGGCACTTTCGGTGTGCTTGGAACGGCTTCTTGTGGTCGTTTACGCTTGGTAGGTAGCGCCATAAAACCCGTAGCTTCGTCCACCTCCGGCACATCGTCGATGGTAAACATCTCCAACATGCCGGTCTCATCGGGAGCCCGAGAACCGACGTGTCGCACCTTGGCTTTGGGTTCATCGCCGCTCGCAATCAAAAACCCATCATCACTTTCTTGTACGACTGGCTGATCCTGGCTTTCGTTGATGGATGAACGCAAGCGCTCAGCAATACTCTTCCGACCCGTAGTTTTAGGTGCATCAGCGCGGTCCGCGTAGTCGGAAAGATCAGGAGCGTCATCCAGTTCATGGATCGACTCGAAAAAGAACTCGCAGAACTCTTTGAGATACGCACCCCGGTCCCGGTACAACTGACGTCGCAAGTCCACCAGAAGATCTTGGCCATTCGAATAACGATTCCGCGGATTTGCCTGAAGCAACTTGGCCAATACCGGCCCGATTGCTGGAAGCTTGCTCTCCAGTTCACGTACCTGCTGTTGAAGCGCTCCTTCTTCTATTGCCTCGAACACATCTCCGAGGGGGTCCTTGGAATCATTGGGAACGCGATACGCAGGACGATTTGTGAACAACTCATAGGCAATCAATCCCAAAGAAAAAAGATCCGAATGATGCTCAACCGCCTCACCGCGCGCCTGTTCAGGTGCCATATAAATCGGAGTACCCCGAATACGATCTGGGTCTTCCTCCGCCCATTCCGCGTTGTGCACACATGCCAAACCAAAATCGAGAATTTTCACGTCGCCCGAAGCGGTCAGCAATATATTTTCAGGCTTGAGATCCCGGTGCACAAGCTCGAGCGGTTCACCGTTATCTCCCGGAGTGGTCCACGCCTGGTACAAGGCATCTGCTACCTCGCAACAAATCTCTACCGCTGCTTCAGTAAACACCGGCTCGCGAGCTTCCGCGCAGGCATCCAACACCGTTCGCAAGTCAACACCATGGATGTACTCCATCACAACGGTGTTTTCGTCTGGAACAAATTCGAACACCCGAACAATACACCGGTGCTTTACTTGGTCGAGCATCGCAAACTCTTGCTCTAAAAGCGCAACGGCTTCCTCACCGGCATCGTCATGAAGTTGCTTGAGTGCGACGAAGCGATTTCTTCCAGCCGTCAAACCTCGACCAGGCGTAGAGCCGACACCGAGCGACACACTACCGAAAGTACCGCTCCCGAGTTTCTTAATGATTTCATATTGCGCGATGTATTTGGGCAATGTCTTTCTTTTCTGGAGTTGAAGGAATCGTCTGCCAAGAAGACGGTTGGGATCTGGATGCTACGCCAGCATCTCAACAGGATCAAGATCGAGATTTAGCTTTATGAAGAAGGGGTGTTGTCTCTGGGTTGTTCTCGCATCAATGCCCTGCGGAGATTGAACATTGCAGCGCCCAAGAAGACCAGAGAAATACAGATTCCCAAGAAAGGCAAAACCAGAGCTGTAGTACTTCTGAACGGCACCGATGCTCCCATCCACTCAGCCTTGGCAAGATCGGACTCGGGAAAGTCAAATGCGGTCGGGGGATGAAAACGAACCGATGCTTTGGATTCGACAAAACCCCGGGTTTCAACGGTCACCTGAAAACTCTGTCGGAAGAGCGCAGGATCCACTTGGTAGTACACATGAAACCAGTCGTAGCGCTGCACTGCTGCATCTTGAAAGGCCTTCGAGAGTTCGGCGATGTCTTCGGTGATCACGTGCCGCCCGCCACCGCGATTGGCAATCCACTGGAGAGAAGCATTGTCGATGCCTCGGTTTTCCAAGCGATTTGGATCACGGCGGTTCTTATTGATCAGGACACCGGCATCCTTGCCACAAAGCAGGTCCGGCGTTGGCGCCTTGCGGAGCTTCTTGTTGATCGCATCGGTCTTCTGCTTGGGATCTTCATAGTCCTTATCGAGATAAGGAAAGGACTTGAGTGCCGGTTTTCCAAGCCCCACAGTGAATACCACTGGAGAGAGAACCGGCTCTTTTAAATCAGAACTCCTCCGCGTTTTATTGATCTTTGAGATCAGCTTCTTGAGCGGCCGAGCATTGCTTCCACAGGTGTCCTGCGGCCCCTTGTTGTTGAACCCATCGGTCAACAAGATCACTGTCGGCAAAGCCTGGTTTTCCACCAGGTAGTCGTGAATCTCTTTGCGTTTCAGATGTTTGCTGAGCACCTCATCGAGAGAATCGTACATGTGGGTATAGCCACCATCTGCACTCAACCCGCCAATCACCGCATCATAACGATCCCGGTTCTTACTGCTAATCAGTTCCCAGGAGACGCCGTTTTCGCCGCCCGGATCCGATGCATTTCGCCCTTCATGACGGACACTTTGGGCAAAACTCAGTACCAGAACACGATTGTTGTCACTGGCAAAAAAGCGATCCTTTACCGCCCGTGACCGCAATGCTTCTTTCAGCCGGCCGAGACGTGTCTTGCCTGTGCGATCCGTGGTCGTCATAGAACTCGAACGGTCTACGAGAAGTACGAATACCTGGGGCGCATCTGAGGCCTCACCGGGAGGAGTCAGCGCGAGACGATCCCCTCGATTGGGATCGTTGAGTACCTGACCACCGTCTTGCGAAACCCGGATGTAATTGTCTGGGTTGATCCGTCCCGCTTCATCCGGCTGCATTGGGAGAGCCACCACGGCGCCATTGAGGTCTTTGATCTGATATGAGAGGCGCACATGGCCGTTGCCAGGCTCCACGCGGGGCAAACAATCCTTCATACTCAATTGCTGTTCAGAGCCAAACTGATCGCCGATCAACGCCTTACAGTCAGCACGCGTGCTCATAATATTTAGCCGATAGCCACTCCCACCTTTCGACTCAGTCTTCATCTTCTCTACACGCGTCATACTGTCCGGCAGACGCTCGAGATTCTTTGGAGCGGGGCCCGGGCCCCCACAGCCCACCATCAAGCCCGCGATCAGTAGGCCCCGAATCATCGGCTCTCCTCACGCGGTAGAATGACAAACTCAAGCGTTGTTTGCGTCTGCCCATCCCCTATTTCAATGACGTCCCCGGAACTCAAAGGGGTTTCCAACGGCGCAGGCCGACTCG
>Ga0163179_10001612_pt1 | contig 15830 bp, 9 predicted proteins | sample AtlANTMetagenome_FD_109643 | JGI IMG/M metagenome (GOLD analysis project Ga0163179, IMG submission 109643) | Marine eukaryotic phytoplankton communities from the Atlantic Ocean - Atlantic ANT 2 Metagenome | ecosystem: Environmental > Aquatic > Marine > Oceanic | place: North Atlantic Ocean... | reverse complement strand
TGTGACAAGCTCATCTTTCCACGAGTTCTGAGTTCCTTGTGCCATAATGATTTCCCACTTTGAATCATGGGTGGCGGCGGTTCTCATTATTTCAGCTTCGGCCTCGGCTTTTGTTTGAGCAAGGTTGGCTTTTGCTTTTTGTTTATTTATTTGGCCTTGCATGAACGACCCCGCAAGATCGGCAATCGGCCCGATTAATGCTTGAAACATTATGTTGTTTCTCCTTTTAATGGTATTTCTACACAGACACTATAACCTTCTAGGTATTGAGGGTCTTTCATAATACTTGTTCTCACTTGATTAACATATTGATAGCACTTCTCTTCTGAACTAAAAGGGAAGTTAACCATTGGAAAATTTACATATGCTGAAGTATTTCCCAAACTCCATAATACTGTTATAACTGGTATCCACATCACGTTTTCTTCTTTGTTGTTTTTCTTTTACGGCCAGATGCAGTCACAGACCATTTAACTTGAGACGGCCCTGTTTTCTTTCTAGCCTCTGATTTACTTATTCTACCCGCAACGGCTTTTGGTCTGCAGGCAGGATACGGCCTTTTCTTTTTTTCTTTACCAGATCGACCGCACTTCTTTCCAGTCTTGACATCACGCCAATCCTCCTTGAACCATTTAGTCAGACCGCCTTGGGGTTTAGCCATTAGTAAGTACCGCCTCTTTTCTTATAAGTTTTTACAAGCCAAGCGTTAGCGTAGGCTGACGGGTAAACTTTAAATTTTCTTTTTGCTTCCGCTTTAACTCGTGAGTATAGGGAAGGGTTTTTAGGCTTTGAGCCTGATTTCTTTTTAGTTGCCATTTAGCATCTCCATCTTCTTCTTGCTTGTCGTAAACGACTGTTGGGGTTTTTAGCGGCTTTTGGAAATTTTTTCATTTGTCCCGCGCTTCTTGCACAATATGATTTTCTTCTCTTTGCAGATTTACTTCCCGCTTTAACTTTGCCTGTAACTGCTGTTTTAAGTTTACTTCCGGGATTGTCTCTTCTATACTTGGCGACTCCCTTTTTTGTCATTCCCGCGCCAGATTTTGTCGGACGTTTATGACCACCACCAATTGTATGGCCTTTCATTGTTCCTTTTGTAGCCATTATATTCCCCTTATTTTATCTTTAATAGCCTGCACTTTTTTGGCAACTTGATTTCTTCTTATTGTTAACTTCTTAAGTTCATTATACTTCTCTTCACCCGACAGTGTTGAAATTCTTACTCTGGACATTCTCTTGTTGATATCCATTAGTTGTGTGTACATAGCATTCAGCCTTTGTCTTGCACCAAGAAGAGATTTATTTTCTTTTCTAAATTCTCTAGCTGCCTCAAAATCACCTTCTTCTCTAAGTTTATTTACTCCTCTATAGATTTGATCAACCTCTCTCTTTAAATCATAAAACTCAGAAAGCCATCGACTAGCTCTATCACCTTCGTTCTCTTTATAAAATCTAGATATACCCAATACGTCAGCAACAGGATCGCCTATTGAACTTCCCATTATGCCTGTTGGCCTTGATGGAACAACACCCATACCAGATAAAATTGCGTCTGTCCCAGATAGAAACAGCGAACCCATAGAACCAAAGTAACCATTTATTAACTGTTCAACTTCTATTGGACTAATACCGATCTGAGAGGATGCCTGTCCTACAAGTTTTGCAAACTGAGATGTTGATGAGTAAGACCGCATGTTTGTTGGGAGTCCTCGTACACCCATAGACTCCAAGTCTCTGTTTCTAAAGAAATCATAGTTAGTTCCAACCTCAACTAATGGCAACACGGCTTGAGGTATTGGATTAAAACTAAAGTTATTTAAAAACAACTGTTGAACTGCTTGCGAAACATACTCACCGTCTTTGTTTCTTATTCCGTCAAGAAAGACTTCTGGTAAGGTTGAGAATATTGCACCAATTTCAAAAGGCTTTGGTATAAGATATTTTTTATCACCAACATATATAATGTAGTAATTAAGTTTTCTGTATAGAGGTTCGTCTTCCCACTCGTCCCTTTGACTCATTATACCATATAACGCTACACTTAAGCCCATTAAAGTTACACCTTTAAGTGCAGTCCTCATTCCATTCGACTCTGTGCCTGACATCGCAGTTCCTGTTCTATATAGACCTTGGAGTCTTGCGTTTAAGAACGGTACTAATGGAAGTAGAACAGCCAATGATTGAGCTGCAAAAGAAGTTGGATTGCCTCTTCTGTTAAAGTTAATTAAGTTAAGAGCTTCGTGAGCGGCTGTTGCCTTGTCCATTCCGTTTCTCAGATTGGCCCTGTAAACACCATCCCTTGTTGCAAGTTCTGTCGCTTCACCGAATGACTGAACTCTGTCAACTAAATTAAAAAACATATCTGAAAGTCTTTGTGGAGTATCAACTACCGTGTAACCCTCATGTTTTCTATACAGTCTTTTCATTCTATCTGCCTGATCAGATGCTACATCACCAAAGTTGTAACCTCCAAATCCTGCAATTGTTTTCATTTCTTTAATAGAATCAGCATTTTGAAGAGCGTTCTTCAATCCTTTAGCCGTGTCAACCAAAGGAATAAGTGGTGCATCAACAGTAACAAGTCCTGCAAGCTCACCTCTTATAATGTTTGCAAACATAAATCCCGGAGTAGCAGTAATGGCATCTCTAAATAATCTACCTATCTTCTGCATTATTTTAAATACGCCTTGCATTTGTATAGGTTCAAATGTTCTTAGCGCGGTCAACAATTCGCCGTCATCTCCAACATCATAGTATTTAGTTTTACCGTCTTCTCTGTAAGTAAAGTGATTTCTGTTGTTTTGAGCTTCCTGTTTTGTAAGATGTCTTGGAGCTTGCACTCCTCTATACATTCCGTATGATTTGTTGCCTTCTGTAATAAGAACAACTCTTTGCATTGCAAGGTTTTTCAAACCAGCACTTATCATCGCTTGCTGATTTGAGAATATATTTGTATATAAATCTCCTATCTTTTCTTCGCCACCTTTAAGTTTTTTAAATATTTCTTTAACTCTTGCATCAGGATTATCAAATCCTGCAGTAGTTCCCGCAATCTTTCTTGGGTCAGCTTTCTTATAAGCTCCAAACATTCCTTCTGTATACTCAGAGTCTTCTATAATTCTGTAGAAAGGCACATAGTCAGCAGTGTCAGTTAACCCGTTAGCTGTTTCCCTATCTATAGCGCCTGCAGAAACCATAAAATCAATAGTTGATTTGTTAAATTTGTTGTATTCTTCAAACACTTGATCAAACACGGGATTAGCCCGGCCATACGCCAATCCTTCAGCTATGTGTTGATCAGTCAATAGGCGTTCTCGTCCCTCCGCCAGCAGCCGCTGCGCTCTCTTGGCAACGACGTACATGCCAAATTTTCTATAATCTGCGCCCTGTCCAATGGGTCTAAATATTTCTATCAATCCTTTTGTGTTAGGATTGAGCATTGGCGTTCCGTTTTCCGATAAAGTAAAAGAGCCTTCTTCAGCTAACATTTGATTACGGCCAGTAGAGTTTTGAGCCATTTCTGTTATTCTAAAAGCGCCTTCACCATAAGATAACATCTTTCTTTGTGGGTTAGGATCGCCTTCGTTAACCGCCTTTTGGTAAGCAAACTCTGCGTCTCTGTCACGAACAACTCTTAAACCAAATATTGCTTGATTGATAAATGCTCTTCCAAATCTTTTGTGAAGTGTGTTCAAGGGTGTAAGAGAATTTAATATTTTAAATCGCAAAGTTTCTCTTCTTGGATCAGCAAATACTTGTTGCATGCCCTGTGTAAATCTTGGGTCTGCAGTTTGAAATATAATTGCCGCATCTTCCTGTATATCACCAACTATATCAGTATCAATAACTTTTGTATTTGCTATAGGAGAACCATTAGATTCAAGCATGGAAACAACATTTTCGTCATAAATTACATAATTATGATCACCGTCAAGACCAAATAGCTCTTCTTTGCCGCGTCTCGACATTCTTTCATTATATCTATGACCAACAAAGCCAAGCCTTTTAAGTGCCAAAGATGCTTTTTCCGCCGCCCCAAATTTTTCTGTATTAGGCTTGTACAAAGTTCCGTTATTCGCAAAAGCCCCTAACTGAGTTGCTTTGCCACCAAAAAAATCTGTTAAGTTTTCATAAAATGAACGAGCGCTAATTTGATTTGTTTTAAACCTTCCACGTTGATCTTCATAAATTGGATCTTTTATAAAATTTTTAAACATGTATGCATAAACAGGACTAGCGATAAATTGTTTGTATGACGAATCAACATTTAAAATATCTGCTTCTTCCTGAGTTAATTTTTTTCCAAATCGTGGAATCTCTATTAAAAGTTCTTTAATTTTATTTAAAAGAGAATCTACCTTTAAGTTAGTTGGGTTATTAGCTTTGTAATATTCATTCTTAAAATCATTTTCTAATTCAGTTATTCGGTTTCTTGTTATTTCGCTTAATTTATCATATTTTCTTAATTCTTGTAATTCAACGTTTTTTATTTCTTCATCAACGGTTGGCTTTCTTTCTGCTTTTGGTTCAAGATCAAGAGTAGCAAGTAACAATTCATCAGCATGTTGCCGAACCTTTTTACTATCGCCATTGTGCTTTCTTATGATTTTTGTAAGTATTTTTAAAGGGTTTCCGTACTGTTCTTCCCATTTTTTTCTATCAAACTGGCCTGTGTTTCTACCTAAAGTATAATCATCTCTGTTGTCATAATTAGGAGTCCTGTCCTGCATTGGAGTTCTGTTGCTTTCAGAGGCTTTTGCTATTTCATTTGGAAAATAATATTCTATATCTATTAAGTCACCATCTTTTCTGTCGCTTTGAGTATAACTAATATTAAGCTTTCCAGAGTGAAAAGGTTTTCTTATTTTATAAAGAGGTATTGGTATAATCTCTGTTGCTGTTTGAGCAGTGAATATCTCTCTGTCAGCAAGTGTGTCCAAAAGTTTCTGAGCAGATACAGGAGTTTCAAATTTAAACATGTTTCCTTCTTGTAGGTCAGTATCAACTTCAAGTTCAGCTTTTCTTAATGATGATTTTATACCAGATGTTTCAACCTCAATATTAAACTTAGCATTAATATCTTTATAGGGATCAAGTTTGACAAGTGCTTCATATTCTTTATAAAGTTGTTGTTGGTGTTCGTAAACTAAATCTCTTGTTTTATTTTTATTTTTTGGTGATCGATCTATAAAATAATGTATGAATTGTATTTCTTGTTTTAATTCATTTAATCTGTCTTTTTTAAAATTTGAAAATAACGATCTAGCATTGTCATTTACCGCATTCTCAACAGATTTTATATTTTTTTCTATATTTGGGTTGGTTTTTTCTACTTTTAATAATCTTGCAACTTGATCCCTAAAATTAAATTTATCTAATTTATCTTGAGACACACCTTTTCTATCTTCGTCATAGGCTTGCTTAACATATTGCAATGCCCTGCTTAAATCTAATTTAGGAGTATCGGATTTGATAGAGTTTATTAATGTGTCAACTTTGTTTTCTGGAAAACTCCCTGACAATTCATCTCTAGCGTAATCATTTTCTTGAAAGTAATCAAGCTCATCAAGATATTCAGTCAGTTTTTCATCCCTTCCATGTGATGAATACTTACTAAATTCATACAATATTTTTTTATTTAATTTTTCTTGAGTGTCAAGAACGTCGTATTCATAATTTAATTTTATGCCAATTTGGTTTTCTGAAACAATGTTTACTAAACCGCTTTCTTTAGCAGACTTAATCATATCAGGATTTTCGGGTTCTAAAAATCCTTTTCTTCCACTCATTGCCTCATCATTATTTTTTTTAGTCGATTTTATATAACTTACAAGTTCATCGAAAGTATAAAAACTATCATTAATGTAATCAGAATCTTGTCGCCTTAAAAATTCTGTTCTACCCTGTAATGGCAACTTAAGGGCCGTAGAGTTTCTTCCTTTGCCATAAAATCCAACTTTACCATTATGTGACACTAAATTAAATTTTTGTGGAAAATTGACATATTCAACAGTATCCAGTACTGAAACGCTATCCACCTGTATTTCTAAATTAAAAAGACCCCCTACATTTTCAGGGTTTATTTTTTTTTCATTTAAATAATCTATAAGTTCACCTAATTCTTTTGGCAATTCGTCTACTCTTGCAACGTTTTCTGCTGTGCTAAATTTTTTTTCAACGCTGTCCGAAATTTTTAATCCTTCAGCAACAGTTTTACCTGTAAAAACTTTTTGAAATGCTTGTCCGCCACCAGTTTCAGTCATGCCTGTGACTGACTCAAAGGGGTCAACAACTATTGGATTAATTGTCCTTCCTTCAAATTCGTTAATTTCTGAATAATCATTATACAAACCTGTCGAAATTAGTTCTTGTCCTTTTAATGAAAAAATTAAAGTTTGATTAGCGTCTTTGCTTTTTGTAAAAGACGCTTCTGTGCTTCGTAATTTCTGCAAAGCATAACTTAAGCCAGTGCCAGTCAGGTCAGCAAAATACAGTCCCCAACCAAAAGCTATAGCGCCTTCTCCCTTGCCTATCATTGATGTCTTGAAAGTAACAAAAGTTCCGCCACCCCCATTGTAAACAATAATTCCAGCATCATCTTCTGTTGGGGGAACTATGTGTTCAATTCTAGATTCAAGCAGTCTTTTGTTTAATTTTGTATTTGGAACAACATTGGTAGCCGCCGTGTCCACCGCTTCCATAACACTGTCATTTGTTCTGTCCAATACTTCCTTGCTTGTTTCACCAATCATTTTGGCGTACTGTTGTAGATTAATTTTCTTGTGAACAAAATCTTGAAATGCTTTTGACTCTTTTTTAATTCCGTCAATTTGTTTTATTGGAACAATAGAACCAGTATTATAATTGTCCATAACATCAGATTCAAGAATACCTTCCATTGTGTATGGCACTGGTTTTTTTAAATCAGGAAATAACTGTTCTCTTACCGCAGATGGTTTTATTGTTCCATCCTGTCTTGTAAAATCACTGAACAGTCTAACATAAAAGTCATTTTTCTTTTCTGAGTTGCCCATGTTAAGCAAGCCATTTGATCTGTCTTTGTAGTAATCCCACGCAAACTTTGTTGAGGCCATAACTTTTTTCATAATGTCAATAGCTTCAGATGGTGTTACCTTTTGCTGTGTAGTTCCAAACGCACCATTGACTGTAAAATCTGTTTTTAAGAGCTTTGTGTCTGTTGCAAAGTTTGCCATAATCGCGGCCATCTCTTGTGATGACAAGGAAGAACGCATTGACATAAGATTTGATTCAACCGCTGTTCGTTCAGCTTCACCAAAACTTCCTTCTATTTTAAGACTTGGTAGTGCATGATATACCACTAGTCTAAGAGGTTTATCTTGTGATTTTACATTGACCTCAAATAATGTAGATATCTCTCCTTTGTTTGCGTCAGCCAATTCCACACGACCAGTAGCGGGATTGCTAATATTATAATTGCCAGATAAAGGGTTAAGAGCAGAGTTATTCCAAAACGCCGGAATACTTGCGTCAATCTCTTCAAAAATTGTATCATTATCAACATGGTTATTAATTTCTACTCTTATTGCATATGATCTGTCTGCTCTCTCAATAGAGTCTGATGTATGTTCACTATTTTTTGTAGGTATTATTATATCGTAATTTGTATCTGTCAAAGTTGTTTTTGCAATAGTAAATGGCGTTCCAAGCTCTGGAAACATTGCTTTAAATTGTTTAGAAGAAATAACAGTATTATATAATCTTCTTTTTGTTTCCATTTCTCTTGTGCTTCTCCCATAAGGGCTAAAAGTAAAACCATTAAGATTTGACGTTCGGTCTACAATGTCTCTCATTGTTGATGTTATTTTGGCCATAATATCTAAAAGAGAGGATTTTGGCATTTTATTGTAATCAAAACCCTGATAAACTGATCTGTCAGACTCATCAAATTGTGATAGTTTATCGTCAATTTTAAAAGAAACATCATATACCAATGGATTTTTTTGGTTTTCTGGCAACTTAAAATATTGTCTATAAAGATTTGCAATTATATCATCTATTAATGTATTCCTGCCAACTCTAGAAGACAGATCAACACTTTGGTATGCTACGTCAAGATCAACAAATTTAGCATCTGCCTCTTTATATTGGTCAATAAAAGCTCTTGGATTTTCTCTTTGAAGTTTTTGCTTATAATACAGTTGCACTTCTTCCATTGTTGACCGATTCAATTCTTTTGGAAAATCAAGAGCTGCTATAATTTTTGAAGTATATTGTCGTAAGTTTACGTCACCTTGAAACGACTCTCTAATATGATTTAGAGGTTGTCGATCAGGATTATACGTTGGGTCATAAGGAATAACTGGATTGTTAATGGTTGATCTTAATATTGACGCGTCAACTTCCTTGTCGTCTATGTTTAATTTGTTTTCGGATGGCTTTTCTTTTTCAGATATTTTTCCTTGCTGAAGAGTTTCAACACGTTTTGCATCTTTTTCGTTTTCTATTTTTTTATCTTGTGGTGTTTCTGCTCCCCTTGGAGGTTGGGGCTGTAATGGAGCATCACCTAACTTAAGACTTTTAGGTGTTTTAAATTTTCTTTGATTACGCGGAATGCCTTCATATAAATCTTGTAAAGACCTGTATCCATAACCATTAAGAAGATTTTTTAATCTAGGTAAAAATCTAAAAACAAAATCTAAATATCCACCAAATAATCCTCCCATTGGAGTAGGATCGCCTGCTTGCTTGCCTCTTTTAAAGGCCTCAAACAATTGCGCTTGCATCTCTCTTGCAGTTGGTGGATGAGCGCCATTAAGCAATGCTTGATGATACTGTCTATTGTATCTGCTCATCATTCTTCTTATTTGACCGGGTAGTCTTCTATATGCTTTTCCGTCAATGCGTGTATCTTCTTCGCCAAAATAACTCTTTAACAGTTGTTTAAACTTAGGTTTATGTTTGCCATAAAAATTTTGTAGTGTGTGAAAGGCTTCATGGTAGGCAGTTTGTTGCAGAGCTTCTGGTGTGAGCGTTGTATTTGGATCGCCTAAAGTTAATGCTAAATTAATAACAGGCTTTGTAGTTGATCTGTTTGCGCTACCAGTTGCAAATATCTTTTGCTCTACATCAAGGCCATGCGCTTTCTTTTGACTGTCTTTTGCTTCAAGCTCAGTTAAAAAGTTTATAGCTACGTTATTGTTTTTACCAAGAACCTCAACAGCCGCGTCAGCCGCCGCAAAAGATGCCACTAAGTTGTTTGCATTTCTCTCTGGATTTAAAAGAACTTCTTCACGAATGCTTTCAGCAAGCATTTTACCCTGTGTGCCACGTTGAGACAGATCATTTAACCTAGCATCAAAGTATTTCGTAGCTATCTTGTACCTGTTCAGGTTTTGTTCTGTTGCCACGTTGTCTATTGAACCGTCAGGATTCAATGCTATCGACGCATCTTCACCACGCTGTTCTGTTGTTTTGCGAACAGAAACAAATTTATCAACAGCTTCACTTAAGTTCTGTTGTATAGGTCTATCTGGCTTTGTGTCTATCTGACTCTGTGCATTCTTTCTAGCGTCGTCTATTCTTTTTTGGTTTTCAGGCTTATTAAGAATGTCAATTCCTTCTGTAGCCGTAACCTTTTCATTGTTTTTTAACGCTTCATCAAGAATGCTTATTTCTTCATCAAGCGCGGCATTTGTTCCAACATCTTGAACAGATTGGCCTTCTTCGTTAACCTGCGTTTCGTTACGAGGTGTGTCATAAATTTTATCAAGAATTGAAGAAGTGGGAATTACACTTCTGCCCTGTTCGTTTCTAAAATCAACAGTGCTTTTTGGTTTTTCCTCAGTTGTTTCTTCCGCAAGAGTCTCTGGCTCTGGTGTTGGTTGTTCTGCTAATTGACCAGATTTAAATGCTTGTGCCATAGGCGCATCATCAGGCGCACCTGTTTTTACTGGGCTTTCTTTTGTAAATGGGGAAGTTATAACACCAATTTGTGAACCGACAAGTCCACCCGCAAGAGCTGCTTCAGTCAAACGATATATTGACTCTGGTGATTTTAATGATTCTGGATCGTAATCATTAGCGGAGAGTATTTGCAAAGCATCTTGAGTAAGTTCTGTTGAACCTTCAATAACTGTACCTTGCACCGCTCTTTTAAATAGGTTTGTTGCAAGACTAGGAGAGCCTTTTAATACTTTTGTATATGGAGCAATAAAAGCAATAGCAGTATCTAATGCACTTTGCACCCCTGCTGTTGCTAAAAGACCAACAAGCTCTTCTTGGTTAGGGTCTTTTTTATTTGTCTCTTTAAACTCTTCTATGTTTCTGCCAAGAAATGGAAGTGCCTTTGGTATTGTTGCAAGACCCGCACCAACTGCCGCGCCCATAGGCCCGCCAATAGCAAACCCTAAACCGCCCGCCGCAAATATAGGTGACATCTCAGGAAGAGATTGTACAAGGTATGATGCACCAGATTTAAATACGTCTGTTACACCCTCGGCTTCTTGAATAGCCTGTATAGCAGGTATTTCTCTTGCTTCTTCCCTGTTTCGTTCGGCAAAGTCAAGCAATCCCTGTTCATCAAATAAATCCTTACCAAGTATAGCGTCATCAAGTTTAGCTAAACCTTCAGCGCCTGCGGCTACTGACTCACGATAACCTGACTCTAATAACTGTCCTGTTCTAGCAAGCAATCCCGGATTAGGATCAGGAGCTTCTTGTAAAACTGCATTTTTTTCTTCTACTTGTTTCCTGACATTTGCAATTGCTTTTTCGATTGTTTCTGAATCAAGTCCAGTAGTATCGTAAAAGTAGCCGTCAGGAAATTGAACGACTGCCATATTAACTTCCTGCTAATTTTTTAACTGTTTCTGGACTATATTGAAATAATCCAGCACGTCTCATTCCTTCCATCCAAATTTGGTTTGTTGTTGGTTTTTTGCCCAATGTTTTGGTAAGTTCTTCTACAAGATCATCGTAAGGCTCAGTACCAGCTTTAAAGAATTTAGCCCACTCTTGGAATAACTTTAAATTAGTGTCATCTTTTTTAGTGGAACTTGTATTCATTGCTTGAAATGCTTCCTGAGCAGCCTTTTTATCATCTTGACCAAGACCCATATACCATTTTGCTTTTTTAACATCGTTAGGCATTGCATCAAGTTTGTCCTTTTCTCTTGATCTTGCTAACTTGTCTTTTTCAATTTTAATGTTAGCATCTCTATAAGCATCTAAACTTTCAACACCTGCCGCCTGTACCTTTAACTTGGCTTGATTTATTTGTGTATTAAAGGCTGTATGCGCTCTATTAAAGTAGTTGTTTTCGTCTTGCTGTTCCATTTGATGTAGTTTTGTATGGCCTGTAATCATGTTTAATTTATGTTGTTTTGCTAAATTAAGACCTTGCATTTGGTGATCTCTTTCTGCTTTAGATAAATCCCATGCCATTTTGTATCTTTTAAACACCCTGTCTTTTTCTTCTTGTGCCAAGCCCCTAAATGTTTTCATTCCAACTTGGCCTGCTTTACCTAATGCCTGTGCAAAGTTTGCCTCTGGTGATGCCATAAGAGAAAGACCCATGTCTATCAAAGATTGAAACGCAATGTTTTCTGGTGAACGTTTCATGCTGTCCATCATTTTTAACATTTCTTCTCTTTGTTTTACCAAGTCTTTAGTTTGTTCATTGTGCAAAGCTACGATTTTTTTATTATCCTCACTTAATCCGTCAAACATTTCCCCTGCTTTAACAAGGTAGTTTGATTTTTCATAACCGTCCATTGCTAATTTTTGTGTAAAATCAGAATCAAACATGTTTTTAACTTCTTGAGAAATTATATTATTTTTAATACCTTTGTTGGTTGTGTCTACATCACCTGCTGTTGACAAATCAGTGTTGGCGTTAGCGACAATTGTACCTGTAAATGTTTCAGCAGCGCTATTTTTAATTTTATTATTTTCGAATGGCTTAGGCAATGGTGGCTCAATACTGTTGTTAGTAAGGTTGCCTTGTCTTGGGCCGGGAGATGTCTTTTCCGTTATAAAATTTTCATTTAAATCAGTGTATTCACTTAAAACTTTATCTTGAATACCGCTTTCAAACTGCAATGAAGGCATTAAAGTGTTTGCTTTTTCTAATTCATTTCTAGCTGCTTGTAATTTTTTTCTTCTTTCAATTTCTTTTTCTCCTGCAGCTTCTGGTGAAAGATCAAATAAATTTGATTTAATTCCTGTATATGCAGCTTTTGCTTTATCAGATATAAAATCTGCAGCCGCAGATGCAGCTTTATCAATCCCAATAGGAGAATCAATATTAACGTCACCTTCGTCTATACCTAAAAATTGTCTACCACCTCTGAGTGTTTTTCTAACACCTTCCATAAATGGAGTTCCTAATTTGACATCAAAACCGCTATCAGACATATCCAAAGCACCGCCAGCAGTTTCTAAATCTAATGCTTCGTTCTTTTGAACGTTAATCTGTTTTTCCACTTCATCTGGACTTAATGGATTTAAATTTTCTTGAAGTAATTCTAATTTACCTCCAGACAATGGATTTTGTGCAAATAATTTTTCAGCTAATTGTCTCGCTGGAGCTGGCGCGCTATTGTCATCCATTATATTTTTTAAAGTTTTAAAATCACCTCTACCAAACGCCTCTTGAATTTCTGTTACATAATTTGTCATAGTACCAGATTGTAATTTTGTAATTCCACCACCACTCATCATACGCGGTTGCTGCTGTTGTCCTTCCATCATAGCCATTGACTGTTCATTACCCATTTGCATAGGTTGCCCGGCAGATCTAGATAAGGATGCTTCTTGTGCTTTGGCCTGTCTTCTCATTTGTTGCCTTCTGTTTAATTCTTTAACAACAAACTGTGTTGGTATTTTGTCAGGTCTTTTCATTAGCAACTGAAGTTGCTGATCTGTCATTTGTTGTAAGGCTGCGTCGTATTTAGCTGGATTTATCATGATGGATACCCAAACATATTTTGTCCCATTTGTTGAAAACTAAAGTTGCCTCCCGGTTGAAAGCCCCCGCCCATTCCGTATAAACCTAATCCTGCAATACCAAGACCTGCCATTGATTGCATTGGGGATGGGCCGGGTTGACTGTATACTTGTGTTGAACCATATGGAGTTCCTCTAAGTATGTCAGAGAAAAAACCTAATTGTTTGTATGGGTGGTTTTGTTGATTTTGAAAGTCTTGATATGCCAAGTCTAGGCTAGACTGATCCATAGCTTGTCCTGCGCCACCTACGCCTTGTAACATTCCTAACTGTTGAGCAGTCAATCCCTGACCTTGACCAACAAGCCCCATAAGACCTTGTGCGCCTTTTGCTCTTAAACCAGCTCCTTGTAATCCAAACTGTGCAGATGCTTTGTCTGCACCTAACTGCCCGGCCTGATTTGCTCTGTCTGCCATAAGCGCTCTATCTGCATCAGATTTAAACGCCTGTTGACCAGTTGTATACGCTCTATCTAATGCTCTAGCTTCTTGATCTGCAAGCCTATCTTGTAAATTCTTTTGCGCTTCTGACTCAGCAACAGCTTGTCTGCTACCACCAAATGCTCCCGCGCCCACCGCTTTTGCATCTCTGCTCTGCCTTGCAATGTCATCTGCCCTGTAAGCTCTTTGTCTTTGTCTATCAAGAACCTGTTCTGTATATGGGTTCATATAATCTTGGGCGGCTTGAGCATCAAACTTTTGAGCGCCAATTTGTTGTGCGGTTATATCGTCTGGCCTGTAACCACTTACTTCTTTCATTCTGTCTGTAGCAGCCTTTATTTCGTCTGCACCATAGCCTTGCATTTCTCTAATCTTTTGAAAAGCATCTAATTGATCTTGATTAAAACCAGCAATCCTTGGCCCACCGTAAGGGTTGTAACCAGACATACTCAAGTCAGTCAACCTTTGTATAAGGCCTTTTGATGCCTCATCTATATAGTCAGGTAACTGATTTTCTACCGTGCTTACATTTTCAGTGTTTTTACATAAAAATCCCATAAATTATCTCCACAAAAAGGAACTTGTGTCTCCTGTTATTACTGTTACTCCTAAAGATTTACCAAATCTTTTGTACATTTTACTAACTTTCTCTTCGTTAACATATCCAAAGTTAGCTATAAGCAATGGCATTTTCTCAGCCTTTGCTATCATCTTTGCTTCCTTAACCAATTTAAATATAGCCTTCGTCTTCCTTGCTTCTGGACGAACAAACGTAAACTGATCCATCAACAACTTATCATCAGTCCACCACAAAGCATTTGGTATTAAACCCATTAGAGCTACAGCCTCTTTGTTTCTTTCTACTAATAGTATAACACCTTTAATCAAACAAAGTTCGATAGTATTTAATACTTTGCTTATATTTAAACTGCCCATACCCGACTCTTCATGCATTTCTTTAAGCATGTAGACCATGATGGCCATGTCTTTCTTCTCAGCTAACCTAAGTCTTAAGTTGCTCAACTCTATCCTTATACTTTCTTAGCGCTTTATATCGTTGACTGTCTAAAGTTTTAATTCCATTATTGTAATCCCCATTTCCAATCTCTATTATCTGTTCAGTAGGCAATACATACTCACTACCAGATAACATAAACGGCCCTTCTTTATCTTCTTTAATCTTTCCTTTGGTTTCTCCTTGAGCCGCTCTAGGCAAAGAGTCCAATCCTTTTCCACCTAATGCCATATTCTTATATATATTTGGTTTTGCAACACCGGGCATCTCTGTAAAAAAGTTAAATTCACCACCAGTCTGTCCATACTTTTTAAAGTCTGGTGGAGTTGCTTGATTAAATGTAAACTTAGTTCCTAACTCTGCTTCTCCCTCAACCTCATTGACTGGTTCACAAACACTTTTTACGGCGTTGTAAACAAATCCTTCTGGACATGGATCAAAGGGAGACTTTTGATTGTCTTTGTCTTTATTTCTTTGCCTTTGTCCTTCTTGATAATTTTTTTCAGCAACTTTCTTGTCTTTGTCCATTTCATATAAGCCCCTCATTCCATCTTCATATCCCATGATGCCTTGAGCTTTATCTCTTATATCCATTAAATAATTTTCTAAAGGATTTGCGTCTAACATTCTTTGGCCTTCATTAAAAAAGAAATCCTTATAGTCTTCGCTTTGATTTCGTAATCGTCCAGCCTGTGCTTCTCTGGCTAATGACTGTTCAATACCCGTATACGGCATATCTGCTGCAGGCTGCATGGGCGGCGGAGCTAGACTTGGGCCTGTATCCATAGCCATTTGCGCGGCAGCTTCTCCCGGATCAAGAGAAGGCATGTTTGCAAGCTCAGGTATACCGGCCTGTAACATTCTTGCTTCGTCAAATGTATCCATTTGCTTTGGTCTAGGAGTAAATCGTCTTGGCGCAATAAAATTTAAATTTGGGTTTATGCCGCCAAATGCAGCGTTGTAGTTTGCTGTCATCTGATCCATATCACGAGGAGCTGGATCGCCACCTTCTGGAACACCAAACGCCTGTTTTGGAACTTGCGAAAACATGTCCATAATCGCTGCATCTTTATCATTAATTTGTCTTAGAAATCCACTTTGATTGTCAGGTCTTTGCGTGGGTTGGTTTTCAGGCCTGTCCATAAACTCTGCACGAGATACTATTCTACTTCCCCCTCTATCATCAGGAGTAGTTTCAATTTTTCCTGATTGGTCGGTCTGTATTACTGTACCTCTTTGTGGTTCATCATCTGGGGCTGTTATTGTACACATTACGCTAGTATCCCTTTATCTCTAAGTGCTTTGATTAATGTTGCTAATACATTGGCAACTGCCGCAGTATTTGCTGTTGATACATTTAAACTCTTTGTATCAGTCTCGTTTGAAAC
>Ga0163179_10001611_pt1 | contig 15841 bp, 3 predicted proteins | sample AtlANTMetagenome_FD_109643 | JGI IMG/M metagenome (GOLD analysis project Ga0163179, IMG submission 109643) | Marine eukaryotic phytoplankton communities from the Atlantic Ocean - Atlantic ANT 2 Metagenome | ecosystem: Environmental > Aquatic > Marine > Oceanic | place: North Atlantic Ocean... | reverse complement strand
AGATTCTCTTACATCAATTGCAAATGGTCTGATGTAATAATCTCCAGATTCATCATATGTTCTTCTTGCTAATTCATCTTTAAAAATATTATATTCAGTTACTTCTTTACGTTCTCTTACAATACCATCCTCAATACGCATCAATTCAACAAAATCGATATCATTATTATCAGATATTAATTTCTTATGTAATGTCGTTGAAATTTTAAATCTATCTGCACCTGGTGCTGATTCATTTGAAAAACCTTTTGCATTATCATATAAATCAGAATACTTATCTGAAGCTGAAATAGTTTCTTCATTTACTAATAACCCTACTTTGTAACTTGGAGTATTAGAATATTGATCCAGTACTACTGTTGAAGATGGAACTTTAACAAAATGTCCACGAATAAAATATATACCTTCATTTACAGAAAAAGAAGATCCAATTTTTGTTGACTCAGATACAATACATGTAGCAATCTGATTATTTGCTTCAATACTTATAGAAGAATAATCAACATCAGATAGAGTAATTAAATTTTCTCCATCTTGAAATGTTCTAGTTATTCCATCTCTTCCAGATTTAGTATACTTTACATATAAAGTATCATATCCATCAACAGATTCAGTAGATAAAATTCTATTAACTACAGTTGCTCTTACACCAGAAAGTTCACCTTCTATTTCTATTTTCTTATCAGCCAAAACTGAAGTATAGTTACTTACTGCAATATTCAAGAAAAATGGACTAATTCTTACAGCAAAATAACTATCATCATAAAAAGTTCCACCAGGAACAACAATAGAACCTTCCTTAAAGAAATGTTCACCAAATCTTTCTACTTGATTTTGAAGAATTGATTGTAGAGTTGTTAATTCCCTAGCCTGAATTGGATATCCAGGTTTGAATAGTACTTTATTATAGTTTCTAGATTCGTTAAAATCGTCAAAGTATGGGGAAACGTTTAAATTGGTATTTTGTGACATTTTTTAGAACTCTACTACAATTTTGACTTCTTCCTTTTGAGAATCGGATCTTGTTATTGCTGCTCGATTATCAATGTATATAATTTCACCTGAGTATTTTTTCACATCTGGGGGAGCAACACCACCAGTAAATGATTGTCCCAAATTAACTACTTTATTGTTAACTGTTATAGCATCACTACTAAAATCAACATCAGTTTTCAATGCATTGGATATACTTCCACCTTCTATTGTTGCAGAACTTTCATCGCTAGAAATGAATTCATGCAAATCATAAGAATACGCAGATAGTGTTGAATAACCAACAGGTTGATAATATTTTAACACTGATGTATTCTTATCCCAAGATGCAACATGTGCAACTGCAGTTTGTCCTAAACCAACTGTTTGTGTAATTTTAGTGTTATTAGTAAAAATAGCTTCACTAACACCAACACCAGTTAATTTTAATGCACCAAGTGCAGTTGCAGTCGTACTATTTAGTAACTCAGTGCTATCGTATCTAAGAGGATTTCTGACAATACCAACCCTAGAAAATGAATTATCAGTGATATAATCTGCCTTATCATCAACGTTATTTTCATACTTAGAGTAAACCATTACTCTATAACCACCAAGTTCTTTATAAACATCAGCACCATGTCCACCTGGAGGAGGAATAATTACTTCAAATTCTGCACCAGAACCAGCAGTTACAGAACCAGTACCTTGACCACCTCCTGTTTCTACAGTACCACTCCTATTCTTTACAAATCTCAATCTTGCCCAAGTATATCCACTACCACCGTTAGTAACGCTCACACTTGATATTTTACCACCATTAAGTCCAACCTCACACAAAGCACCAGTTCCATCACCATCAATTGATATATCTGAAATAGTTTTATCATTATTTCCATCGACAGCATAATTATTTCCAAAATTCTTAATAACTATAGTTTCCAGTTTTCCAGGTACCGCAGCACTTTTAATAATAGCAGTTGTATTATCACCCCATGTTTTTGGTAGAGGTATATATTTTGCTGTAGCAAATTTTACTATATCAGAAGGAGATATAGTAAACATATACTTCCAAAGATATCCATCATCACCAGCTGCTTGAGGAGTTTGTTCATCTATAAATTTTGGTTCATACAGAGATTTTTCACCGTTAGAATTTGGATTAGCACCATTATTGATACACACATAAACTCTAAATTCAGAATTCATTACATAAAAATTTGATCCATATAACGTAGTTGATCCAGAAATTGGAGATAAATCATCACCATCATAACTAGCCCTATACATTTCATAAGTTGTACCAGCTTTCCAATCTATTCTTGGAATAACTCTAGTAACATCACTTTGTTGAACCTTTTTCAAAAATAACATACTATCCCAATAGACACTTTCTTGTTGAAAGGAATCTCTAGGATCTGGTGGAGTTGTATTCCAATTTATAGTTCCATAATTTGCCACACCAGTAAATTGTGGATCTGGGTGAGCTAAAAATGTATAAAAATTATTATTTCCAGTTGTACCAATGCCAACAAAACTTTTAACAAAAGTCTCGGCATTCAATATTCTAAACTGGTCAGTGATTATTGCTGGCATTGCTGTCTTTTTTTGATTATTTATACCAATATAATATATTTACTAATTTCTTGGATCACTAGTAAGCAATTTCATTTGAATTGCCCTAATTACTTGCGGAGAAGTTTGAAGTCCAACAGAAGTTGTATTAAAACCTAATGCACTAGATGTTGGTCTTGCAGAACAATTTATTGTTCCCCAACTATATGTACCATATTTTGGTAAAGCAGAATATTTACTTGGAACATTTAATAGTCCATTTGTATTAATACCAGTCAAAGAATCAACCTTACATGTCACTGTGATAGCTGTTGTTCCACTAGAAACCCAAGTACTAGCATAATAAATGTTATCTATAAAACTATTTCCAATAGAAACTGTATTATTTGAATTATCCAATGATTGAGTTCCACCAGTAATGTTACCTATCATAGTATTTCTAATTACAAAGTAATCACCAGTTGTTATTCCAGGTCTAGTTACTTGTCCTGTTCCTGGTGCTGGACTTTGTATATTTGAATTTGGTCTTAATGTAAATAAGACACGATTTGGACTTGTTGCAGTTTCAATATCAATAATAGTACCATAATCACCAGTATAAGTAACATCCTCTATTTTTTCAACTTTAGAAGTTGTACCAATACCAACAGTTGGTATACCAACAATAGTAACATCATTCAATGCTTGTTCCATACCATCCACTCTATCAAAGTTATAAGCATCTTCAACCCATATCTTAGTATCGCTATCTAAAATATTTTTCAAAACATTTGTTGCTGGATATATTTGAGATGACAAATAACCTCTTGATTTAGAAACAGTCAAACCATCTATAACTTTATCTGTTCTCTGTTTAGTCCATATTACTGGTCTCTCAATATCGTTATCAGTAGTAATACCTTCCCCAAAATAATTATCAGTAGTTACAGTATCTGATGCAGTCAATTCAAAAACTGTTCTAGAATCTTGAGGGCCAGGAATTGGATCATTAGGTCTATTCATATAACCCGATCCTTCAAATGTATCTAAACCAACAGTAGTAATACCAGTTTGTATAGTCAACATATCACCAACTTTAACAGTTTCATCTACATCAACAAAATCGACATCATTATCCGAACCAGTGTACATATAGAATTTAAATTTACTTTCTGGTTTTGGTGCTTCTGTGAAAGTAACTTTTGTACCACCTTCAAAAGAATAGTCCTCACCAGGTAATTGTAATACATCATTTAGGAATAATAAAAGATTATTTGCTAAGATGATATTACTTCCTTCTTTTTTGGAAATACTATAGAATTCTCTTGATCCACCAGTTGTTCTAGTTATTAAGAATGATTTTCTATATCCATTAAAGAGGTAACTAAAATCATCCATCTCAAATAGTCTTCCAAAATTCCAACCAGAAAACTTATCCTTATACTCATTTTTTATTTTTATTTTAAATGGTGCTGTAGTAATACCAGGTTGTACAGGAAGTCCAGATAATTCTAGAGTTTCATCAACTTCATAACCAGTTCCACGATTACTAATATCAAAATCAATTATACTGCCTCCAGTTCCAACAACAACATCAATGGTTGCTCCAGATCCACTTCCACCTACTAAAGGTATATTTCTGTAAGGTGCTGGAGGATCAATAGTGATAATAGGATGATCTGAAGTTGTATATCCAGTTCCAGGATTAGTTACCACAATACTTGTAATGGATCCAGCTGTTCCAATAACAGCATTGAATTTTGCTCCAGTTCCTGCCCCAGTCCCAATATAAACCTCAACAGTATTAGTAGTCTTACTAAGAATAGCAGTTAGAATTCCAACTACAGGATCAGTATCTCTTGGATATCTTTTAACAGTCTGGAAAGCATCTCTAGAACATGTGAATTTTAAACTTTCATCTACAAATTTAATTTTATTTGTTGTTTCAAGACCATGATTTGGAATAGTTAATATTAAACGACCAGTAGATGAATTATATTCTGCATAAGTTGGTGTATGTTTTGCAGTTGTATTATCTTCAACCGCATCTGGTTCTGCATCAATAAATTGATGTTCATAATGTTTATAAGTTACACCAATAGAAACATGTGGAGAACTTATATAACCAAATCCAGCAGTTATAATTCCAACAGATGCTATAGTTCCACCTGCTCCAATTACAGGATTTGCAAGAGCAACAGTTGGTCTTTGGTAACCAACACCTTCAGATACAGAAAACTCATTAATAACTCCACCTCTTGGTAAATCTTTATTTGCAGCAGTTCCTGTAAAACTAATAGTTACACCAGTTCCTACATTATAATCAGTTATATTTTCACTTCCAATATCACCATGAAATGGTTTTTGGAATATATTATTAAGAAGAACCACACCAAAGAATGAATTAATACCAACTGGTAATTTTACCCCATTTTGGCGTAAAGTAAATTCATCTGTAGTACCATTAAATGACTCAGAAATATCATCAAAATTATAATTATTACTATAATCTATTCTATAAAATACTCGTCCGTGGAAAGTAGATTTAGTATCAAGTGGCCCAGATGGTCCATATGGAGCACTATTGAAATGTAAAGATCCTTTATCTATTCTATAATCACCAGATTGAACCGTTATACCTGCTCCAATGCTATGTGAACCTATTTGGGTTCCCATTGTACCCCTAGTAACATTCAATGCAGTTGTAGACCCAATACCAACAGTATTAACTCTTAGTAATTCATTGTTAATTTTTAATATTGATTTTCCTGATATCTTAGATGCATCATTAACATAAAGAATAGAAGAATTTACACCAACAGGACAAGTTAGAGATAATGCAATTGGATTATTTGCTAATGGGCTCTGAATAATATTATCAATACTAATTAGAGTTCTAATGGATGCTGCTTCAGATTTAGTGTGTATAATGTGATCCCCATTAGCATCAGATCCATATGCAGGAACAGAACCATCAAGAGTTGTAAATGTTAATCCGATACCAGCAAAAGAATTATTGTAAGTAGATGCAACTCTAAAATCATTATCACCATCTTTTATAGCATATACTGTTGAAGGTAATATAGTTGTTGCTGCACCTCCAACATTAGCCTCTTCAATAACAATATCACCACTAGTTCCAGTAACTGTAATTTCAATATCAGGTTGTCCTAAACCAGCATTAATTTGAGCATCTGTAAATGTTAATACATCACCAACTCTATAACCAGAACCAGTATTAGAAACATATACTATATTAATTGTTCCACCATCATTAGGATTCATACTAAATTTCGCACCAGTACCGATACCAGTATTTCCTATTGCTTCTATCTGTAAATAATTAGAACTTACTCTACTATTACTATAGGCAGTATCTACATTAAATCCTGTAATTTTACCTCTAGGAATATATGTTAATTCTTCTCCAGTATTAAATTGATGCTCTGGTATATTGAAAGAATGTTTCTCAGAATTAGCAGTTCCAATAACTGTATTTGGGTTAAAAGTATGGCTAAAGAGAGAACGTCTTGTTCCACCAATAGTTGTATCAATACTAAATGTACTTAACCCAACAACATCTCCACCAACAGAAGTTGTAATACCATTAAATTGATCATTAATATTATTAATTAAAAGTACTTTATTTGTACTTGATTCGTTATAATCAGTAATAATTACATTTTCAAATTGAATAATTTTCGAATATTCACCAGTATCAGTATCTTCAGTAACAGCATCAAACCAATGCCTATCCCAAACTGAAGACTCTTCATCTATACCAATATTGATTATAAGATCACCATCTGCCGTTGGTTTTGAACTTACTGTAGAAGTTATTCCCAAATTACCAAAATTCTTAAATCCAGAAACATGACTTAAACTACTAACTGGATCTCTCCAACTATCATAAGGAATTTCACCTTTAACTGCATAAGAAAATCTTTGATAATAATCATTATCATGCAATCTTTGTAAATCAGAATTTAATTTTCCTGTTTCTACTCTCCAAGTATTAATATGTTCATTAACACTATCTACTGATAAATCAAAATCAGAATAAAGTGGAGAAACTACAGCAGCCTTACTATTACTAACTACTCCATATAAATTATCATTTCTACTAAATTTTCCTATATTATTAGTTAATTTCAAAATTTGAGTATTTGGATTCCAACTACTTACCTCACCAGAAACTTTTCCATCAGTACTTTTAACTGCTTCACCTTGATAAAAATGTACTTTTCTAAATTCAGGTTCATATTTAACCAAATCAGTTGCTTTTATAACTCTTCCAAATTCACCAGTAGTAGAATCATATACACCACCAGTACTTCCAAGTCCAACTATTGAATAGTCTATACTTGGAGTAATAGTATTAAATCCAACTACAGTAAATTGCTTATAGTCATAGTCGGAAGAATTATATCCATCAGCAGTACTATTTGCACCGCCAACTATATCAACGTTTTCAACAAATATTTCATCTCCAATTCTAAATGGGAAAGTTGCTGTTGTATATCCAACAAAATTTCCTGGTACTTTTAAAGTTAGTGTGTTTATTGGTTCTCCATACCCATTAGGATTAGAAGTTGCATTAACAACCCCAATACCATTGGAATTATTAATAGGAATAATTTTCAAACCTTCCGTTAAACCACTGTCATTTGAAATAAGAGTAACACTATCAACAGAACCAGACCTCAAATTACTTCTTCCTGTAATAGATGGTTTGCCAATTGCTAACGGAGTTGGGGGAAGAGTATAATTTCTACCTCCAGTAGTTACTCCAATAGAATCTATGGTTAATAAATCCTTTAGACTTATAATTGCATTACTATCAGCTGTTGGTCTTAGTGTATTATCACTTGGAAATTCTAATCCTTGATGTGGAACAAAAACAGAATTTATTCTACCAATAGAATCAGAATTCACTTTAAGCACAGCTTCAGATCCTATTGTACTGGCAATAGAAGTTAATATGGGTAATGAAGTTAAATTATCTGGAGAACTTACAACTCTTACTGAATAAATCCCACTTTGTTCCAACTTGGAATTTGTACTATAAAATGCAGTACTAAATCCAAGTTGATCATATGAAGTTGTTTCTGCTGCTCCAACTAAAGCGAAAGAGAAAGTAGTACTACCTATTCCAGAAACAGTATGTACTTTATTAAATCTAGATTCCAGTACATCTATTCTTGACGAATTAACAACATCTTCATCTACAACTGATGGGAATGTTTTAATGTAATTTGATCCCTTTCCTTCAATTTTATAATAAAGTTCATTTGGGAAACTACTTCCAATAGAAATAACAATATTACCAGAATTAGTACCAAATGTTCCGTTTTTAACTATACTTGAATCTCTAAATTTAGAAGCAAAATTCTTATCCAAATAAAAATCTATATCATATCCACTTAAAGATGAATCTGAAGTATTAAAGTTAATTGTATTACCATAATAAACTTTTAAATTTGGGTTTATTCTTCCAATTTTTGAATTCGATGTGCCAGTTGTGCTGAATCCAATAGCATTGTATGGAAATACTGAAAGATCATATTCATATTCAGCAAGTTTTATTGTATCTTTAGATGCTTTAATAACATAATATTCTCCATTATTAGATAATGGTGTAGCAACTCCAGCAGAGTTTGTATATACGACACGATCTCCCGTTTTATAAGAATGATTTGGAATTGTAATCTCAGAAGTAATCGTAGATATCCCAGTCGAAGGTACAGTATTTTCATCAACAATAAGTCTTTTAGCAACATCATTATACTTTAAAGGTATAGTTCTTTCTTCATTTGAAGTAATATCTAATCTTACTTTATCTCCAGCAATAATTGAGTGCTGATTACCAGTTGTTGTTGCAGCTGCAACAGACACTGTTGCATTAACCTTTTCCAAACTACCAGTAACATTCTCCCTAATAACCTCTAAACTATTAGTATCAAAAATAGTCGTTTGTACCTCAGAAAAATAAACATAATCAGTAGTAAATCCATTTTTAACTGTAGATAATCCGATATAGTCATCTCCCAATTTTACACAATACAATGGACTAATATCAGAAATATCAAAATTCTCATCTGTATCAAATGGATTATTTGGATCGTCGGTAACATCTGTAGCTCCAAAAATGGTAGCACCTATAGAAACAAGATTTAATTCATCCCCAGTCTTAAATGTGTGTCCTGGTAAATAAATTGCTCTTTCTGGAATTGATCTATAAACAGTATTAATCCCAACACTTGACACACCAACACTTGAATATGTACTTCCAACACCTACTGATTGGGAAGCATTAAAGAATTTTATATCTCCAGCTTCTATATTTACATTTTCTACTTTTTGATCTACTTTATAAGTAAATGATTTTGGCAATTTAGTAACAGTTACACTTTCACCATGTGTAGCAACTGTACTTTCATTGTATGCTCTACGAACTCTATATCTATTATTAGCATAATCAAGATCAACGATAAGCATTTCTTCATCATTAATTCTAATTGTATCATTAATACCAAATCTTCCAGTAGATGTTGGTATAGAAAGAGATATATTACTATCTTCAGTCGTATTACCAATTGAAACTGTTGTAACAGCAGCAACAGTTGCTACTCCTACTGTTCTGAATCCTTCAATATTTTTATACAATGATGAAGAAATTCCAGAAATTTCAACTACATTTCCAGAAATAATTCCATGAGGAATAGTAGTAATTCCAGTAACAGTACCGTTATATATGGAGAATTTGACATTATCAAGAGTAGTTGTTGTTGTGGCAACAGATACAATTTCTTTACCTATAACTTCATCAACTTCTGCATTAATTCTACCATTATCAAAATTAACAATATCTCCAACTTTATAATTATCTCCAGATTCGTCTACACTTATAGTAGTAATACTAGAACCATCAACAGAATCTATATTAATTTCAACTCTAGATTGTAAAGCACTTTCCAAGAAAGGATAATTTCTTACTGGTTCAGCTAAACCTAAATGAGTTACAGATCTTTGATAATCACCAGTATTAATATACTTATCTGATTGATCAATATCAATATCATAATTAAATTCATCAGTTTTATTATAATGTTTAAAAGTTACATATGGGAAAGATGGTTTTTTGTTAACAGAATCAATTGTAGTAAAATATGCATATGAACCTTCTGGGAAATCATTATTTTCACCTGGTTTGATAAACTTTCCATTAAATTCATCTAAATCACCATCATGATTAAATCTATAATCTTCCAAGAACATTCCTTCTTCCCACACAGATAAACTTGGTCTAACTCCAGTCTGACCAGAAAGAGAAATTGAATATCCAGATTTCATCCGATTTAATAAACCATCATTATCAACACCAACAGGTCCAAAAATAGGATTTCCATCATATGCCCATCCAACTATTTTGGAGTGTTTGATAGTTGATTCTTGATAATTTGGAGAATCTCCAATGTTATCATCCAACATATTTCTATATTTTCTTCCTGGATAGAAAGATGCCAATTTTAAACCTTTATCTGCCTGTGATGATGGCAATTGTACCATATCATCATTACTATTATTTTCTAGATAACTTTCATAATACTTAACTGCATTAAATTTCCATTGATTTACATTTGCATTCAATGATGCATCTTTTCCAACAGGAACAACATTTAGTTCAGTCTCATTTCTAACATAATTTTTTCCACTATCAAGAATATTAATAGCAGTTATTACACCAACATTATTAGTAATTGCTCTTAATCTAGCAAAATTACCAGACGTAATTCCAGTTCCAACAACATTTATTTCTGGAAGGGTGGAATATCCACTTCCACCATTCATAATAAGTACATCAACAATTTTTCCACTATCAATAATTGGTATTAAACTTGCACCTTCACCATTGGAAACTACAATATTTGGTTGTCTATTGTAGTTTACAACGTTTTCACTACCATAATTGGTGCCACCAACTCCAATATAAACACTATCAATCCCACCTCTAATTTCAGGATATGCAGTTGCACGATAATATGTTGGAACAATATCAGTAGTACCTGCAGAAACTAAGCCATCAATCTTGATTTTGATGTCTGGATATTTAAATGTATGTGTTCCAACTCCAACACTACTTAATTTTTCATATAATTTTCTATCATAATTTGTATTTGATATAGATGTTGCTGTTCCTGCACTACTCAATTTAAATTTATCCTTATCAATTACTGTAATTTGATAAGGAGTTTCTGTTGATAATCCAGATATAACAGTTCCACTACAAACATAATCTACAATATCACCTTCTTTAAAATTATGATTTCTTGCATAAAAATAATCCCTTGTTGAATTAATTCCACTATATGTTGTAATTAATTCCTGTTCAGTAGATGGTGGATATATCTTGGAATCTACTATAATTTCTTTATTAGTATATGATAATCCCGAATCAACAACAGTTATTTCATCTATTATCTTGCGTATTTTTGTTGATGTGAATTTATGACCGTTAGTACCAATAGCATTAAAATCAATTAAATTTGTTTTTGAAAGTGCTCTATTCTTTGTTATAGCTAAAGAAAAAGAATCTTTATCAACTCTAGAAACATAATACTTACTTCCAGAAGACAATTTATTGGTATCAAATCCAACATTTGTACTTGTTATTCCAATAGGAGTTCCACTTGTTGTATAAATTACTTCTTCACCATCCAAAAACTTATGCTCTTGGAAATTATTAGTAAATTTATTATTACTCAAATCTATAATATCATCATTAACAAAAACATTGTGGGTATACGCCCTCATTTTTGGTTTTAAAATAGCACCAGATCCATTTCCACCAGATATGGTAACGGCTGGAGTATTAATATAATCAAAACCATTAGAAAGTAATTCAACTTTAGAAATATTTCCAGATAATGATGGATATATCTGACATCCATCACCATTTTTATCTGAAATTGTTATTTTTGGTGGTGTTATTACATCATACTCAGTACCCTTATCAACAACACTAATATTTTTTATTGGTCCATAAAAAATAGAATCACTTATTATTGGGGAATGCAGTTCTACTCCATTCAATGTAACTCCTACTGCTCCTGAGATATTAGATACATTATCTCTTGGTATTGGATTTTTTAATATTCTTTTAAAATTATTTTGATTAGTTAATTTTGCACCAGGTTCCAAATCTGCTGGTGTTAAACTATGAGATGCATTTGGTGAAATTCCAGTAAATTTAATTAACATATAATCGTTAATTTCTACTCTATTGGAAGTAACAGATAATCTTACTTTAAAATCATCAATTTTGTTAATATAATAATATCCACTAGTTAATGTAACACCCAAACCAATAGTACTCATATCAGAAGTAGTATTATATAAACTTATTCCAGATGGTTCTGTTGTAGATGGAGCTTGATAATATATTCTTTCTCCATTATAAAAATTATGGTTAACACTACCAAAATCTATGATAGAATCTGTTTGAGTTGTTACACCTACTGAAGTAAAAGTTTTTGTACCACTTTCTGTTGAAGTTTCAAATCCTGGAAAACCAGAAAAAGCAATATAAGTATTATCATCTTTATCATAATAAGAATTCTGTATATCTCCAAGTAATGAATCTAAACTTAAACTAGGATCAGTATAATTTAATCGTTTTCTCAATCTAAATGGTATTAATGGACTTCCAACCTGAACACCACCACTAATTTGGAATTGGTTTGGACTATTAATAGCATCTACTTTAATATTAACAAGTTCAGAACCATCTTGTGGATCAGTTGCAAACGAACCATCAGCATTAAAAATATCAATTCTATCACCAACACGTAAAAAATGCCTAATAGATGTGTTTAATGTGCTGGCCCTCATAGAAGGTAAGAAATAATTTACACCTTCAAGTAATGGACTGATAAAAATATCAGAAACATAGTTATAGAACCAACTATTATACTTGTGATCTGAAATATCTGGTTTATTTCCCAAATATTTTACCTTTATAACATCATCTTTATTAAAATATTTTGTATTAGACGCATTTTTTGCTACACCAGAAATAGAACCAACGATTCGCATCTGACATACTTTAGTAAGATCGTTATTTTCATACCCATAAAGAAATTCTCCTCCAATTATAGGAATTTCAGTAATTGTTATACTTCCACTATCAGTTTTTGCTGGTAAAGTACTTGCACCAACACAATCAAAAAATTGATTGTACGATTTTGAGTTATATGTTGCCGATACATACGACTTATACCTACTATCTGGATCTAAGTAATAAAATATACCATTTTCTGGAAAACCAACAGTTGAATCTACTGTAATTGTATTTCTAGAAGAGGTTTCTGCTGCTTGTAAGAGTTGAGTTCTTGGATTAATTATAAATTTATTGTCAATTGATTCTTTAACAAAAGAAATCTTATAATATTGCTTTTTCCCTAAGAATACTTGTTGAATATTATCAGCAGAACCACTAGCTACAGGATTATTTTCATTTCCTTGGAATAATCTATTACCAATCAAATTAAGTGGATTTCCACTCAAAGTTTCAACTATCATATCATCAGTCACACTCCATTGTGCATCAGATGGGATAAGTGTTTCATCAAAAGGTTTTATTATTTCAACTTGAGTGCCAAATAATACTTGGAATAATATTTGTAATGACGTATCTGTACCTTTTGAACTATAAAAATCCTTTGCTCTAGATAAAATATTTTCAGCTGAAAGTCCTTGTTTAAATCTTCTTTTTTCTAATCCTGGTAGGTACTGAGTCTTATGTTTTTCATAAAATTTATTTAAAAATAAGAAATTTAAGTTAACGATTATAGTCCCAGACTCATGTGAAGTAGATTCAGTATTCGAAAACTTCAAAAATTCTGGATTTGCTTGAGATTCTACTTCTTCAATGCCACTAAATCCCCTAACACAACCATTAAATGTAGTTACACCACTATCTTTATCATAAAATCTTGAAGTGTATGTAATAATTTCATTATCAATTTTCAAAAGTCCATAAGATTTGGGAAATCCTTGTACTTCAATATCTAATTTTTTTGCTGGAGTTACGGTTGTATCAGTATGATACACCTTAATACTACTATCATAAGGTAAAATATCTGCTGCTAAAACAATAGGTTTTGTTGGTAAAAGGCTAGTTGGAGGAGGTAAAGTTTGCTCCTCAATAAGTCCAACATCCCCTAATGTAGAAATATTTTTTAATTCGGGTAAATTTTCAGAAATGTAAGTACTACCAAAATCATGTTCCTCTGAAACATAATATTGTCCCATAAAATCCTTAAATTGTGGATTATCAGTTTTAATAAATTCAGGTATTATATTATCTAAAATATCAGATATTTGTACTTTTTTATTGGTCATTTCTTATCTTGTATATTTTTTGGTACTAATGAAACTTGATGGTGGAGTATAAGTTGTTCCTGACCTATTGGAACCAGAAGAAATAGTATCTTCAATAAGTGTTAAAGTACTGTTTCCTGTATTATCTAGGACGATATAAAGATTCTCTTTTGCGATAATATCATTAGACTCAGGAGTAACCTCAATTTCAATTTTATTAGTTATACTAGTGGAAGATATAGTAACAGGGAATAATATTATTTCTCCCTTAACATAATCAACAGTTCCAGCATTTTCATTGATGTAGTTGATTGTATTGTTTACAAAATTAAAGTACTTAATTACTCCAAATTTTCCTGTACTATCTGGAAAATCAGTCAAATATACATTTCCACTAATACCTTCAATCTTAAATGCAGAAGATCTTACATTAAATCCTTCCATATCTGCATGGAATTGATTACCATAACATAATTCATAGTTTGTTAATGAGTTATATATTGGAGTCATATCTCTTCTCATTACAAGATTTGTAATGTTAGAAGTGATACCAGTATCAACTCTATCAATAACAGAAAGAAGTTTACTATATTTCAATCTACCTCCAAATGAATTAATATCAGATGATTTGGAATATTCTTGAATTGCAGCTATAATTCTAGAATTTAATCCCAACTTATCACCAACAAATCCAGAATCATAAGAAACATTTGATGTATATTCAATATACAAATACTTCAAATCAACAAATTCCTGTTTAATTCCAGCAACTGTATATTTTTTTAATCCAGTTTTAATTGAATTTTTAGAAATATCTGATAAAATTTCACCATTTTTTGGTTTAATTGTAATAAAAACTTTACCATACTGAGGTGGTGTAAGTTCTTCCCCTCCATATGCACTTACAGAGTCAATATTTGGGTATAAAAATGGAATTAAACTGATATAATCATTTGATGTAACTGCCCTGTACTGAGACGCATAAACCCTTGGAGCAAGATATTTGATATTGTCTATGGATTCTATAGAATCACCGTTCTCAGACGCTTGTAGAGTAGTCAGGCCAGTTACATTATCATCTATACTAACATCAACTCCACCAACTGTGTATGTCAATTTACCAGTGAAATTAAAATTAGCAGCACCATTACCTTCAATACCATTTGTAGTAATGTATGATACAAAAACTTTACTTCCAGAAATAGGTTTTTTACCAAGAGTATTATCACCAAAGACTATTTGATACTTCTCATCTTCTATTTCTTGTGTTAAGAATAATCTAGATTCTTTGTCAACATCAAAAATATTTTGATATGGAAGATAATTTTCAGTTATTGGTGGGTTTCCAAATTTAACTACTACACGAATTGATGATGTATCGACAGATTCATTTGGTATGATATACTTTTCATTTGGTAAAGAATCATTTACGTCAAACTCTTTCATCAAATAAGTGCCTTCATATATTGAAATATTCTCAAATTTGACTATACTATTGGAATCTGGAGTGGCAGTAATGTCATCAGGAATAGAAAATATGTAATTTCCACCTTGAACTGACCCAACAGCAACAATTCCAGCATGTAATTTTAAGGATTGAACTGGTTTTCCAGTTACATCTACAGAAAAACTTATTTTTGCTTCAGATGATTTCTTTGATCTTGGTACATATCCAATATTTCTTGCTAACGAAACGACATTTTCTCTTAAAGTAGCACTATCAATAAACGATTCATTAACAGCCATATTGGTATTATATGACGTAATGTAAGAATTATATGCTAAAGTATCGATTAAAACAGAAAAATTAGACCCTTCAAAGTCAAAATCCGTAAATGAAGAGTTAGATCTCAAATAATTCTTAATTTGAGTACGTAAATCGTTAAAATCTAAGTTAGTAAACTGATTAAATGCCATTATACCCTAGTCGGTT
>Ga0163179_10001610_pt1 | contig 15858 bp, 11 predicted proteins | sample AtlANTMetagenome_FD_109643 | JGI IMG/M metagenome (GOLD analysis project Ga0163179, IMG submission 109643) | Marine eukaryotic phytoplankton communities from the Atlantic Ocean - Atlantic ANT 2 Metagenome | ecosystem: Environmental > Aquatic > Marine > Oceanic | place: North Atlantic Ocean... | reverse complement strand
GCTACTTGTAAAGTCTAGCGATGGACTAATAGATAAATTAAACAGTATCGAAGCTGAGATGGAGGGGAAAAATTGGGCTTTTTGGATAGGTGATACAAGTGGTGGTGATAGAGTATCCATGATACTAGATCATCATCAAGTATATAGCTCGTCTTCAGTATTTGTCCCTCTCAAATTATCCGAGTCATTTGAAGAAGCTTTAGCCTTCGATTATTTAAGAAAGCTTTCAGCGCAATATGATAACGTATTTAAAAGCGAAATTAGCTATATTCATGGAGAAAATCAACTTGATAAACAACACGAATTAAAAAGCTTTTGTTTCGTATGCACTAAAGAATTAATGAAGGAAGGCGCTATCTTTATTGAAAGCGTAAGACTTTTTTACGATCAACCAATTTACATAATATGCGATTTAGAAACCAAAAGTTACTTTGATTCTTTTGATTTTAAAAATTTAATTTTTAAATTAGATGCAGAAGGCGAGATCTTAAAAGAGATAAAATCTAAGCATTTCAAGACTCTTTATTCAGAGATCAAATCGCCCCATAGGGTAGAGTGTATTTTTCAAAAAATGGCAGCTATGAATTTCGCTTTAAGCGAGCAAGACAACACCTTTTTCTTGGATAGCGACATTGTTTTAGTAAACAAAATAGACGAAAATTTAAACCGGAGCTTAATTTTATCTCCTCATTATCACGGGATTAAAAATATAAATAACAGTCTAAGATTTGGTTTTTTTAATGCTGGATATGTTTTTTGTGCAGAAAAAAACTTCCCAGATTATTGGAAAGACTTATACTTAACTAGATCTAAGTTCTACGAACAAGAATGTATGAACTACATTGCAGAGAATTATGATATAGGCATTTTTGACAAGAACCATAATTGGGGCTTTTGGAGAAGCGAATTTAAAATTCCATATTCCATACGTAGTTTTCATTTACACTTAACAAATGGGATATACGGCTCAAACTGCGCCGCATTATCTAAGTTAAATGAGCAAATAAAAATGAGTTTTTACAGGTACTTAGATTTGAATAGCGAATTTGAAAACATAAAAATTTTACAAGATAAAATAAAATTAATTTTAAAATGAAAGACAATAGAATAGCTTTTGTACATTTTGGCAAATGCGCTGGTTCGTATGTGACTCGTTGGCTAGAGACCAAAGCTTTCGTAGACTCAAATTATAAAGTATACAACTCTTGGATAAAAAGAATCCCTGAAACTTATAAAGGTAGAGATTGGACTAAAGAAGAACTGTCAGAAATTTCTAATGACGAAGGCCCAGCTTACGTACATAATCACCATATAGCTTGGTCAAAAGACAGTATATTAGAATTTAATAAAAAAGGCTGGGTTACTTTTACTTTCATAAGAAGACCTGAAGATTTAATAACTTCATTATATTGTTGGTCAAAACAGGTTTACCTAGAGAAAGGCAAAAACCCATTGAATGTGGATTCTCATGAGTGGGATATGGATGTTTTTATACATAGATGCATAGACACAGCGTTAAGAGATTTATGGATCTTACCTGACTATATTAGTGACGTTAAAATCGTTAAAGAATTTAAACATTCAAATCTTCAAGATTTTATAAATACTGAATTAGAAATTCAATATACCCCAATAGAAAAACAAAATGTAAGCAATAACAAAGGCTTCAAGTGGTTTAGGGAAAATGGCAAGATACATGAAAAAACGGAGGAAAGATTATTTAATGATCCAGACTTTAAAAAATATTCCACGTTTATATGAAAAATGAGGACAAGAAGAACATCATACTGGCCGCTGTAGATCAAAGAAACTCCAGTCAGGCAAAAGCGCTTTACTCACGAGCTAAAAAAGCGTTTGGAGACTACAATATAATAAAAGAATATGGGGTAAACTTTGGCAGAACGGAACCTTCGCCAGATAACGTTTTATGCCTCGTTATGCATGGGAATCGTGATGTTCCAGTCATGCATTCTAGATTCGAATTTCTTGATGGAATTTGTGATAACGTATGGTGTGTTATGGGTGCGCCAATTAGAGGTTGGACGCTTTGCGATAGAAACGGATATTCAGGTGCAAGTTTTATAGCTAAAGACCACAGCTTGTTAAAAATTGATGAAGTTTCCGAAGACGATGCCTTGGCTATGCACAAGCGCCTATTTGAGAAAATCGTAGAATCAAATTCAAGTAAATATGAACAGCCAGAATTTGCAGGGCTTGGATATCTCACGAAAGTTTGTGGCTCTCAGCCTTTTATTTTAGTGCTCGGTCAAGTTGCGGGAGATTCAGTTATTAATTTTACAAATTTTCCTGCCCCAAAGCACAAAATTAGAGGTTCGATGAGGCCTCCTACCGTAAGGAGAGATGTTCCAACAGCATATGTTAACACTCTGATTACGGCTCTTTCTGTCTTGGATAAATTTAATATCCCTATTATTTATAAACCTCACCCATTCGAAAACCAAGATGCAAATGCAGTAATCAACAACTTAATCGATCTTCCTGCTTTTAATAATGTATCTATTGTTTCCGATGTGTCTATCCATGATTTGATACATTTAGCTAAAGGTGTCGTGACAATAAATTCGGGGGCGGGATTCGAGGCTCTAATTCACCTTAAGCCAGTTGTCACCCTAGGAAAAGTAGACTATTCCGCTGCCACTTACGAGTGTCGGAATATTGAAGACATAAAGAAATCAGTGCAATTCATAAATAGCCCCGTAGACGAACTTAAAATAAAAAAGTTTATTTATGCATATCTAAGTATGGCGTATAAATGCCCAATTGACTTAATAAAAGAAAAACTGCCCTCAGAACTAAAAGACTAGTGTAAAAATATTCATGATAGGAACTAACACTGGCCCATTTGTAGACATTAGTGATTATCCAAGGATTAATGATATTAATTCTTTAGGTAATTTACCAGATCCGGGTTATCCTTTAGGGCCAGATGGCAGGAAACGCAAGAGAAGACTACAGATAGAGCAAGAATTAGCGCAGCAAATTGACTTAGGGGTAATTGGAGTAAAAACCTCTGATGGAAAATATCCATATTATACTCAAATCTCTTAGATATTTGTGTAAATATAATTATGAAGATTGTAGATATAGCAGATGAAATTCATAGAGAGTTAGGATCTCCCTCAGATCTTAGTATTCCTGCTATTGCTTTCTACGTGAGAACCAATATAGGAGCACTAAATAATCATTTAAATACTAGCTTTGACGTAGACTCTACGAGCTTTGAGATAGAAGAATCGGGTACTGCAATCACTCCTGAAGAAGTAGCGATAATGAAAAAAATGTATTTGGTTCATTATTACGACGGGAAGATTAGAGACACTATAAATGCTGCAACCAGCGATGCCGTTATAGCACTTTCTTCGGATGGTTCATCAATTAGAAAAATAAATAAAAACGAGCAATCGAAAACTTTCTTGCAAATCAGGCAGGGGCAGTACGACGAGTTAGAGTCTTTGATCACCGCTTATAAAACTAGAGGATCTGCCCCGCTTCAAGTTGCTGGAGATGATACAGTTGCAGCGGTTTACAGACCGAACAGAGATTATAACAGGATTTAATTATGGCCAGCTTAGTATCAGCAACAGAGATAGCGGCCTTTACTGGCGATTTTATAAATTTGTTCGATACTTTTAAAAGAGATTTTGTGGTTCACAAAGAGCCTAAGAAAGTAATATCTCAAATCAATACAGATTTCTTGTATGGTTATGGTACATCTGCCCAGCAAGCTAATTATACTTACGAGCCCGTTTCGCAAAGTTTTAGCGGAATGATTAAGTATAAAGATGAACAAGATTCAGATTCTCTTTCTGAGGTCCAAGAGATTAGATATTTTGCTGGAGATTGCAGGATCAAAGTCCAAGAAGAAGCAAGAGATTACATAAAAAACGGGAAAACCGAGAAAATCGTAATTGATGGAAAAGATTTTCAAGTCATGACAGAAGAGTCTGTTAAATACTTTTTTGGCATCAAGCTTTACGTATTTCATCTACAGTATACGAACTAAAATGAAATTAAAGGTAAAAAGATTTAGAATGAAGCCTTTGATCCTTGAAAGGGAGGCTTTAAAAGGCGTTGCTAAAAACAGAGATGCAAGAAAAAATGTAGAGGTAGTAGCTAAAAGAAAATTAGATTTAGCAATGCAAGAAATGATAAGGGAATTTAACGAGCACCCTATAACTATGGAATTAGAAGCTGGGCCAGAGGCGGATAACATTTCGGGAACTTTAAGTGGCTACGGAAACTTATTTTCATTTATAGGTTTTCACGAAGAAGAGGATCCGGTAGAGTTAGTTAGGCAATTATTAATGCAGTTTACTTTAGGGACTCCTAGAATAACTGCGAAAAGAAAAATGATTTCTTTTTCTTATAGGACTACAGGGATGACAAGGGGCGAAATTTTTGCAAAAACCAGATTATCTTGGATAGGTAAAAGTTGGCTTCAAGCCATCGAAAGCGGTATGTCAGGCTTAGGAAACTATCTATATTTTGAAAATCAAGACTACCTAAGTGGAAATAGTAGATCTGGAACGGCTGTACAAGCGAGCAGAAGAATAAGAAGCGGAGGATATAAGCCAACAAGATACCTTACCGCTATATTAAGAAATTTTGAACGAAATATAAGCAATAAAAGATAATGCTGCCACAGTTTGACAATAGATTAATGTCGAGTTTCTTGTTATGGTTTGACCATAATTTAACAAGGCGTGGTGAGGCGTTTACTAATACTTCCGGTGCGTTTTATGCAGTTGATAACTTAATTAATGGCTACTACACATACGGAGCGCCTTTTAAGCAATTTGTATCTGATTTTTCAGTAACTGGGACTGGAAATCTCTACCCAAATAAAGCTTCAACTAAACGCGCTGATATCCCAACTGGGATTTATTTAAGCGGTGTTTTCACGCCTATAGGCACAAATGGGCTTTCTGGCATAAACTATGACCAAGGTCAAATTTATATGACTTACGAGGTCGAAAACCCAGATACTTCAATAAGTGGCGATTATGCAGTAAAAGATTTCAATGTTTATCTAACAAATGAGCCAGAGGAAAAGCTTTTATTTGAGACTAAATTTAATTTGACACCAAAAACAAATGAAACTCAAACTGGACTTGCCTCAAACCAGATAACTTATCCAGCGATATTTTTGAGACATAATGGCTCCAGAAACGAGCCTTTTGCGTTTGGAGGATACGATTCTACCACATTCAACATAAGAGCTATTGTATTGGCTGACTCACAATTTAATTTAGATGCGGTTTGCTCCATATTTAGGGATGTTTCGAGGACTCACGTAACATTACTCCAAACTTCCGATATGCCGTATAACTCTTTAGGCTCTTTTAAGAGCGGAAATAATTATTCTTATACGGGGTTAATTAAGGGCAAATCTGATGAGGATCAGTATGTCTTCATAGATGAGGTAAATATTGCGAAATTTAGTCGAGATGTTAATTTAAAAGTGGAAAATATGAACCCAGACGTATTTAATGGTGTAATAGATTTTGAGATATCTAAACCAAGATACCCAAGAAAGGCTACTCAAGGAGAAGATATACAATAAGCTTTGAGGTACATTTTTTTGAAAAAAACGATAAAATTACTTCACATTTAAAACAAATAATTGTAATTATTATAAAGGAATAAACTTATGGCTAGAAATAGAGTTATTTACCAATCAGAAGCCGTTTACGTTGGTCCTTCTCCAGCCGTAAGCGGATTTTATAATGACAAGTCCTTATTAGGCTGGGGCGATGGCGGCGATGACCTCGATGGTGAGGGAATTGCAACTGGAGCTAATTCAGAACCCAACTTAGTAAAGCAGCTTCATAGAATTCAAACATGCAACTATTCTTTCAATGTTGCCCGTACAGACATCAACCAGTTTGGTGAGTTGGCGGCGATTGATAGAGTTGTCATGGACACTCCAACAGTAGCTTTGGATTTTTCATATATCCTAGCGACTATGGATAACGAGGCTCGTCTTGGATTTACAGTAAACAAGGGCGTTTCCTGTATTTCCGGTCTTTTGAATAAGGCTGAAGACGAAAGAAACTATTTTGTTAAAACTGTGGCTGAAGGTGAAGACGCTGTAGGCGACTTCTCCAAATCCGCTGGCGAAGGTGGAGGCGTAGAGACCGACACTATCTCTGTTATTGGAGTTGGTAATGGCTTCATGACTTCTTACTCTACTGAGTGTTCGGTTGGCAATTTCCCAACTTGCTCCGTAGCTGTTGAAGGATTGAACATGACCTTCAATAATAGCATTTCCGGTGGTAGCCCTGCTATTGTACCAGAGAGCGGTACAAGACTGGATCACTTTAAATATTGCATTCCGACTGCAACGGGAAGCGCTGGAACTGGCTTTTTAGCTACGAGCGCATTACGTCCGGGCGATATTACCTTTGAGTTCCAGAAGACTGACTCTGAAGGTGTTGATCTTGACGGATCGACTCCCGGATCTCTTAACTCTTACGATGCTCCGGGCGCTACGCTTGGTGATATGACCAGCAAGAGCCACGCTAAGATTCAAAGCTATAACATCAGCTTGGACTTAGGTAGAGAGCCAATCAATAGACTCGGAAGCAGATTTGCGTTCACTCGTGAAATCACCTTCCCGATGACTGTAAGTGCCTCGATTGATGCTCTTGTTGCTGACCTCACTACTGGTAGCATCTCTGATGTTATCAACTGTGATGACAGTTACGACATCACCGTTAACCTCTTGCGTCCTAGCAACTGCCCCGGAGATGGAGATGCCGTTAAGGAGATCTTCGCTCAATACCAGTTGAAGAACTGCAAAGTTGATGCTCAATCGTTTAGCTCCGATATCGGATCTAATAAGTCTGTTACCCTCGACTTCTCGACTCAGATCGGTGGTCCTAATCAAACCAACCAAGGTTTGTTTATGAGCGGTATCTCTGAAGACTTCATCGCTACGGTTGCATCTGATGCCAGCGCTCAACAGTAATTGAGAAACTAATTATATGACATGTGCGCCCACGGCCCCCCTCTTCGGAGGGGGGTTATTTTTTTTGCATTTTTGAGAAACATGGTGTAAATATGTTTAGGAAAAAGGATTAAGGGTGTTGGATAATTCAGGTGACAATTCAAGGGATTTTATGGCTTTTCAGGTAAGGCGAAAAGTCACTAACCTCTATAAAAACTTCCTTTTCATCCTCGAAGACCTAGAAGATTCTGGTGTTAAGATACCTGATCACATGCATCAGAAAGCTAGGAAAAGAATACTAGATTACGGTAATGATACTATCAGAGAGATAGAGGAAAACTTGGACAAATTTGACATGAAGCTAAAATGAAAAAGCTATATACATTTGAGCAAATTAAAAAAGAAAAGGTTAAGGAAAAGGAAACAACCGAAAATGAAAACGGTGAAAAAGTTACCGTAGAAAAAGAGGTTGATAAAGAAGTAAAGAGAAATTTCTTCGTAAGAAGGCCAAATCGCAAGCTTTATGATGATGCGGAGCTTTACTACGCAGTAAAATTATCAGAGGGGATTAAAGCAGGGCTTTTAACAAAAGCGCTTCTAGAAAAAAGATACGAGAATGACGGTGGGGCTTTAAGTGACCCAGACATAGAAAGATGGGGGTCTATTTACTCTGATTTTTACGAAAATCAAAGAGAGTTAGTAGAGCTAGAAGATAAAAAACGCTCAGAAGAGGAAGAAACTCGGTTAGACGAGTTGAAAGATTTATTAAATAGCACTAGGTCTGCGTTAACAAATTTTGAAATGAGTCAACAGAACTTGTTCGAGCAAACTGCCGAAGTAAGAGCTAGGAACAAGACGATTTTATGGTGGGTTTTAAATTTATCCTACGCCATTGCAGAAAATGGAGAAGAATATTCATTTTTCACAGATGGCTCTTCCGAAGAGAAGTTGGAGTATTACGATCAACTTACAGAAGAAGAAGATGAATTTGTAGAAGAGGTCATTAAAAAGTTTACTTATTTAATTAGCTTCTGGTATGTGTCAAAAGTAGACAATGAAGAAGACTTTAGGGAAATGCTAAAAGAGCAAGATTTAGATGTTAATTTAGACACCCTCGAACAAGCCTTAGAAGCTTCAGATAGAATGGATGAAGCTATAAAAGGAGATTCGGAAGAAGAGACTACTGAATCTGAAGAAGCTGAAGCCAAAAATCAAGAAAAGTATTATGATGATGCACCCGCTTTTGAAGAAGAAAAGGTTGAAGAGATTGAAGAGGTTGAGGAAGTAGAGCCTCAGACAGAATCAGAGCTCGATGAATCAACAGATGAAAATTAATAAAAACTCACTCTAGCCACTTAGTACCCCCGTTTTTTCGGGGGTTTTTTGTATGCCTGAAGAACAAGAAGAATTAACAGTTAGCAAGCTGAGAATGCTTTTCGTTGATATTCTCAATGGCTTTTCTATCGTTCAAAAAAAGCCGGGTGATATTTATGTTAAGCACTTAACATTTTATGATGCAGCAGACGTAGATACATTTAAGCGAAAGCACGAAAAAATAGCGGAAGAAAAAGGTCTAGAATCTGAAAAGACAAAACTAGCTGTACTTAAAGAACAAGAGCTATGGGATGATAAAAAAGATGCTAGAATCGAAGAACTTCAGGGATACATCAGAAATCTAACCTATTCTAAAAGTAAACTCTTTTTAAAAAGAGAAATAGACCAAATTTCAAAACAAATTGAAGAATCTGAAAATGAGTTAAACGAACTATCTTTTAAAAAAATTGAGCTTCTTGGATTAACCGCTGAATCTTTTGCTAATAAAAAAGTAAATGAATTCTACATTTATAAATCCATATACAAAACAAAAGAGATGGCGGAGCCTTATTTCTCGGAGGAAGATTTCTATGATTTAGGAGAGCTCGATTTAATGGTTGTATGCAAAGAATACAATGACACAATTAGTAAATTTAAAGACCACATTCTTAAAAAAATAGCTTTAAGTAATTTTTTTCTTAATCACTTTTACCTTTCTGAGGATAACGCTAAGAATTTCTATGGAGTGCCAATAAAAGATCTTACTTTCTTTCAAGCCGAGCTTTTTGGGTATGCTAGATATTTTAAGAGTTTAATGACTAATTCTAAGAATAAGCCCCCTGAAGATATAAAGGGAGATCCAGATAAGCTCGTAGAATGGTTTGAGCAAACTCAAAATGCTCAATCAGCTATGGAGAAAACGGGAGGCGGTGACAAAGCAGGAGGCTCGTCATTAGTAGGAGCATCGAAAGATGAGCTTTCAAGGCTTGGGACACAGGAAAATGGTGATGATTTTATAAATTTAGCTAAAGAAGCAGCGAAAAAGGGCGGGTCTCTCGACATGAAAGAACTGATGAAATTGCACGGAGTTTAGCAATTATTAAGTGTAATAACTTAATGAAGGCTAAAGGAATATGGCAAGTTCTAGACCAACAGTTGGCGAAGTAGAAATATCGGCATTCGTTAAGATCGATCAAAGATCTGTAGCCGATGGTATTAAAAGCATAGAGAGCCAAGCTAAGAGGGCTGGGTCAGCGGTAACAAAATTAAACCGTCCTCTTGGTGAAATAACTGGTAACGTTACTGAGTTTAGTAAATCCCTTGAGGCTTCTAACGCTCGTGTTTTAGCTTTCGGTGCTTCTGCTGGAGCTATCTATGCCCTCTCAAGATCTTTTAAATTTCTTGTGGATTCTATGATCCAAGTAGAGAAAGAGTTAAAAGATATAAATGTAATTTTAGGTGCAAGTGAGAAGCAACTTAAAGGCTTCTCTAAAGAGTTGTTCAATATAGCAGGTGCTACGGGCCAATCATTCAAAACTGTAGCTGTAGCAGCTAAAGAGTTGTCTCGTCAAGGTTTGTCAATGGAGCAGACATTGTTAAGAACGAGAGATGCTCTCATTTTGACTCGTTTATCGGGAATGGATGCTGAATCAGCGGTTGCTTCTCTTACCGCTGCTATAAATACATTCAATAGATCGATGTTGGACTCTACCAAGATCGTAAACAAGATGGCCAATGTTGATGCTGCTTTCGCCGTTAGTACGCAAGACCTTGCTGAAGCCATGAAGCGTGTGGGTAGTACAGCCCAAGACGTTAGCGTTGACTTTAATCAATTGTTAGGTGCTGTTACTTCATTGCAGCAAACCACTGCTCGTGGTGGCCCTGTTATTGGTAACGGACTCAAGAGTATTTTCACAAGAATACAAAGAACTGACACCTTGGATCAGTTAGAGTCTCTCGGTGTCGCAGTTAGGGGGCTTCAGGGAGACATGCTTCCAGCAATGCAAGTGCTAACTAATTTAGCTAAAGCATTTCCTGCTTTGACTAAGGCTCAACAAGCTCATACCGCAGAAACTGTCGCTGGCGTATTCCAAATGAATACTTTGAGAGCCTTATTAAATGATTTAGGTAAAGGCTACTCTGTTTATGAGCAAGCGGTTAGAACTGCTACAAATTCAACTAACCAAGCCATTGAGAGAAATCAAGAATTAAATAAAACTCTTGATGCCCAAATCAAAAAGTTAAGTGCAAGACTTATCCAAGCTGCAAAATCAGGAGGGGATATGCTTCTTGGTCCAGCGGTGCAAAATATTACTGGAGTTTTAGATAAAGTCCTTGGTGACGCTGAAAAAGGAAGCGGTAGTGTTGGGGCAAAAATTGGTAGAGATATTGCAAAAGGCGCTTTAGAAGGACTCGGTAAAATGTTGGCTGGTCCGGGCCTAATTGCGTTAGTGGCAGTTGGAGTAAAAATAGGAAAAAATTTAAGTAAATTCTTAGTAGAGGCAACTCTTGACATGTTTAACATGCAGAATGCCTCAATGAAAATTGCAGCTACTGAGAAGGTAATAACAGATGAGTTAAGCAGACAAAGCGTATTACAGGATCAGTATTTAAAAGGTCTAATCACTAGGAGAGACTTAGAATTGCAGGTACTATCTGCGGTTTCCGCTAGAAGTAAACAGGAAGCTGCTGCTGGAGCCTTTGTGACTAGGACGGCTACTTCAGCGGTTCAAAGAGGCGGTGGTATGGGGTCTTCAGGTAAATTCAGCACTGGTAGATCAAGTGGGCATATCCCTAATTTTGTGTCCTCTGCTGAATCCACTATGGAGAGAGCGGGTGCGGTTAGGGGTGGTTATGCTCCGGGCTCTGTAAGAAAAACAAACATAGCTGGGCTTGGGAGCGTTACTTACAACTCTGCTGAATCTGTTAAGCATGTTCCCGGATTTGCTCAACCGTTTATTAATCCTCCCGGTTATTCTCGTGCGGGTAAAGCCCACCAAAAGAAATCAATTAAAGAAACAGGTATAGATCCCTATGCTAGTTACGGAGTAGTTCCAAATTTTGTAAGATACATGACTCCAAGTTCAGCGAGAATGAAGAAAGCTGGACTCGGTAAAGCTGATAAGATGATGACCATGACCGACCTAGTGGAAATGGTAAGGCAAGGTCCGGGCAAGGGAGGGAGAGCATTTTCAGTCACTTTTAGAGATTCGTCAGGATCAATACACACTCAAACTGGCCAAAGAGCTAAATACGAAGCTTATGGCAAAGGAAGAGCCAGTCATTACGAAGAGGATGGTCTAGGGTACTTGAGGTGGAATCCGATGGATCAAAATAAAAGATCTAAAGGTAAAAATCCAAAAGCTTTTAGAGAAGCTAGGCTCGATAGAATCATGAATATCAGCTTTGATAAAAAGCAATATTCAATGGACCCGACTAGACTTGGCCCCGATGGCTTACCCTCAATGGTTTTAACAGGGGTAGCCCGAAGCTCTGGTCATGTTCCTAACTTTTCTAGATTTGGTGGCTCAAAATTTCCTGTTCCGATTATGCCTTTTCATGGAGCTTCTGTTGGTAAATATGAAGGTTACAAATCAACAAAAGCATTCCAAAAGCCCGGATCAAAAGGAGGCGCAAGTTTTGAAAATTACAAAGATTTTAATAATGCTCTTAGCAGGACTTTTGGTGGCAATTTAAAAGACAATGTTGTTTACCCCGGCCAAATAGGCTCTGCGGCAAGATCGCAAGGTCTAGCGAGTCTTTTAGGTCCGACAATTGGAGTCCAAAACATATTAACTCATCCAGCCTATCAAAAATTTTCTAAAATGGCTACCCCATTAGGGTTTCAGCCAAATAAAGAAAGCGTTACCGAACTTTTACAAAGCGTCGTTAATCAAGCTCCTAAAAATGCTGTTGGCTATTATAGATCCAAAGATTACTCGAATCTTTTTGAAGAATTGGTCGGTCTTGGGGGCGGAGCTAACTTGGCTAACCCCGGCTTTGGAATAAAAGGGGCTAGTAACTTTATGGGCACTGCGGGGCTTCCTACGGTAGAAGGGATGATGAAGCACGGTGGGCAAACAAGATTCATGGAAATAAAAGCAAGTGACAGTGCTGACAATATGTCCAGATTGCTTGGTAAATCCATGCAGTTGTACCCAGACAAATATAGAAGCCTTGCACAAAAATATGCTACTCCTAGTGATTTTAAAATCATAGATAATTTTTTAGGTAAGTTTTCTAATAAGCCAAAGTTTGCTTCTGGAATGGAAGAAGCAGCTTATAAAACTGGCGGAAGGTTCGTAGACAGTTATATGTCAGGTGGTCACGTTCCAAGCTTTGCACGATTTTCCTCTAACTTCATAACAGGAAAATATGGGAGATTCCATATAGATGAAAGTATAGGGGGCGTTCGTCAACTTTCTAGAAACGAATTTAAAGCTCTTAGCCAAATGGCCGATGGCCAAGTGATGAAAATGGCTTCGGCTGAAATGTTCGGTTCGAAATATTCAAAATCGATGGGTGGGCTTCAAGATAAACTTACTGTTCGTTTTGGGGCAGGGGGGGACGGAATGGCGGGTTTTATGCATCCAGAAAAGGGGCATATTCAAATCAATCGACAGGTAGGAATGCAAGCAGAGCTTGAAAAAATTTCAAAGGGACGAGTAGGAGGGCTACCTGCGGATCGAAAAGGAAGTGCATCGTTCACTATCAAAGACTCATACGAAAAAGTTCTTATGCATGAAGTTGGTCATGCAATGGACATGCTTAAATATAATAAAGCGACGAATTATAATCCTACAAAAGCAGCCAGTAGCGGCCTTACTAGAGTTTTGACGAGAACAGGGTCAAATCAAGGGATGATGAACGCTGAAGGTTACTTATCTTCTAAATTGGGATATCAAGGTCTTATGACCGATCCTTCCCCTGCTTATACGTCCTTTGCCAATTTCATTACAAAAAGCAAAAATCCACTCGCTGTTCGCGTAAAAAAACACATGGATAGATATACAGGAGGCGGAAGTGGATTTGGTGACCTTACTATGGCCCAGCAAAAAGAGATGTTCGCTGAAGCGTTTGCGACTTCAAGAATGGGTCAGATTAAGGGGAACTACATGAAAGAACTTGCACATCCTCTTCATATGCAAGAATTTCAAGCTAAGACCAAGCCGTTTCTAAACATGTATGCTGGTGGTCTTATTCCGAACTTTGCCAATAATGCATTAGCCTCTGCTTTCTCTAGAGAGAAAAAAGCAAGTGGTCTTCCGGGATCTCAAATTTATGCTACTACAGTAGATACCCCAAATTATTCTGGCCCTGTAGTTGGAAATAAACGTGATGAGCCTACGTATGGCTCTTTAAGAAAAGCGGTTATAAATCATCCTGACCCAGCAAGGGCGGGAATGAGCCGTGGAAATGTACCTAACTTTGCAGCCGTAGATATGATTCCGGGATATGGATTGTTCAAAGGTATGCAAAACTTCTTCGATAAGGAACTCAAAGATTTAGAAAAGCAGTTCAAAGAAGATGTAAAAGCTTCGAAAGCACTTTCTCAAGAGACGAGAAGTGCTACGAAAACCACGCAAAGGTCTCAAGCGAGAATGGACGTATTAAACGCTCGCATAAATGATCTAAATGGCCTAACTGAGCAATCTAACAAATTAGAGCAAAAGGGCGGAGCTAAAGCAAGCGTACTGAGAGATCCCGGCTTGCTGAGACAACAAATGAGGTCTCTTGATAGGCTTTCGTCTCGTGGGCTTATTGAAAACCTAGATAAAGGTGCAGTAAAGACACTTAAAACTCAAGTTTCCGCACTTCTTGGAGATACGTTGACCACAGCGCAAAAGAGATCTATAGGTGGGACAAAAATTGGGACTACAGGCTTTAAAGCTGGTCAATTGTTGCAAGGCAAAAGCTTTTTACAAGCTCAAGCCGATCTTCAGGCCAGAGGAAAGACTCTCCGAGGAACCGCAGGGTTCATGGGCGCGAGGGATTCTCAAAAGGCTGCAAGAAGTTTTCTGTCAAATATGGGTGTTGATACGAAGGGCATGAAGGGCAACACGCAAATCCTTCAAGCAATGAAAGGTGTTGAAAGCAGTGTAAACATGGCCTCAAAGCAAGGTCAGGGCTTTCAAAGAATCATGCTTGGTCTTGAAGCGCAAGATGTAAAAAATAGGCAGAAAGCTTTAAATCAATTCGCCACACAAGTTGCAACAGGAACAGGCACTGCCAAGGCTCCCGGATTGCAAGGTGCTCTTAATTTATTTAGTATGGCTAAAGGAGGAGTTCTTTTCGATAAGAAGGGCGCTCCAATCATAGATCCTAAGACAGGTGAACAACGAACTACAAAGCTTGCACAACAACAAGCTGCCCGACAAGCGACTTTAGAAAGTGCGAGACTAGCAGAAGAGGAAAAAAGGCAAAGAAGAGACACTGCATCAAGACAGGCAGGGGAAACAAAGCAGTCCGTGCGACAACAAAGAGCAATGGGCACAGGCTTTGGTGGATTCATGGCCAGAAATCCAATGGTTGGGATGCAAGCTGGCATGGCTCTTAGTTTCCTTGGGCCTATGGCTGGGGGTGCGATGGCTCAAGCTCTCGGTGGTCCTACTAAAGCTCAGAGAAGAAATGCAGCGATAGCTCAAGGCGTTGGCTCGACTGTTGGTTATGCGGCAACAGGAGGTATGATGGCCTCTATGGCGGCAGGGACCAAGACTGGCGCGATGGGTGGTCCAAAAGGTATGGCCATCGGGGCGGGTATTGGCCTTGCAATTGGCATCGCCCAAAGTCTTTTCACTGTAGGCAATGCAATGGAATCAATTTCATCAGATGTGAGGCAAGCATACGAAGCAGAGAACAAAGCAAAAGAAGACGCAGCAAATGCTACTTCACAATTTGTGAAGTCTCAAAATGCCTACATTGAAGCAATGGAAAGAGGCGCGGGAGCACAAACTTTAGATGCTTTAAAGCAAAAAACTATAGAATCTTTAGTTCAAATTGGAGATCCAAATCTTACTAGAAAATTACTAGCTGCTGGTAACGACCCAAATAAAGTTGCAGATGTTAACGCAGAAATACAAAGAAAGAATGAAGCTCAAAAGAAAATATTTGGTGAACGAGGAGCAATAGAGCAAATGGTCAATGCTGGCAAGGCAGAAACCATTTCAGAAGCAGGATTAAAAGCTATAGCTTCAGACATAGCCTTGTTCGGTAATCTTGGTAAAGGGCCAGTAACCGAAGGCTCCTTAAAAAAGGCTGGAATAGATACGAGTTCAGATTTGCTAGAAGGCTTTGCGGATTTAATGGACGGAGATGTTGTAGGCTCACTGATTGTTTTTATTGAGGCAAAAAGAAAAGAAATAGCTGCCGCGAAAAAAGCATCAGGGGCTCAAACGGCTAGTGCTAAAGCATTGCTGAGATTAAAAGAAGCCACTATGGCGGCAATAAGTGCGAAAGAGGCAGACCTAAGATTGGCAGATTTATTCCATAGTGGAGCCGCTAAAATGAGGGAAGTTGTAAATGGCCTTGAGCAAAACGTTTCTTCTTTTAGGACTATGGATAAACAACTCAAACTG
>Ga0163179_10001609_pt1 | contig 15875 bp, 33 predicted proteins | sample AtlANTMetagenome_FD_109643 | JGI IMG/M metagenome (GOLD analysis project Ga0163179, IMG submission 109643) | Marine eukaryotic phytoplankton communities from the Atlantic Ocean - Atlantic ANT 2 Metagenome | ecosystem: Environmental > Aquatic > Marine > Oceanic | place: North Atlantic Ocean... | reverse complement strand
GATGATTGCAAAACTCTCAGTAATCCTTTTCCTAAAGTCCAAAAAAAAACCATCGCATTTTGCACTTGTTCCCCTTTCATTTCTTTCATTATTTCTCGCCTGACTCCTATGTTACCATCATACGCTTCAATAGAGTAAACACCATTTTTTTCCTCAACAATAGGTCTAAACAAAATAGCCATTAAGTCAGGCATACAATTTCTTAAATCCTCCTTGATCAATGTTTCTATATCTGCATATTCTCCTAATGTGATGTCATCTAAATTAGGATGAAATCCATACTCTATCCCATCTATAGTCATTCTTTTTTGTAATACAGAATCTGCATCTGATTGCATGACTGCAATCTTTCTTAAAATTAAAGATACATCAGATAGAGAAAGTTGTTTTATAATTTCTTGAGGTATATCAGTTAATACTTTTAAAGTATCTATTGCTTCATTAGATTTAGTATCAGTCCTCATTGAAATCAACTCTGCCCATTTTTTTAAATTGACATCAGACCATTTTTTGATCAAGTTGTAGTTATTTTCTTTTCCGTCTTTTTGGATTTTAAGTTTCATAATATATAAGAGAAATTTGGTTAATTTATTTTTTTGTTTATATTTGCCCAGTTTTCATACTGATTGGGGGGTTTGTTTTGACATTGAGCATTCCCCCCTTTTTTTTATTGTAAAAAATATTTTCCAAAATTAGAATCTATTTCATAGTACATTCTCATTGCTAAGGCATCTGAGTAATCAGGCGACCTACCAAGTATCGCTTTCACATTATCTTTAGGAATCATTTGTAGTTTATTATCTTTGTCTGCATCTTTCATTCTCACTTGTTCTAACTCCTCAATGATATTGTTCTTAATATTGACATCAGGACAAGTAATTCCTATTTGCCCTTTGTTGATCATGTCAGATAATTTATAATAACATTGAGTTTTTAAATTTTGATAGTTTTCTTTTTTCAAGGCTCTAGCATTATTTGTGAATCCCTGACATCTTAAAAAATCTTTTGCTCCACCACCTACACCATCTTCATCTATTATAATATTCCTCAAAGGTATTTTATATTCCTGTTGCATATTTTGAACTTCATCTACAACTTCATTCATTGCAGATTTTAATAATGTTTTGATTTTCACAACTTGCAATCCATTCCAATATAAGATAACTGTTTTATCACTACCAAATCTAGCAACATCAACACTAATAAATTTTTGTCCTGATACACCTTGTATCTCAAAGAGTTTTAAAATTGAATCATAATCTATAAGAGCATCATTGCTTGCATCATATTCCCAATTTCCAAAAAGCAATCTTTGTTTTGATAATTCATCTAAAGTTAATAATTGAGTTTTATAATATTTAGATATATACTCATTGTCATCAACTAAACTTTGTATAAATTTTCTATGAGGTTTTTGTTTACCATCTTTGCTTGGTCTGTAATATTGAGTATAAACCCAATTCTTTGCAGGATTGCATGTCATCAACATTTTAGGTATTCTATTATATTGATCAAGTTTATATCTCATTCTACTTGCTACAATGTTTTTTGCTTTTTCAGTTATTTGATTTGCTTCATCTATAAAAGCACCTGTAATTTCAAGCGATCCTAAGTTGTCAAAGTTTTTATCTGATGGATATAAAAATAAATCCTTTAGTAATATTTCAGACTTGTTAAAAAAGGAAATTATATTACTACCTGCATTGAAGTTATAATCTCTCCCTGCTTTGATATTCCAAGTTTCGCATACTTCAAAAAAAGTATTTAATGTTGTTTTTTTTAATGAATCAAGTTTACTTCTACCCATCAACCATCTTGTCTTAGGATATTTTATACACATTAAGATTAACCAAGCACACCCTACCCATGACTTTCCCCCACCTGCTGCTCCACCAAATAAAACTTCTGTAGTTGTTTTATCAAATAGATACTCTATCGCTTGTGCCTGAGTATGAGTGAAATCAATTGATGTATAGTCATCTTTAATACTCAACTCCTTTTATATTTATTTTTAACTTGATCGGCTCATCTCCTGAACTCAAATCTAATTCTGATCTTTCAACATATCCTCTTTTCTTTCCTTTTGTTTTTAAAAAGAAAATAGTTGCTGATGTATTGCCCTCGCCTATCTGTTTATGCAATTGACTTTCTCCAAAATCTAAAGCAATGTTTTCTATCTCTTTAACTTCTTTTGCAAATTGATCATCTTCCTTTAACCATTTGTAATAGGTTGACCTAGGAATCTTTGCAGATTTACATGCAACAGTTACTACACCTAATGACTTCTCTAATGCTTCAAGTAAAGATTCTTTTTTTATGTGTCTACTTTTGTCCATAGTTTATGATGTTTAAAAATTCTTGTCTAGTGTTTAAGTCATCTTTAAAAACTCCTATCATCTTTGAGGTGGTTGTCCAAGTGTCATGTTTTTTAACTCCTCTCATATTCATACATAGATGCTGTGCTTTCAATGTTACTGCTACACCCAAAGGCTCTAACTCTTTCATAAGTCGTTCTGCAATTTGTGTAGTAATTCTTTCTTGATTTTGCAATCTGTTTGCATACAAATCTAATGTCCTTGCTAATTTAGATAAACCTACAATTTTGTCTTTTGGTATGTATGCAATATTTGCTACTCCAAAGAATGGTGCTATATGATGTTCACATAATGAGTAAAAAGGTATGTTTGTTTGTACGATCATCTCATCTGTACCTTCTGCATCAAAACAAGTAAAGTTAAATTCTTTAGGAGTTAAAAATTCTCTCATAAACTTGAGGTATCTTTTTGGTGTTTCTCTTAATCCCTCTCTGTCTGTGTCTTCGCCTAGATATTGTAATATTCTAACAAAGTTATCTTCAACAGGCTCTTCTTTCATTTCCCAAGGAAATACTAACCATTTTTCTTTTATGTCTGTTTCTTTTTGTTTATCAAAAATAGCAACAAAAGGTTTTTTATACTTTGCATATTCTTTCCTTGTTTTACCTGAATCAATTAAGTCATCTATTATGATGTCGCACTCTTCAATAGTATCTACAGGATTTAACATTGCAGAAATATATTGTCCACCTCTCGGCACACCATAATATTTTTTAGATTTATCTAATTGACCTACTCTTTTTTTGATTTCGTTCCAACTTATAAAATATTCCATAATTTATGATCTTGTACACTTAGTTTCCATTTAGGATTATCCAAGCATAATTTAATACAATGTAGTACATTTTCGTTATTAATAGTATATCCATCTGAATGAGGACTAACCCAATAATGATCTGCTTCTATTTTAGGATTAGGAATTTCTTGTCCTTGATGTCTAACATAGCGAAGTTCATGCACATGAGTATCTCTGTAATTTTTCTTAACTACATGTTCTGCAACTTTAGGACTTATGCATATAAAATCTATTCCCTCAGGACAAGGAAATAATCCTGATGTCTCAACTGCTTGAAAATATCCTTTGTCTTTAAACCATTTAACTATAGGAACATTCAATTGATCAAGTGGCTCTCCACCTGTCCAAGTTATTTCCTTACAATCCTTATTTGCTTCAAGCATCCAAGTATGTATTTTTTCTAATTCCCAAGGGCTACCTGATTCAAACTCGGTATCGCATCTAATCCCTGAAGCATAACATGCTCCCTGTGCTTTGCATCCTTGTAAACGAATAAAAAAAGTAGGAGTACCTGATCTATTTCCTTCGCCTTGTAAAGAGTAAAATATTTCACTCACATTTAAAGTATTATTTTGTTCCATTGTAAATTATTTTTGAGGTTTCTGTTTCTTGTAATTCAATCTGTACTATTGGTAATTCTCTTTTAATTTGTACGAAAATCCAAATAGCCATATTTTCTGCACTAGTTTCAAAAGGTAATTCTATAAAAGGTTCATTGTCTAATTTCAACAAAGTACACAAAGGGTCTTTGTCATGTAAGATAAAATAATGATCGTATTGCTTGACAATTGGCTCTACAATTTTATCAATGTCTCCAAATAACATAGTGACACCATCTTCCATTTTATCAAACTCAAAAATACATTTGATCCTATAAGTATGCCCATGAATCCTACCGCATTTTTCATCTGCTTTCTTATTTCTATGTGCAGCATAAAAGTGATATTTTTTTTCTATTTTCATTTTATTTTTTTTGATTCAAATAATCTTTTTACTTCATTGTATTTTGAAACTATTTGATGTTTATAATTTTTTAGATATTTTAGATACCATAATACAACATAACCAATTCCATACTTTGTAAATCCTTTTTTTCTTATTATTTCATAAGGTATGTCTGCAACATCATCTACATCTATTTTTTCTTTTGTATATATATTTAAATTATGTTGCCCAAGTATGTCTTGATCAATACCTTGATATCTTGCCCTCATATTGTCTAAGGCGATGCCTAAGGCAGTTATATTGTTGTAAGGTATATTTGTATGACTTTGCAGGTAAAACGCTAAAATATCATCAGGATTAGTTATGACAATCCATTCTCCTTTCATATCTTCTCTAATTATTGAATCAATATATTTTCTATTTCTCCCAATTAAATCTATTCTTTGTTCGCCATCTAATTGTTTTACACCTCCTGCTATTATATTTACATCTGCATCAGGATAGTTATTATACAGATAAGATGTGACTTTAGTTGTTGATGTGAAAGGAGCATGATTTATAAAATCTAATTTAATTGCATCAATGTAATCTGAATCTTGTTTAGTTATAATATTTAACTTATGAGTTATTCCCTCATAGATTATAAGATTACAAATATTTAAACCAATATTACCTGCTCCAAAGACATTGATGTTTTTAAATTTCATAATCATACATTTTAAAAGTTTCTATTTTCTTTTTGCATGGAATACATTCTAGGCATTCTTGTGAATCTATAGGAAAATGACAAGAAAAACATTCTTGATATGCTTTTTCTATATCTCCACCTTTTCTTAAGTATTCTCCTAATATTTCAATTTTGCTTTTATCCTTATAAGGTATTTCAATTTTTATTTTTTTTGATACTAATTCTTTTGTCAATACAGAATTAAAAAGTTTTTGTGTTGCAGTTATAAATTTTTCTTTTTTGTCATAATGTAAGTCATCTGAAGTTGTGCCTAAGATTATATTGTCAGCATAATTAACCGCAATAGATAAAAAGATTAAATTCCTCAAAGGAATAGTTAAAAGATTATCGTCTTGCACATATTCAGCCAAATCTATTTTTTTTATAATAACATCTTTTGGTAACCTTTTTTTTTCTTGTTCGTTTTGTTTTGTACCAATATCAAAAAATAATTTGTGATCAGGTTTTAAAATCTTATCAATCAAATAAGAATCCATACCTCCACTATATAATAAAACTTTAGAGATTTTCCTCTGCATATTTTTGAAATTTATTCCATTCTTTAAAATTATGAATCAACATATCTAATTTTCTATCCTCTCTTACTTTCATGCCTATTCCTACAGCAGTTCTTTTTTTAATTTTTGTTCCATCAAACCATTGATATTCGCCAAACCTACCTGCATTTAACCAAGTCGTAGAATCAACAGAATACCATTTTATTTTTTTAAGCCATTCCATTTTAGTAAATCCTAATCCATGTACTTTTGTTCCTTGCTTGTTTGCATAGTCAACCATCATTCTCAAATACTTATATTCTTTGCCTGATACACCTGCAGATACTAATCCACCTATTGCAACATAATTATACTCCTCAACTAATTTATACCAATAATCTATCCCTCTAGATTTATGCCAAACAGGAATAGTTTGTTTGCCTATTCTTTGTTCTATTTTATCTCTAATGATTTCAACCTTATCTAATCCAATTATTGAATCTATGTCTAATTCAAAAAAGAAATTTTGTTTTGTCTTTTCAATGAATGAACAATACTTATCTACATATAAATCCCAATCTGCTTTTTTACCTCGCAAAAAACTAAATGCTCCTGAGTCTAAGATATGTTTGTCATGCAAAACATAATTTCCATACTTACCATTTTTATGCTCATAAAAAGAACTCAATATCAAAGTGTCTTTATAATCTTCCTTTGAAATTTTGTTCTCAATTAATTTAAATCCTGCAAGGTATATTTTCATTTAGTTAAAAGATTATAAATTGCATTTTCTTTTGTTCCACCTATCTCTGCAAGTTTATCTATAATGATCGCATACTCATCTTGAGTATATTCCAAAACTATTTTTTGAATGTCAGAAATTTCCTCGTCTTTATCTTCAAAAAAGTCACCATAATTTTCTTCAGTCGGTTGCCAAACATCCATTCCCCATTCTTTCAATTGTACCTCATCCCATTTATTTGCAAGAATATCCCATTCCCATTCTCCAAAACCAACATTGTCTTTTATTATAAATTCTTGCTTTTGTTCTTCAGTTAAATTCTCAACTTTTTCAATCCATACTTCTTTCAATCCTGCTTCTTTACAGGCTCTCAATCGCATGTTACCACCTAACACTACATTGTTTTCATCTACAACTATAGGTCTTATTTGCAACATTTGAGGAAATTCTTTAATTGATGTAACTAATTTCTCAAATTTATTGTCTTTTATTATTCTTGGATTGTTAGCGTTTTGGTTTAATATGTTTATCTTAACTTTCTGTACCATAGTATATAATAGATTTTTAGATTATTTATTTTTACTCATTATATTGTCTAACTCAAAATGCAAATGATTGATTGCTTTTCTTATATCTTGGATAGGCGAATCATGTTTCCTATCTGATCTTAAAAGATAACTGACTGCAGTTCCTACATTGTAGTTTAAATCATAATCTTCAACAATTTTTCTTGCTTCATATCCATACTTTTTTCCTATATAATAATTAGGAATCTCGTCTTTTTTTTTGTTTTTCATTTTTTACTAATTTAAATTTATAAAATATATAACTTGCGAAAGGTGTACCTAATAATAAAGTTAATAAACTTGGATGTGGCTCTCCGCAAAGTCCTGTTAAATGTTTAAGTGTTTCAAGCATATTCTTCATAGATTTTAGTTATACCTTTCAGGCATGTATTTAAACATCCTGAGCAATTTGTAGATGTATTGTAATTTCCATTAAAAATAATATTATAAAGTTCAATCATTTTTTTCTTTGTTGCATGATCTTTTGCTCTGCCTGTTTTAATATCAGGATATAATTTCATTACTTCATCTATTAAATCTTGAGGTAAATCTTTAGTTAAATTTTTTTGATCATAACCAAAATCATGCATTCTCCAATAATATTTAGGGCAGTGCTGTTGTGAAATCCTTGCTTTTATTTTCATAAAACAACCGCAAATTTTACAATTACCTAAAAGTGAATGATAAAATTGACAAGACTTACATTGAGCAATTCTTTTCTCATATACTTCTGATGGTACAAAAAAAGCATTACTCATTTTCTATTTTTTTTATTATTTTGTTTCTTGTATTTTGTATAGTTGTAAAAATACTATTTCTACTTATTCCTGTTTTTTTTGCAAGCGAGTCAAAAGTGTTTTTTTCTGTATAATATAACTCAAACATGCGTTTCTCATACCAATGAAACTCTTCTAAAATAACATCAATTTTTTCTAATTTTTCCCATTTAACAAATTCTTCAGGCTCTGAATCAGGCATATTGTAAATTGAGTTATGGTATTCGTTTTGTATTTTATCATAACTTGAAGATGTTTTTTTAATAGTCATTCCAACTAAATTTTTATAGTATTTTTTATATTTATAATAAAAAGGACTTCTTGGCGAAGTTAAACTTCTTTTTAATACAACTGCTCCATACCTTATTATACCATCTTCCCCATCTTTGTCATAGATATTTTTTAAAGTTTCTTGATTCATTTGTAAAAAATAAAGCATTAATTCTTGTACTGCATCATTTATACTTTCTTCATCTTTAGTTAAACCAAAACACATTTTTTTAAAAAAACTACTTAATCTTGCAATATGCTGATAAATTTCAGTCATTAGTCTCTAATTTCATTAAATCAATCTTTGCTACAGTATCTTCAAGCAAATTAGTTAATATTGATCTAATAGAATAAATTCTTTTTTGGTTGCGTTTTGATTCACATCCTGCTAAAAAACCATTTGTCATGACAGATAAATTAATTGGAATGATCATTATCCAATCATACCAATTTTGTCTATTAACCGCATTTCCATAAGTGTTATGGTATTCTATAATGATGTCAAGAATCTCTAGATATTGAGAATATTTTGTGTCTGATGCTAGGTCTTTGATGAGGTCTTTAGTAACCAAAATATAATTACTAACTAAAATCTGATGCTCATGATTTGCATAGATGACTTTTCGCATGAGCAAATCTAATGAAATATTTAACTTATTCCTTTTTCTTTTTTTATTTTTTTAACAATTTTTTTTTAATAACTTATCTTAATATCATAATCAACTCTAGAAAATTTGATTATTTGTCTTGATAATATTTCTAAATTTTGTGCAGTATTTTCTCCAAAAGAATTATCTAAATTAACTGAAAATTTATACTGCTCTCCATATCTGAAAACATTACAACCACTACATTGGACTTGACAATTTACCTCATCAAATCTTGTAGCCAAATGTTTTCTTGATTGAAAGTGACCGCATTGCATACCATTTTTATAATGAGCAATTTTGTTGCATGTAAAACATTCTACCATGCCTTGATCATCTGCATTCCTTAATCTAATAAACAAACTAAAAACAACATCTAAATCTTTTTTTAATTTACTCAGAGATTTCTTTTTCATAAACTTTAGTATAAGTTGATTCAATTACATTCCAACTAAAAACATCTGCATGAGGTATCCAACAATATCTTGCTTTGTTTCTAGTTATAGGTTGTATAAAAAAATAATGAGATATTTCTTTGTTTGTATTATTTTGTGCTTTGAAATTTATTCTTAATTTTTTTGATTTTGATTTTACTCCTTTTACATCAATCAAATAAGTTTCTCCTATACCATGCAATATTATATCTGCATCTACTATTGGATTTTCATCTATTAATTTTGCTACTTCAATATCTGAATCTTTAAAATAATGTCTTGCAATTAATTCTGCAAGTATTCCTAACATTGAAATTTTATGTTCTTGTTCTCCCCTATATTTTTCTGTTCCTTTTTTGTAGACATGTTTTGAGTGAAAAGTTCGTAAGTGTGCAAGTTCATCTGCTAAATCTACAAAACAACTTGGATATTCAAATTCCTTAAAATTTATCAATTGGTTTATAAGTTTTTATATTCCAAGATTTTTTTATAAAATTAATAGGAGAATTTTTAAATCCAAACTGCATTTTGAAACTTCCTACTTTGTCAGGATCATACATTTTTTCTTTTTTCTTTTTTTCTTTTTTTTTCATTTAAAAATGTTCTTTACATTCAGGACATATTCTTATGTCTTCAATAATTCCTTTTACTTCAACATTGCAACAAGAATATTCTATTTCTTCACTTTCGTCTGCATATTCGCAAGCAGAATTGTAAAGATTAATATTGTATTGCATGACATAATCTACAAAATTATCATACCATTGTAACCATTGCTCATTAGTTGTTTTTTTAGTTTTCATTTTAAAAGTTTTTGATCAGGATAATATAAAGTTTTTTTAGGGTCTTTCCCTAATGTTCTAACCTCATAAATTGCATTGTCTATATCTTTTTTATGAGCATATACCCATTTATAAAAAGTTCTTATATTCATGAAAGGTTCATCTTTTCCAAATCTTACTCCTAACCTAAATGACATTTTGATCTGATTAAAAGTTAAATTTGAAAATCTTGTTTCTGTAATTAAATCTGTTGCAAAAATTTTACTTAATGTTGCTAATGTTTTTGCATCTGTTCTATGCCCTATCTCTACTGATGTCAATACTAATAAATCTAATATTTTCTCTGTTAAATGTTGTAAATTTTCATTTTTAAGTAATATCATAACATTTTTTTTGCTTGTTCGTATTGACTTAATTGAGCATCTATTTTTGAAAATGTTTTAGGATTTTTTTGTTCCCATTTTTTTTCATTTGATTCCCATCTTTTCATTCGCCTATTAATGTCAAAAGTTTTTTCCATTTCAAATTTCATTTTTTTTCCTGATTTATTTTTTTCTGTCCAATATGAAATAAAATCTTTGCATGTTGAGTTATTATAATTTAAAGAAAAAACAATTTTACAAAATCTTTCCAACCTATCTTGTATTGTAATAAGATTAGTTGTAATTTTTTTATTCTTATTAATATGATCAAAGTTACTTTCATTCCTGTTGTCTAGTAACTTAACAACTTGTTCTTCATTTATGCGATAGTGCAACTTTGCAGGTATTCCCATTTTTTTAGTTTCAATGATCATTTCTTTTTTAAGCGTTCTAAGGGCATTTCTTTGTTGATATGGTGTAAGTGTCGTATCTTTTTCAATATTCTCTTGAGTGTTAAAGAAATACCCTTGAGGATCAATTAAATCATGATTCATAAAATATTCTTGTTTGCTTATTAAATCTGACAATAAAATAGTTGCTTTTAATCCTAATTTTTTTGCTAATTTTTTGTTGCATATAATAAACGCACTACTACTTAATAATTGAATCATAAAATTTCCATTTTGTATTTATATTCTTGTAGCGCAAATTTAATATTTTCTAATTGGTTACTAAAATCCATGTAAGAAGTTGTAATGATCACACCAACTTTTCCTGATAAAATTTTAATTCTTACCTCACTTTTTTTGGATTGCTGTACCCCATTGCTTAAAAGATATTCTTTCATGCGATATTTATCTACAAAAATCTTTTTCTCGCTTTCCATTTTTTTATAAGCAATATAAACTTTATTAAAAGCATCTCTATATTTTTTCCAAATATAATTTCCTTGATGCATTTTCTCATAATGATAAACTAAAGTTCTATGCCGATTCAATACATCTGCTATGATCGTATGAGGTATCTTATCTTCAATCCTCGCAACCATTGAAGCAACCATTCTTGGTATTTGCAGATGTTGTTTTCTACTTTTCAAGGCAAGTGAGCCTTTTTCCAACCCCATTAGGTTTGTAGTGAGATCGCAAATTTGGATAAAATTATCTCTCTCTGTCATGATTAAAATGGTAAATCATCCTCGACTGGAGATGCAATTTTAACAACATCATCTTTTAGTTGATTTTCAGGATGTATTTGAGCATTTTTATTTGCAAACCAATAACCATCTATACTTGTATAGTATTTACCATTAAATTCTCGACTATAAACATTGCATGAAACATCTATAGTATCTCCTTCCTCAAATTTACTTAGTGAATGGATATGTTTTTCTCCAAAAGCATTTACCATAACTGTAGGATTGAAATCATTTCCTGTATTGATCAACACCCCTTGTTTTTTCCATTCTTTACCTGCTTTGCTAACTCCTGATTCAATAGGTAAAAGTTTTTCTATTTTTCCATGTATTTCCATAATTATTTCTTTTTATTTTTTAGTTCATAATTTAATTTAGGTATTCTTAATCTTTGCCCTTTTTCATTCAATAAAGTTCCAAAGGTTTTTCCATCATAATCTTTTTCTTCAATCAATTGAAGTTTTCCTTTTAACATGTTTTGAAAATGCTCTGAAACATCTTCCATAGTTGTAATTTTAACATAAACTTTTTTTGCTTTTTTTTCCATGATTTTATTTATTTAATTATTAAAAAAAGGAATTGAAAGAGGACTTGTAATTGATCACAAAGTATAACCGCTGAGTTATTAATTATAATTACTAACCTCTTTCAAAACCTATACTATTTATTTTTTAAATTCTTCTGATTCATCTTCTCCAAATACTCCCAATTCATAAAAACCTGTCAACTTTAATACTGCTCTTGACAAGGCTCTTTTTTCAGCCATCTCCATGACATACCAAGTATTCGTATTTCCATCTTGATAAGATTTGCCTTTCAATGCACTTCCAAATGTTTGGATATTTCCTGTAGATAATTTTTTTGTTGCTTTTGCTTTAACGACTGCGAAATTTTCCTCGCATTTTATAACATCATAATCTATTTCTATCCCCTCAATTGCTTGTATCTTTTCAATACCGCTCCTAGTTATAATGATGTAGTGTTGATGTTTAAAAACATCATCTTTAGTTAGATTGTACTTAACATATTTGTCTTTTAAAATATCAGTTTTCATAAATGATTTTTTTTTGGCTACTTGATCAGGCATTGCCTTTCCTGTGTGCGAATATAAACAAAGTTATTCACTTATTTACTATCAATGTGTTTTTTTATTTGTTCTTTGATATATTGAATCTGATCAGTATCTATCCAATCTAAGAAATTGTATGCATCAAAACAAACCTGAAAATCTTTACCATACTCATCTATTCCCCTCAGATATAATTCTCCCTCTGCACATTGAAAAGTATTGATGCTATGCATGGCTTTATGATTCAATGATTCTTGCTCATCTTTTAATTGATCATAAGAATTTTTTAAAGATTCATATTGCAGTTTTAAATTAGCAATAGTTAAATCTGCTTCTTCAATTACCTCATCTTTTTCTAATTCAGGCATTTCCATTAAGGCTTCTTTTAACTCATCATGAGTCATTTTTTGTATTTGTTCTAAAGTATTTTTTCCCATTTTTTATATGTTTATTATTAATGCTTCACTCGGTTTTTTAAGGTATAATTCTTTGTAAACTTTTAATCTTTCTTTTACAATTTTATTATGTTTTTCAGGGTCTGAAAAGATATCGTACCAATAAGAGCCTTTAGGTTCTACTTGAAAATTATAACACTCATCTAAATTTAATCCTGATTTTTTGCAATATTCATCTAATGCTTGATCAATTTGCTTTTTTGTTCCAAAAATTCTGATTGATTCACAAATTTCCTCAACATCAGCAAAATAAGAATTAGTGTAAGTATCCTGTTTTTTTATTGTTGTATATTTTCCATTAGGATAAAAATGGAAATCTTGACATTTTAGTAATTCCATTGTGTGTTATCTTTAAAGTTATAATATTCAGTTTTGATTTCAATAAAAAGATCTCTAACATCATTCCAAGAACAATGATTTAACCAAGATTTTCTTGATCGGTTTGTACTTAAAGATTTTACTACACAAAATAAAGGACTTGTGCATTTATTTAAAAATAAAGGATTCTGTGCGATCACATCTAAAATTGATTTTACTGCTTCTGTTTTGTTTGTTGCTTCCAACATTTTAAAATTTGCTTTCATGATTGTTTATTTAAATTAGACATTTGTTTTCTACATTCTTTACATTTACCTACTATTTCTTGATATGATTGGATAACATTGACTTTACCCATTTTTTTTCTTATATTGATCACAGGCAAAGGCGATTTATGATTATAACCTCGTTTCTTCATTTCTTCAACTAATGCATCATGACGCTTTTTTAAATTATGTATTTCTAAAAAACCTTTCTCAAGATAACCTTTCATTGAAATTTTTTTATTTATAGAGCCTACAAACATGTGCATTTCTAAATGCTCACCTAAAAGGTGTTTTCTACACATGTGTTTAGGATCAATATTCCACATTCTCATATTTTCATTTTTTTAATTAAACATAAAAAAAACATCAAAATTAATTGATGTTATTTTAAAATTACTCTACCATGTAATCCTGCACATATTCTCCTGTCTTACTACCATTCAATATGATTTCACAACTAGGACAAATTCCATTTGATAATACATAATCTACTAGATCATAGATTGAATCAAAACTTTTGCTGATACTACTTAAACTATACTTTCTCATTTTTTTTTATTTATTGATTAATATACTCAAATTTACATATTTTTTCTGATACTAACAAACTTTTCAACAACTTTCTGCTACTTACTTCTAGAAACATTGAATGATAAATCCATCTAATCCAACAGGTATTACTTGGGTATAATCTTGAATCTCATCAATTGTAGGGTACTTCTCCTCGCAATATTCTCCATGGAATTCTTCAATATTCTCATACTCATTATATTCACAACATATTCCAATAGGATCAAATTCTATCTCCTCGCCTGTAGAATCTTCATACTCCTCAAAATACTCAAATAATGAATCTAAACCAACTCTACTGAAACTGTTAGGTCTGTGGGTTAAAAACCAATTTTTAAAATCGTAACTGTTTACATGTGTTTTCATGACATTTTTTTTTAAATTTTGATTTCATTTGTTGAGGTTGAAATCTTCCCTCTATTTTTTTGCGATTTGTCACCTACCTAACATTGATGATTTTTAGTTGTTTTGAGATTTCCGCTCTGCATTTGTGATTGTATCTTTTAATCGCATTTACACTACAAATATAAGGAGAATATCTGATACTAACAAACTTTTCAACAGATATTTAAACAAAGTATGTTTAGGACATGAAGTAATGTCTTGTAAGGTATATGTATTAAATTTGTGTAAAAATGCCTTAGAAACGCTTAAAAGGGCTTTATAATGCTAATAGTAATACTATTATAATGATTGAAATATAAAACAAAGATAATTTAGTAGAATCTTTTAATTTCATTTTTCTCCTAAAGGCATGAGTAAATTTATTGGAGTTTTTCCATTGTTTAGGACAACAGAACACCCTATTGCAGGTTTTTTGCCATATTTAGCATACGCCATTGCATAGGAATCATGATCAATCCCACAACCAACCTGTACTCCATAAACTCGGAATTTTTTACCTACATAATGTTCTATGTAGCATTGAGTGTGTAAGTGACCTTGGACAGTATTCATCATGTCAGCACGACACTTAGTCCTCGCCGTACCTCCCTCGCCATGAATGTACTGAACATTGTCTTGCTCGTATCTTTCAACAAAATTCCAACTAGGAACTTCTAAAACTTCTTTATAAGATTTAATCCATTTGCTAGGTATGGCTGAAGTTTGTGCTTTTCGCATTATTATTCTATCATGATTTCCTATGACTACAGTTGCAACAGGAAACGCTTCAAACCATCTTGCTATTCTTTTGATCGCATATTCTAATTCTTGCAATCCACCCATTCCATCAGCATCTGTTTCATGGTAACTAGAATAATGGTTGTCTATAATATCTCCAATGAAAACTACTTCTGTGCAATTGAATCTTTTATATTGAATGATACACCAATTAAGATAGTCGTCTAGACAGAAAGGCTCATGTAAATCTCCTACTACAAGTACATTCCTGACTTCTTTTTTTCGCATTTCCTCTAAAACGACTATCTCATGAGGTTTTAATCTAAATCTGTTACTTTTTTGCGACATCAGCAATACCTTGTCCAACTATTAAGGTTAAAATTGCATAGTATAGATTTGTTGCAGTCGCTTCATCTACACCAAGATAAGTTACTAAAGCAGGTATTACTACACTTGATATAGCATACCAAAACTTTTTAGATTTAAACATTTGTCCAATTAGGTACTTTGATAAGAAATTCTTCATTTTTTTTTATTTTTAAATTAATATAACCATACTACTTTACCATCTTTTTTTGTATCACTATCTACATGAATGAAAGTATTAGCAATCCCAATTCTATTGAGTCCTGCTTTTATTAAACCATGCAATATAAGATATCTTTCTCTAGACCCTCTATAACCTATATCTGCAGCAAGTCCTTTTAAATGTGATGAGCCAACTCGCCCACCAACTATTGTATTATGTTTTTTTGTTCTATATCCTGAGTTAATTTTGAAAGGTATCCCTGCAACTTCTCTTGCTAAATCTAATTGATCAAGAAAATCTTTATCCATATTAACACCTGATCCTTGCTCATCAGGAGAATCAAATTCAGATAAACTAAAAAATTTTAATTTATTTTTTTTTTCCAATCCTTGAAAATTTGTAGATAGTATAAATTATCGCTAAAGACAAAGAAAT
>Ga0163179_10001608_pt1 | contig 15876 bp, 15 predicted proteins | sample AtlANTMetagenome_FD_109643 | JGI IMG/M metagenome (GOLD analysis project Ga0163179, IMG submission 109643) | Marine eukaryotic phytoplankton communities from the Atlantic Ocean - Atlantic ANT 2 Metagenome | ecosystem: Environmental > Aquatic > Marine > Oceanic | place: North Atlantic Ocean... | reverse complement strand
CAATTGACCGTGATTTGATGAGTTTAAACCAACATAACATCTATTAGCAGTTGTTCCTACACCTATAACATTAATACCATTATTGGTTGTACCTTGTACGGATAAAGTTGTTGTAGGCGAAGTAGTTCCTATTCCTACATTTCCACCATTAAAATAAGATGAACCATTAGAATTTAATACTATTCTATTATTACCATTATTCCTAACTGTAAACATTCCTATGTTAGGAGTTGAACTAGACTCAGCACCAACTGTACCTATAACAGTTCCAGCTGCATTTCTACATATAAAACCTGAATCATCATTTTGAACTTGAATAGAATCATTTGCTGTAATAACACCATTGACATGTAGTTTAGCAGAGGGTGATGTAGTTCCAATTCCTACGTTTCCAGCAGCGGTAAATCTTATTTTTTCTGCATTACCAGATGAAAAAATAAAACCTCCACCACTTGCCCCACTAGATTGTAAGGTAACCATATCTGTTGTCTGACTTACCTGAATATATAATCCTTGAAAATTACTTGCATCTGTATAATGTAAAAAATTTGCAATAGACCCTGCGGTGGTTCTAAAAACGCTTAATTGCCTACTTGTAGGAGCAGTACCTATTCCTACATTACCTTCAAACCTTCCACCACCTTCAACATCTAATTTAGCTGCAGGTGAAGTTGTCCCAATTCCTACGTTTCCATTTTCATTTATTTGAAATTTTGTTGCACCATCTTCTTGCACCCTAAATAATTGACCTGATGTTTGGCCGGCTATATTTATTCTTAATCCAGAACCCCCATTGCTTGCTGTTGCTTTTATTACAGGCGCTGTGCCTGATAATTCAACGTGTCCCTCAGCACTAGATGTTATACGCATTCTTTCTGCTGTATTTGATAAGAAATATAAATAATCTAAATTATTGTTATATAATATACCCCCTCTATCATCATCTGAGGTATCACCTAAAACTAAACCTGCAACATGACTTGCGCTTGAAACCGCTGAAATTATAGCGTTATCAGCACTATTTTCAACATCTAATTCCCTTGAGGGCGAAGTCGTCCCAATTCCTACGTTGCCATTTTGATTTACTCTAAATACCGTTGAGCCACCATTAGGTTGTATATTAAAACCATGTGTACCACTTGTTGTTAATTCTACATTACCTGAAGAATCTTTAAGCATTATACCACCTGTACCATCTGTGCTTTGAAATTGAGCTACAATATTTGTAGTACCTGCACTAACGTGAAGTTTATTAGTGGGTGTTGCACCTATACCAATTGAACCATCACTATGGATTCTCATTCTTTCTACATTAGCAGCTTTATCAATAAATTCTAAAACACCACTACTAGTTGAAGCAATCCTATAGTTTTTACCACTACTGCTTGTATTAGATAAATCTAATTCTGTTCCTGTGCCGGATAATGTTAGTGTATTTGCTGATGCTGTTGTGGAACCAATAGATACTCTTCCGTTATTCAAAATAGTCATTCTTGCAGAAGCATCTGGGTCTGCTACTACACTTGAAGTATTAGTTGCAAAAAATAAATTACCATTATAATAACTAAATATACCTGCTCTTGTATCGGTTGTAGATGTAATAGCATCTCCTCTTGTTGAAAACCCTATACCCCAAGCACCTGAACTGTTTAAATTTGCATTACTAGGCCTATGTATTCTTAAAGGTACATTTTCGTTAGAATATATATCTAATTTATGATTAGGCGAAGTCGTCTCTATTCCTACATTACCAGAAGTGTCAATTCTTAATCTTTCAGAACCAACATCAATGGTAAAAAATCCAGTAGAAACAGCTAAAGTTGTATTTGCAGCTTGTGAAAATAATGAACTTCTAAGAGTACCACCACTTTCTAAATCTAAACGACCATATGTAGTGCCATTAATTGTTAAAACTGTTTGGTTACTGTATGAATTAGGTGAAGCTGTTCCGATACCAACATTACCTGAACTGTTAATATGCAAATCAGTTTCTCTACCACTAGTACCAAATGTTAAATAACCTGCTTCTTGGTTTTTAATAATACTATTTAAGTTTTCCACTTGGAATTTTAAACCGTCTCCAGTTGCTGAACCAGTAGCAGAATTTGTTAAAGCAAACCTTGCAAACGTACCTCCTGCATTATGTATTTGTAATTTATGATCAGATGGAATAGATGTTGTTCCAATTCCTATTTTACCATTAGGAACAACCATTGCACCACTTGTGTTAATAACAGTATTTGAACCTAAACTGTCTAAAGTTATAACAGCACCAGTTGTCATTGACATCAAAGTTCTTGAATTGCTTACCTCTTTAATACTAAATGTTTCTGCATCAACCCTCAATTCATAAGGCTTATTATTGTCGGTATCAGTTATTCTTAATGCTGGAGTAGCTGATTCTAAATCTAACAAAGCATCAGGCGAAGTTGTTCCTATTCCTACTCGACCAGTGCTAGCGCCTACAAAGTAGCTATCACCATAAGAAGATATTTTAATTCTAGATACTGGTGTGCCTTCACCTGTAAATAATTCTAAAAATCCATCAGCACTAGCAGTATACAATTTAGCTATATAATCACCATCAGATTGGGTTGTTCCCATTGATGCGCCTGTTGTTTTAACAACACCAGTTAAAGTACCACCTGCTAATGGTAAATGTCCAACTTGTGAATATGTATAAGCTGTATTCCAGTTTGAAGAATTGTTTGTAGTTATACTATAAGTTCCCGAACCGTTAGTTGTCATTAAACCAGCAGATGCAAAATCTGTATCATATAAAATATCACTAGCAGATGAAACAGTGCTAAAAGATATTACTTCTATGTCGCTTGAATTTGGTGGAGCGGTGCTAAAGGTAAGAGTTGTACCACTTAAAGAATATGTATCTTTATGTTGGTATACACCGTCTATATATACTTGTGTTTTATTTTCGTTGTCTATACTATTAGCTAAAGTAAAAGCAGTTGTACTACCATTACCCGTAAACCCATCTTGGTATACTACGCTAGCTGCTGAATTTGCGTTAATCCAATTAAGTGCAGACCCAGTTGAAGACAATACTTGTCCTGAAGAACCTAAATCCCCAGAAGAGTCTTTTAGGCCTTGCGTAAGTTCTATATCTGTTAGAAACTTTTGCGCCATTAAATTTTAATTTATCCTATTTTAGTTACTAATACTTTTATATCATTAGTGGTAGGAGCTGCCCCAAATGTTAAAGTAACTCTATTAGTAGTTGTTCTAACAACATCAGCAATAACTGTGTCATATGAACTTGCATCATACAATTGTACAATAACGTCTCTTGTGCCTAAGTTATGATCAACAGCTATTGTTGTAGCTGAACCATCTCCAACACTTGAAGAGAATGTACTTTCTTGTACACTTTGAATAGTTTTAAAATTTGAACCATCTTTTGTATACTCCCATATATCACTTCCCTCATTCCATCTTAAAGATACATTTGTAGAATCACCTCTTTCAACTTCTATACCAGCATTTTCGCTAGGTGTTCCTGTAGCATTACTATTTAATACTATAATATTATCTGCTAAATTTATTGTTTCTGTATTTACTGTTGTAACACTTCCTGAAACAGTTAAGTTACCAGAAACTATTAAATTACCACCAACTGTTACGTTGTTAGGTAATCCAATTTGTATTTGATTATTTGATACAGTTGTTTCAATTTCATTTGATGTACCTGCAAAAGTTAAAGTGTCAGTACCGATAGTTACAACATCGTTTGATCCAGAATCAGCCGCTATTGTTAAATCAGTACTTATTGCCGCTGTACTTGCAGATGTAATTTGACCTTGAGCGTTTATAGCTATAACAGGTATTGCTGTACCAGAACCATAAGTGTTTGCTGTTACACCTGTATTTGTAATTGCTATATCGTTAGCGTTTGCTGTTATACCAGTTCCTCCAATAACATTTAATGTTACTGAACCATTTGCGCCGCCACCTGTTAAACCAGTTCCAGCTACAACTTCTGAAATATCTCCTGCTACGGAAATCCAAGCAGAGCCATTATAAAAATAAATAGCCTTGTCGCCACCTGTACTATCATAATATATCTGGCCTTCAACAGGTGATGATGGGGCTGATGCTAAATTTTGAATTACAGCATTTTGTAATTCATTTTTATTTAAATTTATATTTGTTAAGTATGTGAGTGCCATATTTTTTTAGTTTACGTATACCTTGCCTGTAAAAGAGGCTGTAAATGTTATTGTGAATGAGTTTTTGTTTAAGTGTTGTACATCGCCAACGACATGGTTATCGGCTGAGTCAACTGTTGTTACTGACGGAAATTTATTTAAATTGTGTGTTATAGTAACAGCTGTATTGGGTGAAAAAGAAGTAGACGCAGAAACAAAGTTTTTATCAGTTTGCCCTTTTGGTGAATACGCCATTGCATAATGTTTATCTAATACTAAACTTCCATTGCCTTCAACAAAAGTAACATTAAATGTTGAATGAGTTGCCCCTTCTCCGCCACCTACGATGCTATTAATAGTATACAGCCCAAAATTATTTTGGTTATCTGTTTGTGTAATCATTACTCTTAATTCATTAAAGTAATTTAAATACGTTTCAATATTTTGCCCATTAGTATTAATGTGTGAAAATGCAAAAGCTGTAACTGCTGAAAAAGCGCTAACACCTCCTCCAGATTTATTAAATTCACCACTATCAGGTGTTGTTCCTCCTTTAAATTTATAAACTAGTTGCCCGTTTACATTTATTAGGCTTGAGGTATTTAAAAAATCCGCAACACTTTCTAAACTAAAATTTTTAGTATCCCCCCCGGAGTCTGAACCTATTAGCTTATCGTTTTTTGCAACGCTAGCGTCCTGAGAATACGTATTTATTCTAGCCATTTATTTTTATTTTTTGAATATACTTGTAACCTTTTCTCCACTCCTTCCACCGAAATATGCAAGAACAACGGCCATCATAACTTTTTCAAATGTGTCGTTCCATGTAACCCCAATATTAAAAGGAATTGATTCTACGCTATCCAATATACCAGCTAAAGAAAATATAATAATACACCAAACTAAAACCAGTGGACGTACATTTTTAGAAAGCCATGAATCTGATGCGGCATCCGCCTGCCATCTTGAAGTGATAGACTCCATTTCTTTGTTTTGCTGTTCGTATATTAATTGTTGTAATTTAATTTTATCATCAGAACTTGCGTCTGATTTGCCGATTGCAGCTATAGCTTCGCCTGGGGATGTTACTCCTTTAAGTACATTACCCAAAGTAGGGTTTACTATTGAAGCAGCACCAAATAAGAGTTTACCTACAGTGCTTTCTGCAAATTTTTTTTTTGGTTTACTCATTTATTATTTTTTTAAAAAGGAAATTTAAATCCACCGAAATTTTGAGCTTTCTTTTTTATATTATTTTTAACACTTCTTGCAGCATTCCCAACTTTAGTCCCACCTTCTTTTTTAGCAGTTAATTTTTTAAAGCCTTTAAGTATTCTATTTTTTTTATTTTCACTTTTTTTCGATTCTCTAACTTGTTTAGGAGTTTGATAAGTACTACCAGAAGAAGGTTGTGTAAATTTATCACCCGGTAAAAAGTTACCAGCTTGCTGCGCTTGAGCGTTTGAAAGGGATTGTCTTAAAGAAGCTGAGTTATCACCTTTTCTTTCTGCTTTTCTAATTCTTCTTTTTAAGAACTTAACATTTCTTTCGTTTCTTCTAGTTTCTCTAGGTGTTATAGCTCTAATTTCTTGTGAAGCTGAAGGAGTCGGTGTAATTTTTTTGCTAGGACCATTATTTGAACCCCCTAAAGGCTTAGCTGCTGGAATGCCCATAGGACCAGTTGCTACTCCCGCGGTTCCAAAAGAACCACTCTTAGCTGGTTTTTGGATTTCTATTTTATTGGATGCAGGTTTAATTGTTTTTGAAGGTTGTTTTTCACCAGAAGTAAATGTTCTTGTAAATTCTCCAGTTTTATTTGTTTCATCTTTTGCGTTCAATGGGCCTACAATATTAAAAGCATCTTGTGCCTCTCTGTATTCATTTTTTTGAATATCTTTTATATCTCTACTTGGCTCACCAGAAGGTTTTCCTAAACCTAAATCAAAGGTGCTAGAACCTGTTTTAGAAGGTTTTCCTAAATCAACCGCAAACGGATTTGATGAATTTTTATCACCATCCATAGGCTCCATGCTATAAGTGCTGCCCATATACATGGTTTTCATATTGTAAGCGTCTTTCATTTTAAATGAATGTGATGAATCCATTTTAAATATTTTATCAGCTACGTTTTGTGGCATACCGCCCTCTATAGCTTTACCTTTAGCCGCCGCTGTTTTAGGGGACATTTTGAATACGGGTTTTGTCATTTTGTTTTTTGATTCGTTAAATTTTGGCATGAGTTCTATTTTTTATATTTATATGGGAACAAAGCATTCATTGCTTTACGTCTACCTTCACAGCCGCAAGGTATGTTTAGACCATCTGATACTTTGTCTACAAATCCCTTAATTCCTGTTTTTGTTGTAAAATTTTCTATTGAGTCTCCTAGACCCTTTGGTTTATTTCTAATCATATTAACAATTCCATTTTCTTCTTGCAGCTCTACCTCTTTCAGATTTCCATCCTTTAGATCTAGCGCAAAATGATTTTCTTCTTTTCCAGGCTTTACTACCTTTTTTTAATTTAGAAGGATCTTTTGTAACTGCTGTTTTAAGTTTGCTTCCGGGATTATCCCTTCTATATTTTGCTACGCCTTTTTTTGACATACCACCACCAGCTTTAGCGCCAGTTCCACCTTTCTTATTAACTTTAGTGTAATAGCCTTTTGACTTTTTTCTTGATGGCGCGTTTTTACTTGGCATACTATTTTATTTTTGTTGGATAAACTTTTGTTTTATCGTATACTTCTTTTTCAATAGGATTTTTAGGGTCTCCATACTCTACTTTTTGACCTTTAATGATCATACCATCACCAACTCTTTTATATACTTGTATTGGTTCATCTTTTTCAGGTTTGAAATATACATTTTTACTATCATACCAAGTTTTACCTTGGCGCATTTGCATTATATGAAGTTTTTCATGTTCAGCAGCGTCTGCTTTTTGTTTTGGATTTAAATTTTTATTTATAGTAACAGTTCTATCAATTTCCGCATGTCCCCAGCTATCTCCTAAATCTTTTTCAAAAACTGGTATATCGGGTGTTGAATGTTTTTCATTGATACCTAACAAACCGGGAATACTGTTTTTCATTTTAAAACCCATTATCTATCTTTATCTTTAATCATATCATCTATAGCTTTATTATAAACTTTATCTGTATATGATTTATTATTATAAAATTTACTTCTTTCACTTGTTGGTAAATCTTCTTCACCTAACATTATTCTATAAACTCTTGATATTAATTGAGAACATTTAAAAGAAGTTTTATATATGCTGTATTTAATCGTAGTTCTATTTCTATTACGCCATGTTTCAATCCAGCCGTCTTTTCTTAATCTTTCCCATCTGTTTTTATCCCATGAATATGTATAAGACCCATCAATAAATTCATTACGTGTAAAACGGTTTTTACAATCTAAATAAACTAATAATTCAAAATCAGCATCTTTTAGGCTATAAGTTTTACAGGCCCATTTACGAATGAGCCTATAATATTTTAATAAATTTAATTCCCTTATGTCACTAGCGCTTAGTTTCATTCTACCAATACTACATCCCCTAGTTTTAATACAAGGTATAATTTATTTTTCCATTCAATACCGTGTCCTGCATGTTTATCGTAATAAACAATATCATCTTTTTTCAACACATCTGCTAAATGTCCTGCAGATATTACTTTGCCTTTTAAATATCGAACATCTTGGTTTTGATCTTCTGTAAGTTCTAAGCCACCTACTGTCTTCGGGGCTTCTTTTATTTTTTCAATAACAACGTAGTAATTAATTGCTTCCATTAACTCGAATATTATTAATTACACAATCCGCTGAAAATATTGTTGTTGCTACACTTACAGCATTTTTTAAAGCTGTTTTAGTTACAAGCACAGGATCTATAATCCCTTCTTTAATCATATCAACTTTACTATTATTTACAACATCTATACCTATTCCAGTTTTACTAAACTCTTTATATTCTAATGCTGCATTATCTAATATAGTTGCATAAGGTGATTTTATAGCTTCTAATAAAATAACTTCACCATCATTTTCTGGTACTATTGCAAACGATGCATCCAATAAAGCAACACCTCCGCCCGCTACAATACCTTCTTGTAAAGCTGCTTTTGTAGCGTATATTGCATCCTCCACCCTATCTTTCTTTTCTTTCATTTCAATTTTAGAATCAGCACCAACTTTTATCATAGCAACTTCTCCGTTTAACATTGCTAACCTTTCTTGTAGCTTTTTCTTAAAGAATGAATTTTTTTCTTTCTTTATTTTTTCTTCAATACTTTTAACTCTTTCTGAAAAACTATCATCTACTAAATCAGCTGTCTGTAATACTGTATGTGTATTATCAGTAATACATTGTAAAGCCTCGCCTAAAACACTAGGTTCAATTAAATCTAAATCATCTCCTAATTCTTCATTAATAACTTTAGCTCCGGTAAGTATCGCAAGATCTTCAATAGTATCTTGTTTAGTTGGCCCAAATCCAGGCAGATCTACAACATTAACTTTTATATTGCCTTTTACCTTGTTAGCTAATAAAGCTGCCATAGGTTGTTGTTCTACGCCTGCGACGATCAATAAACTTCTTTTCTTTTTAATAACAAATTCTAAAACACTTTGTATTTTACGAATATTTGGTATTGGCGAAGATACTATTAGTACGTACGGATTTTCTAGTACTGCCTTACCTTTATCCTTATCTGTTATAAAATGTGGCGATTTGAGTCCGCAATTTATTCTTGTGCCCTGTACGAATTTAACGTATGTGTCATGGGTCTCAGACTCCTCCATAAGGACGACACCATCCTTTCCCACTACTGAGTACGCTTGCGAAATTATTTTACCGAGGTTTCTATCGTTATTACAACTAATAGAGCTTACGTTTTCAAGCATATCGTTATTTACTTCAACTGCATTTTCATCAAGATATTTATTTACTTTATTTAATCCTGATATTATGCCTTCTTTAATTGGTCTTATGTCGTGCTTCTTTTCATTAGCTAGATGCAACAATGAATGAGCTAGGACGGTAGCTGTTGTAGTACCATCGCCTGCTTCTTTTACTGTATTCCTAGCCGCCTCTTTTAATAGGGTAGCCCCTATATTTTCAACCGGATCATATAAGACTACGCTTTCCGCAACGGTTACACCGTCTTTTGTTATCACCGGTTTTCCTAGCGCATCTTCATAGATTACGCATTTTCCAGAAGCACCTAGCGTAGACTTAACTGCTTTAGTTAATTTATCTACGCCGTGCATTATTTTTTCTGTAGCATTTGCCCCAAAAGACAAATCCTTTACTATCTCACTTGGGTTATTATATTCCATTAAATTAAATTTATAAAGTGGTTATTATTTGAAAGTTTTTACAACTTTAGGTCCTTTAGCGAACTCTAATCTTTTGCTGTAATGTTCGATACTTCCATCTATCGCAGCTTCCGCTGATTCAATAGTTTCCCGCCTGGTTACATCATGCCAGTCATCAGTAGGTTTTCCGTTAGCATCTAAGCTTCGGCATTCCGTTTGATAAAAGCCATTTGGTAATTGAACAATTCTCCAGTTTTTTTTGTCTGCGAAAAATTCCCAGGTTTTTCGGGTTTCTTCGGATATTCCTTCGCTACTATTATTCGCCCAGGAATAGGTTTTATAAAAAAATGTCATTGGTTTTGGTTTTATATTACTATAATTACGTGGTTACCTGTATTTTTAATTAAGGACCACCAGGAGGGGGAGGGCCACCTCCGCCACCAAATGATGATGTTGTAACAGTTTCAACATCTCCATAAGATGTGCCAGTACTATTAGTAGCGTATGCTTTATAATAATAAGTTGTGCTAGAAGATAAACCGCTCGCTGTAGTGGAGAAAGCTCCTGTACCGCTTCCTGAAGTTGTATTAGTTACTCCTGACCCGCTTATAAATAAATTTACATTTGATGTATTTCTAACAAACCCTCTTGATGTAACTGTTGAACCGCCTTGAGCTGTTACATTTCCATTCATTGTAAATCCAGAACTATTAATAGCAGATTCCGGGCTTGTAGTTACGCTAGCAAAGTTAGTAGCTATATCATCACATATATCTTCTATAAATTGTTCTATATTGCTAGGATCTCCTGCAAAGTTAGTTAACCCTCCAGTGTTATTAGCATATGCGTTATATATATCATACCTAGTTGTTGTACCATCAGTAGAGGTACTATTAGGAAAGGTACCTAAGACAGATATAGTTGTTACAGCGGCTACAGCTTGATTAGATAACGTACCCATTTTAGCTGTTTCTTCAGACCCTTGAAAAGCATCATCTCCACTTCCGTCCGGAGAGTTATCTGTTATAAGTATAATCATTCTAGTTACTCCAGATCTAAAACTTCCAGCTAAACTATTGTTTAACACTCTATCTATAGCTGTATCATTAGGCTCAGGTCCACCAAGTCCTGCTCCTATTTCCATACTAGTAGAACTATTTGATGAACCAGCTAAATACCCTATTTTTGTATCAAAATCACTTTTATTTGCACTAGCAAAAGGCACTACAGCTGATAACCAAATATTGCCTGAGTTGTATTTATTTGCAGAGTTTAAGTTGGCTACCGTGGTATTATTACCAGTCCAATAAGTTGGAGCGCTATTTTTTTGATCTATCAAAACAGCAGCTAATCTATAATCGCCTCCAGATTCTGAAACAACTTTATTTGATATAGAAGCTACGTTGGTTTTTAAAGTTCCCATATCGCCTGTCATACTACTAGTGTAGTCAATTAAAAAAACAACATCCATTGCTTTGTTACATGGTATAGGTATATAGTCGTGATCATAAGAATAAAATTCTGACATACCATGGGAAGCGTTTCCGTCAGGAAAACTTGGGCTTTCTAAATTTACGGCGTCTATAGAACCGTCGGCTGCATGTGTCGATAATGTTTGTAGGCTAACAGATGTTGGTTGTGTACTTGAACTATTATAATCGTTATACACAAATTCTTTAGCTATTTTACCTAAGCTTATTTCACCGCTACCCGTTACCGCCATTGCAATTACAAGTTTTTAATTGTTTAACTTCTTCTCTTAATTCTTTTATTGCTTCTAATAATACAGGTATTACACCTTGATGCCTTAATGATAATTTTCCATTTTCATTTTTTCTGACTAGCTCAGGTAAAACTTTTTGAACATCTTGAGCAATAAACCCTATATCTTCTTTTATATGCAATATGTTTTCTTGCTTGTCTTTCCAATCAAAAGTTACGCCTTGTAATTTTTCAACTTTATCTAAGGCGTTTTCAATTGGTTTTATATTTTCTTTTAATGATATATCTGACGGAGATCCATAAGCTACAACATCTCCTGACACTGTAAATGTACCACTAGAATTTAATTTACCTGTTTGACTTGGCGTAGATCCTGTTCTAAAGCAAACATTTAACCCTGATATAGTTGGGCCTTGACCTGATTGATCATATATAGTTGCTGTTGTATTTGTAGGGTTGCTGGCATTTCCATTAAATTTATAGGATACTACTGTTAAATCTCCAGAGCTCGTGTCATCTGCATCACTTCTTAAATATTTTGCATCAGTTTGTGTTGTAATATCAAATGATGTTAAATAACCAGCTGCTCCATGATCACCCCATCCGTAAGCCGTGCTCCATTGGCCAACTTTTGTATTTGTAATAGTATTTCCACCATTTTGTACAGTTAAATATCCTTGTATATTTAAATTACCACCACTCCATAATTTAGCTATTGTATCTATACTTCCGCTAACGGGTTTATATTGAAATCTTATTTGACAATCTGCTTCGTTCTGAGCAGTAGCATCAGAGCCCGCCGCAAAAATTATATTACTTTCTCTACTACCACCAGAATAGTTCCACCCTAGTGCCATACCGTGTACATGTGTCGGATTCGTATTCGCTGTATTTGGAACAACGTACAACCAGTGACCAGCACCTCCCACTGTTAAATGAGAATTAAATGTAGTATCTGTAGTTGTTGACGCACCCCTACCCGTTACAGTTGCTAATGTGTCTGTTTCACTAAATGAAGTTAAATAACCACTATCATTTGTCCACTGCGATATATTACCTGATTTATTTGTAAATGTTTGTGTATTATCTGCAGTAGTAGTACCGGTATTTGTTGTATATCCAGCACCATTTGTAATTTGATTATTATTTGTTGGTATAGTAGTACTATTGAATGCGTTTGATCCAAATGTATACTCTTGATTAGTTGCACCATTTACACTAAAAATTAATTTATTACCGGATTTGGTTATACCGTCTAAATAATAATTAGTGGTTGTATCTGTAGCATCTATAGTTAATGTGTTAGCAGTATCATCTTCAGTTAGGGTTATATTAGTACCAGCGGTAAGCATGGCAACAGTAACATCTCTAATATCTTCATCTGTTCTTTGTGTGTTATTATCAGTTGAATCTATGGTAAATTTACTAGCATTTGTTCTTGTAACAGTTGTTGCTCCAGTGCCAACAAATTCTATATCTTCATTTGTACTATCTGAACCAACTAATCTTAATTTTGTAGTATTGGAGGGTATTTCAGTTGTGTAAGTTGTGTTATCATTATTATCTGTAGCTGCTATATCTATAGTTTTACCATTTTGCGTCAAAGTAACATTAGTACCACCAGTAAATGTAACTGTTTCACTGGCGGCTATATTTTCTGCCGTGCCTGAATCAACTTTAAAATTCCAGTTTGTGGTATCGGTTACTTCATTAGTAAATGTTATTTTATCACCAGATCTAGCAATACTTAATCCAGTGCCAGCCTCTAATACTACATCATCAGTTGTGCCACCGCTGTCGGTTAATCTAATTTTTTCTTCATCGTTGTTGTCCCCGTTAACGCAAGATATACCATATGTTGTATCAGGAACTGTATCATTTGGGCTTGTGATTGCAACCACATAAGGATCTGATGAAGTGCCAGCTCCTGTTATATTAGTACCATACGCACCATTGCCGGATGTAAATTTAACATGTTTATCATGGTTTATTGTAAATGAATCGTCGTCGTCATCTAATAAATCCCAAGTTGTCAGTCGATTTGTATCAGTTACTGTCTCTGTAGCGGATACTAATCCTGTAACGTGACCATACGTATCTAAAGTTATATCTTGAATATAAGTTCGCCCCGAATTATCCACACTAGCTTGTGATGATGTATCTGTGTGTGAAAATTCAGTACCTGTTAGGTCTAACCCGTTTCCTGCTGTATAAGTTGTATTACTATCAGGGCTTGTAAGGGTAACAAGATAAGGGTCGGCATCTGTTCCAGCTCCAGTAGTGTTTGTTCCTAACGCACCGGTAGCCATAACAAATTTAACATGCTTGCCATGATTTATTGTTGTATTATCATCATCATCGTCTGTTAATACCCATTCTGTTAATTGATTGGTATTAGCCCATGGTACATTAACAAATGCTTTTTCACTATCCAGCTCGACTGGATAATTTTTTCCGGATTCAGTATAACCTATTTTTATACCACCTCTTTTTAATGTTGTAGCTAGAGCGTTTGTTACAGTTAAATCATTGTTGGCGTTAGTTAAAGCGCCTGTGCCTGTTCTTGAAAGCGTTATTCCATCACCTTCCGTAAGATCAATACTGTTTATACCCGAAAATTGTAATTCAGTGAAATCGGTAGCATCGCCAGCAGATCCACCATTATGTATAAATGTTTTATTTACGTCTGTTCTAATAACAATATCTCCACTTGTGCTAGTAGCAGCTATCATGTTTGATTGGCTATTAACAGTATGTACTGTTCCAAAAGCTTGGGAAGCTATAGTTACTTGTTCAACTCCACCAACTGCTCCTTTTGTTAATGTAACGTTGCTACCTGCTTTAAATTTAATTGTTGTATCAGTACCAGTAGAGGCATCTAGTGTTAAATCAACATCATTTGTGCTTTGTACAAGATCTAAATCGTAAGTTGTGTTCTCTGTAGACGGTAAAGTCACAGTTTTAGTGTTTACAGCAGTAACATGCCCAGTTGCATTAGTAGTTACAGTATCTATAGCTGTAAAAGTTGCCCCATAAGCCGGTGATGCCGTTGATGTGCTATTCGTTCTTGTAGTATCATCATGATTTATAGTAATATCTCCGGTTGTACCTCCTCCGCTTAAATATGTACCCGCTGTAACTTGTGTAATATCACCTATTGGAACATTTATTGTACCTCCAAGAGAGACCGCAGTCCCATTTATTGTAATACTAGAGTTTTCTAGGTCAGCATTAGCTAATGTACCTGTTATATTAGTGTGATCTAGGTTAACAGCTAAGAAATTAGTGTTATTTACTACTTCTATTACCAATCCACCTTGCGATTTAAGGGATAATTGTACTGGATCTGTTGTTATTTGGCCTGCAAAGTACTCCGCAAGCGCTTCTAGTGTAAAATTAGTAGTTGTAAACTGGTCTACACTGTTTATAGTGGAAACATAGTTGGATCCTACTACTTTATCTTTACCTGATAAGCTTACATCTTTGTCGTATGTTGAGATTCTAGCCATATTTATTCGTTTTTGGTGCCCTTGCCTCTATTTCCTCTATTTTCTGATACTGAGGTGAAGCTTTCTGTTTTGTGATCGTAGTCTTTATTGGTTAAATCTATGCCTTTATTTTCTGCTGCTCGCCTTAAACGTTGGTTTTCAGCTTTCATTCTCCTTCTTCGAGGGGTCATCGCATATTCTTTATCCCTTGCAGCTTTTGCTCTTCGGGCTGTAGGTGAGAGTTTTTGTGCCATACCTATATTATTACGCGACAACAGGTTATTATTAAGTATACATTATTAGCTTATGTCGCATATAGAAGTAATGGGTTACATTACCGTATTTACCCAGTACACTTATATAAAAAGTCAAATATATTTACCCAGCCCCACCTTGGTTATCCAGATCCAGACAGGATTAACCAGCTAAACCATGCAGCTGCTGTCCGAACAGCTATCCGATATTTAATTACTTACAATGTATACACGATTAGACTAGGATAATAATATAAATTAAGTATAACATTTAAAATTAAATTATGAACAAATCTAAACTAAACTCAGCAATCTCAAAGCTAACTAAGAAAGAATTAGCAGACATCTTCCCACCAATAACAAGAAACAATTTCGTGGTAAGAGAATCATGGTTCGGTAGAAATCAAATCATAACCTTTGTAAACAATAAAGGTCAACAGATAACTTACAACCACGATGAGGTTCTTAAAGTAATGTTACCTAAACTATCTATCTTACCTTGTTGGATTAAAAGAAAGTACTGGTCTCAGTCAACTGACATGCCAAGTAATGTAAGAGATGTTGTAATTGAAAGAGTTGATCTAGCTAAATAGGTTATCTCATCAGGGTGTTCATCATTCTCTCCTGAATAAATAAAGTTGAATGGTCGTACTACTGCGTATACCGCATGGAGTATGTATAGCAATTCACACCGTACCGAATCAGTATAGTAAATAGTGACAATTGCTACTTACTATTATAACTCTATATACCTAATGTCACACTTATTTTTCTTATTACATAAGTAAACATAGTGAGTTACATTTGTAAACACTTTTACATTAGTAAACAAAGTATATACTTTTGAAATACAAACTAAATACGAAGTGTATTGGATAATATAAGTGTAAATAAATAATAATAATATGAAATACATTCACCCAAT
>Ga0163179_10001607_pt1 | contig 15878 bp, 5 predicted proteins | sample AtlANTMetagenome_FD_109643 | JGI IMG/M metagenome (GOLD analysis project Ga0163179, IMG submission 109643) | Marine eukaryotic phytoplankton communities from the Atlantic Ocean - Atlantic ANT 2 Metagenome | ecosystem: Environmental > Aquatic > Marine > Oceanic | place: North Atlantic Ocean... | reverse complement strand
GACGGAATTGTCACGACCTGGACTGACAACCAGGGAGGCATGGAGGCAACAGCCAGTGGCACACCGACGCTGGTACGTGATGCGATTGGTGGACGCTCGGCAGTGCGTTTCCAACCGGGCGATGGTGTGGATGGATTGCGTGTGCGCGCGGCTGACAACCCGATGACGGCACTCAGCGAATTCTCGATCGTCGCAACTTTCATCACGGACTCACAATCACTAGCGGGTACGAATGGGTCCTGGTTTGCAAACACGGGCTTGGTCGATTCAAACGCGGCCGGGTTTTCATCGGATTGGGGGCTAACGATCAATGCCGCTGGACAAATCGCAGCCGGCACGGGAGGTGGTTTCCTGAATCCCGCCACGACGGTGTACTCGGAGACAAGCGGTCTTAACGATAACCAACTGCACACTGTCGCCATGACACTGAGTGGCACGGATCTAACGGTCCACGTCGACGATGCGGCTCCGGTATCGAGAGCTGACGCGAACGGCGGAACTCGCGCGCCGTTGGACATCACCTTTGGAATGCTTCAGACGTCGGCACTTCCGTTCGAAGGTGATATCACGCAGATTCGCTTCTATGATGGAGCTCTCACCGCGGATGAATTCGGCGCGGTACGTGAGGAGATTTCAAGTTTTTACAGTAACGCGGCGCCGGTTTCAGTGGACGATGCCTACGAAACGACAGAGGATAATGTCTTCTTTGCAGTAGCGGCGGCTAACGGTGTCTTGGCGAACGATAGCGACCCCGACGGAGACGCACTTACGGCGGTCGTCGTCGAGGGTCCACAAAACGGAGAGCTTGCTTTTAGCGCTGATGGATCGTTCCTTTATTCGGCTAGCAACAACTTCTTTGGTGTCGATACATTTACCTACGCGGCCAATGATTTCCGCAACGGCAATTCTGCGACGGTCACCATCAACGTGACTCCGATCTATGACCCGCCTGCCGCGGTTGCCGATACTTATGAGATCACACCGGGTGAAGAAGCCGTCATCCCGGGGCTGATTGGGCTCCTGACGAACGACTCGAATCCAGACGAGGTTCCCTTAACAGCATCATTGGTCGACGACGTTTCAGCAGGTGAACTCAACTTATCCGCGGACGGCGGCTTTCGTTACTCACCCGGCGGATTCCTGGGAACAACGACTTTCCGTTACCGCGTCAGCGATGGCACCACCGAATCGGCACCCGCCACGGTCACTCTCATCGTAAATAGCGCACCTTTGACGGAAGATGATTCCTACGAGCTCGACGAAGATACAGTTCTGACGGTGGGCGCGGACGCGGGCATCCTCGCGAACGATGTCGATCAAGAGGGTGACGACGTCACGCTCGAATTATTGTCGGAAACCACCCACGGCCAACTGACCATCGAGCAGAATGGTAGCTTCACGTATACGCCATCTGCAGAATACTCTGGCACCGATCAGTTCACCTATTTACTGGATGACGGTCGAGATCGATCGGAACCTGCAACGGTCACCTTGACGATCAAGTCGGTCAACGACGCGCCAATCGCCCGCAGCGACTCCTACATCACTTCTCCACAGGAAGTGCTCGAGGTTAGCGCAGAGGGTGGCTTACTGAGTAATGACTCGGACCAGGACAATGACGAACTGACTGTCGTCATCATCACTCAGCCCACCAGTGGTGCACTGACGGCCAACCCGGATGGATCATTCACCTATACCTCACCGGACGGCTTAAGCGGTTTAGACAGTTTCAGCTACCAGGCAGACGATGGAACAGCACGTTCCGAGATAACCACCGTTTCAATTATCTCCGATGTAGCAGCTGGACGGACCACAGATCCAACCGGTGATTCGGTCGTCACCTTTAGCGAAATCATGTACAACCCGGTCGCCGCTGATGAGGGTGGAGAATGGATTGAGCTCCATAACCAGATGGGTATCAACATGGATATTTCTGGTTGGCGACTCGAAGGCGGTGTCGAGTTTGATTTCGTTGAGGGAACCATTATTTCCGGCAACGAATACCTCGTGATCGCGGCCGACCCGGAGGCATTTACGAAGGCCACTGGTATTCCCGCCCTGGGTCCGTTCACGGGACGTCTCGCCAATGACGGTGAAGAGCTTCACCTGACCAACAACTCGGATCGCTTGCTGGACATTCTGGATTACCGTGATGGTGGCAACTGGCCAGTGGGTGCAGACGGCACGGGAGCAACCTTGGCGAAGCGATACTTGCATGTCGCGAGCGGACCTTCCGAAAACTGGGTGGCCAGCCGCGAAATCGGAGGCACGCCTGGCAGCGGCAACTTCCCCGCAGCGACTTTCAATGTGGTGAGTGAAACGGCCATCTCTTGGGGTGATGAGTGGCAGTTCAATGCGACCGGCAACGATCTGGGCAACGACTGGACGTCGCTCAACTATGATGCGAGCCAATGGCAAACGGGCAGCGGCATCTTTGAAGCTGGCAGTCCAGTCTTTCCACCCGCAGACGCTGCCAAGCTAATCGATCCGGGCGTTGATCTGATCGGCTACTGGCCTTTAGATGAAACAGGCGGTGACGTCACCGCGAATCTGGCACCTGGAGGAACGGATGGCGAGATCAAACGCAGCGCCCGCTTCGCGAACGACCCAACCCGCGGCCAGGTTTTGAATCTTGATGGCCGAAACGATCACGTGATTTGTGGTGAGCTACCTGCCATCGGCGTCAACGACGACTTCACCTGGTCGGTGTGGGTGAACCTGGACAATATTTCCGCCAACGCACTGATCTTGGGAAATCGCACCGGTGGAACCGCGTCTCCTCTACAGTTCACCAAACTGACGCCGACCAAGTTCGAATTCTATAACGACGGTGGCGACCCGTTCCTATACTACAACCTATCAACCGACCGATGGACACATCTCGCAGTGGTCAAAAGTGGTCCAACGTTGACCTACTACGCCGACGGTGAATCGATTGCGTCGGCAGAAACGACGCAGGACATGGATGCCAATCCGTTCTATATTGGCGGCGACCCGGGTGTTCGCGAATACCTGGATGGCCAGGTGGATGATGTCGCTGTTTGGAGTCGAGCACTTCCGGAAAAGACAGTTGCCGGCTTGTTCGATGGAACGTATACACCGCTGACGGCTCCGACCGCTCGGACCGACGGGCCGATTATCCCGGACGATCTTCCCGACACTCGCACCGAGATTCCGGCCGATCCAACCACCGTTTACTTCCGCAAAGAGTTTAATTTCTCGGGCCAATTAGCAGACGACACCCAAGCCACGCTGAGACACCTGTTGGACGACGGCATGGCAGTCTATCTCAATGGCCAAGAGGTTTACCGGCAGAATCTGCCGGCCGGTCCCCTGACCGCCGCCACCGAAGCAACGAGCGAGATTGCAAGCATTGGCGCGATAGGCCCCGTCGAACTCAACGTCGACGCGTTGCGACAGGGCACAAACGTCCTGGCAGTCGAAGTTCATCAAAACAATGGTGAAACTCGTGATATGTTCTTCGCCTCTGAACTAATCACTCACGCAGTTCCGATCGATCCCAACTCAACACCATTGCCGATCATCAACGAAATGTCGGCTGCCGAGGATGCGGAGTTCCGAATTGAGCTCTTCAACCCCACCTCCGCAACCATTGATTTGGCAGGCTACGCCCTGCAGTCTTCGAACGGCGAACGTGCAGCAGCGAGTCTTGGTGGAGCGACTATGTCACCGGGCAGCTATCTGACAGTGACGGCCGATCAACTCGGCTATCGTCCGGCCGACGGTGAAAGACTGTCGTTGACTTATCTGGACGGAACGATGTTGGCCGACACACAAACGGTCGACGATCGACTACGAGGACGTTCTGCAGAACACGAAGGTCGCTGGCTGTTTCCATCAGCGGCCACCTTCGGCAGCGAAAACTCGTTTAATGTTGAATCGAACATTGTGATCAACGAAATCCAATATCACGCTCCAGGCTTCTACGTCGAATCTCTGGATCGTCTATTTGGCAATGCCGAACAATGGGTTGAAATCTACAACCGCAGCCAGGACACCACTGTCGATATGTCTGGCTGGGAATTCACCGAAGGTATCGATTACGTCTTTCCTGCGGGAACAAAGTTAGAACCGCAGCAGTACCTGATCATCAGTGACAGCCCGGAGGCCTTAGTCGCCTCGCGTCCGGGACTTGATGCGGCCCGAGTTCTGGGACCGTTTGATCAAAACCTTTCGAACCAGGGTGAGATGCTTGAGCTCTCCGACTCGAACGGCAATCCCACCGACTGGGTCCGTTATTACGATGGCGGACGTTGGGGCTCCGAAGCCGACGGTAGTGCGTCGACCTTGGAGCTTCGAGATCCATTCTCGGACAATAACGTGGCCGAAGCATGGGATGCGAGTGACGAAACGGACCAACGGTCGTGGCAGACGATTACCTATCGAGGATCCGGTCGTCCGGGCAGCAGTAAGCCAAGCACCTATAACGAATTAATCTTTGGGTTGCTTGACGGTGGTCAGATGCTAATCGACGACGTTCGTGTCGTTGAGAATCCTGGAACACCGGATGCCGTTCAGTTGATCCAAAACGGCACCTTCGAAGGAGATGAATTGGGGCAAGGTCCCGCGCATTGGCGCATCATCGGAACTCACGCCGGCACCGTGGTCGTGGATCCCGAAGATCCCAACAACAAGGTTCTTCTGATGGACGCAAGTGGTGCAACAGAACACATGCACAACCATGCTGAAACGACTCTCAAGGAAGGCGACGAAGTACACCGCATCAATCGCAGTTCGGAATATGAAGTATCCTTCCGCGCGAAATGGCAATCCGGCTCAAATCAGTTGAATTCTCGTTTGTATTTCGATCGAGCAGCACGAGTCACGCGAGTGGATCGGCCTGTTAATGTGGGTACGCCCGGCGAAAAGAATTCGCAGGCAGAAGAGAACATCGGTCCGACTTACCAAGGAATGGTTCATTCTCCAGCAGTCCCGAATGCAAACCAATCGGTAAACGTCACCGTCGCCGCCAGCGATCCGCAAGGCATCTCCGAATTGCAGGTCTGGTATTCCGTCGATGGCGGTGACTTCGCCAGCACTCCAATGACTCTGAGTGAAAATGGAGAATACGTCGGCGTGATTCCAGGTCAGGACGCCGCAGCCCTCGTTCATTTTTATATCGAAGGTCGAGACGCGTCAGGAATGTCTTCCATGTATCCGGCAGCGGGGCCCGCCGCACGAGCCCTCTATCGCGTGCAAGATGGCAGTGCTACGGAGGACCAGCGCCATAATCTCCGCATTCTCATGACGGAAGAAGACACCAACCGATTGCACGAAACGACGAACGTGATGAGTAATCATCGGATTGGTACAACGGTGATCTATCGTGAAAGCGAAGTCTTCTACGACGTCGGCGTTCGCCTCAAGGGAAGTCAACGTGGCCGAGACAAAGTTGTCCGCGCCGGCTTTAACCTGGGCTTTGATCCAAGCGAGTTGTTCCGCGGCGTTCACAGTACGATCGGCGTCGACCGCAGTGGCTCCGGTGACGAATACAGCCAGGAAGAGATTATTGTCCGGCAGGTCTTCAACCATGCCGGTAACCTGCCGCAAATCTATGACGACTTAATCAACGTCATCGCACCCCAATCGCGTCACTCCGGCAGTGCGATGCTCAACATGGCTCGTTACAACGACGTCTTCCTTGACTCCCAGTTCGAAAACGGGAGCCAGGGAACGGCCTTCGAGTATGAGTTGATCTACTATCCGACCAGCCAGGTCGGAGGGGTCGAAGGTTTGAAACGACCCAATCCCGACTCCGTCGTTGGTGTCAGCATGAACGACCAGGGGGATGACAAAGAGCGGTACCGCTGGCATTGGTTGATTGAAAACAACCGAAAAATGGATGATTACAGCGATTTGATCGTGGCCTTGAAGCAGATCGGCAAACGAGATTCTGTGCCGAACTTCCAGGAGGATCTGATGGCGGTGGTGGACGTCGATCAATGGCTCCGGTCGTTTGCTGCTCTCTCGCTCACCGGAATTGGCGACAACTATGGATCTGGCTCCCAACACAACGGCATCTTTTATGTCAGACCGACGGACGGAAAACTCCTGCTGCTGCCTTGGGATATGGATTTCTCATTCACCAATGGTGCGACCTCGCCTCCTGTCAACAACAACGAACTTCGCAAGATGCTCAAACACCCTGGCCATGAGCACAATTACTATGGTCATTTGCACGACATCATCACGACGACGTTCAACGCTGAATACATGAACGGTTGGATTGACCATTTCGATCAGCTGGTTCCCTCCCAACCCCATTTCCAGGGTTTCAAGAACTACATCAATACCCGATCCGATGCGGTTACACGATCGATTGAACGGGCGATCGATATCGTTCCATTCGAGATCACCACACCCAGCCCGTTGGATGCCGGCGCCGCAACCACCGTTCAACTGGCGGGAACCGGCTGGGTCGACGTGCGAGAAATCCGTCTAGCGGGAGAAGACGTTGCGTTGCCATTGGTTTGGACCACGCCGAACGAGTGGCAGGTCGAAATCCCTGCACTGAACGGCACCAACGATGTCGCCTTAGAAGCTTATGACTTCCAAGGTAATCTGGTGACCACCGATTCGATTAGCATTACAAGCGCGCTCAATACACCGGTACGCGACAACCTGCGTGTTTCCGAAGTTCACTACCATCCCGCCGATCCAACCGCCGGCGAACCGGATCTTGACGACAACGCCTTTGAGTTCATTGAAGTGACCAACATTGGCAATGAACCTCTCGACTTGGCCGGTGTGAGCTTTATTCAAGTCGAAATCGACGGCGATCAGGAAGGAATTGAATTCAACTTTGACTCACAAACGCTGGCTGCTGGCGGATTCCTTGTCGTTCCAACGAACCGAGAGGCATTTACGGCTCGCTACGGCAACGCTGTTCCGCTCGCGAGTGGCCAGGGTGATGCAAACAGTCCTGGTGAGTACACCGGTCGTCTCGGCAATGGTGGCGAAACGATCACCTTGGTGGATGATACCGGCTTCATCGTTCAGCAGTTCACCTACGACGATGCATGGCATGAATCGACCGACGGAAGTGGGCCCAGTTTGGAATTGATCGACCCAACCCAAAGCGACTTGGCTGCCTGGAATCAGGCAGCGAGCTGGCGTCCCAGCGCCACCCCAGGTGGCACCCCGGGCGGTGAAGGCAGGGTACCTGGTGATTCGAACATGGATGGAGTCTTTGACTCGAGCGACTTCGTCTTCGTGCTTCAAATCGGTGAATACGAGGACGGCATCGATGGAAACTCAACCTTCAGCGAAGGCGACTGGAATGGTGATGGCGACTTCGACTCTGGCGATTTCGTCTTTGTCTTCCAAGCGGGCACCTACGCCACGGGCGAGGGCAATCAGGCCGCTGCTATCGCAGCCGCCATTCATGGTGATCGCTCTACTGATTCGAGGTTGAGTGAAGAAAGAATCGTTCGAAACCGCATCGATTCGTCACGACCGGTGCCAAAACTGCAACATGATTCCACCACGACACTGGCTGTCGACAGTCTCTTCGAACAAGACGAGGAATTCTCATCGTGGAACGATGACGTGAACCTTGACGACTTGGTGGATGAAGACTCACTCGATCTCACGACGGATTTCCTGGACCTGTAGACTCTGGAGCTACAGTATCTCGGAGTTAAGTCATCCGCGACGTAACGCTGAAATCGTTGCGGCACAGGCGACCTGCTTGGTGATGCCTCAGTTGTCGCAAAAGCCTCAGCTGTAAAAATAAGAAGCTGTGGGACCCAATCCCCAAAGGCGTTGGGAGCAAATCGCTCTCTAACGCTGGGGCCGGCAACTTTCTCGAGCTTGAGCTAACAAAAACCGCAGCAGGCGACGGTGACGTGGGGATCGTGATAAACCGCGCGGCGGGCGAAGTTATCGTAAAAATCTCGCTCGATGATGGAATTCTCGGCGATTCACGAGAGCTTTAAGACACGAACGCCACCACGACGGGAGGCCTCGTTTTCGAAAACAGGAAGCTAAAATCGGGCAAACAGCTGCTCAGATTTGATATTCTAGGGGCCGATCCAAAGGCGGTTCAATCCTTCATGGTGGGCATCGACGACGTGCGTTTGGTGCCCCAGGACCCACAATCAACTCATCCTTTCCTAGACCGCAAGCTGGTTTCCTATGCAATTGCTCAAAACTCCTCGCACCCATCGTCGTCATTTTCTGCAAACATCAGCCGCCGCCGGCGCCGCAACCTTGTTGCATCGACAAAGTTCACCAGCCCGAGCCTGGGAAGATGACCGTCGCCTTGAGATCAACAAGATCAAGCGAACGACCGTTCGCTTGCCCTACCGCACCGTACCACGACGTGCGATGGAGCGAGAGTTGCCCCATTGGCGTTACGTGGAGGTGTTTCACGTCCACTTGAAGTCAGGCCACTCAGGAATCGGTGAGACCTTGCTTTATTACACCTGGGGTGTCAGTGACGACGAGGACGTCGAGCGGTGCATGGGGAAAAATGCTGCCGCCTTGATGTGGGATGATTCTCTCGGGGCGGGCCTACAAATGGCGCTGTTCGATGCTGTCGCCAAGAGTCTGGAGGTCCCAATCCACAGGCTTCTGGGCGAACAACGGCACGAACGAACTCCGCTTTCGTGGTGGAATATTGATATGCCCCCCGCCGACATGGCGGCCGAGTGTCGCGAGGCCTATCGCCACGGTTACATGTCGTACAAAACGAAAGGCCGACCATGGTTCGATCTTTGGGCACAAGTCGAGGCTGTTTCGGAGGTTGTCCCCGAATCGTTCAAGGTCGACATGGACTTCAATGACACCTTAAGGGATGCCGACCGCGCCATCCCGATCCTGCTGGAACTGGAGAAGAACCCGCGTATCGACATCTATGAGACTCCCATTCCTCAATCGGATGTCGAGGGCAATCGGCGCATCTGTGAGGCGACACGGGTCAACGTCGCCTTGCATTACGGCAGTCCCAATCCCGTGATCGCGGCTTCCCAGAAGGCGTGTGATGGATTTGTGATCGGGGGCGGCGCAAGTCGACTCCTGCAAAGCGCATCGTTTGCAGCCACCGCAGATCTTCCCTTCTGGCTACAGCTTGTTGGAACAGGAATTACCGCTGCATTCTCACTTCATTTTGGCGCGGTTTGCAGTCACGCAACCTGGCCCGCGGTCAACTGCCATCAACTTTACCAGCATGATCTGTTGAAAAAACCGATCGTGGTCACCGACGGTTTCGCGGAAATCCCCACCGCGCCCGGACTCGGATATGAACTTGATGAAGCGGCAATCGATCGTTACCGAGTGACCAAACCTACCGAGCGGCCGAATCCACCCCGACTGTTTGAAGTCAGTTGGCCCGACGGCCGACGGCTATTCCTGGCCAACACTGAGAGCGTCAACTTTATGTTGAATGCGGGCAACCAGGAGATCATTCCGTTCTTCACACGAGGCGTGCAGACACGCAGGATTCCGAATGACGGTTCGGACGCCTGGAAACAACGTTTTGAGAAAGCTCAAAAGCAGCCCTTTTTCGAGTAAGTCCCGATAGCCCAGTCTCACCAAACCATGAAATCTCAACAGTTCGGGATACGATCGATTCTATTTTTGGTTGCGATCTGCGCCGTTGTCGCGTTGTGGATCGGCGGCTGGATGCGGCATCAGCAAGCTCGACAGGCCGAATGGACGCCTTCCAACCCTTCGTCCGTGCGTGTCACCGTCGAGACCGGTATCCCACAACATACCTTCTCGTACGATGGGCCCGCCGCCGCAGGCAGATTTGAATTGGACGGCGATAAAACGTCGCCTGACAGTAGGTCGAATCTGCTTGAGCTGGATCGCTTCAGCGACATGAGCAGTTTGAAACTAACTCATGTCCAACTCGATACGAACGCGACAAATCAATTGAAATCGATGTCTCAATTGCGGTCGCTTCGTCTCGAAAAATCAACAATCCCAAAGGATCTGATCGAACAACTTGGGGGTCTGCCGTTGGAAAGGCTCGACCTTGTCGAGTGCAATATTTCTGACGAGATGCTGGGGAAGTTAAACGCTTATACCAAGCTGGAAATTCTTGTCTTAAAGGACAACCGATTGAGCGACGCTAGTTTACGTTCACTCGAGCAGCTCACCGATTTAAAGATCTTGGATGTACGCGGGAATCCAATAACAAGTGCGGCCGCGACCGCGTTTGAACGAAGTGTCCCGGATTGCAAACTGGCGTACGATGACGCCGATCCCGAATAGTTTTTTTGTTTTGGTACTTTTGCGGAGCTCCTTGATGGCGTGGCTGAAACGATTTTTGGTAATGACGGTGCTGCTGACAGGAGTCGTCGGCAACACAACAGCAGCTCCTCCAAATGTGCTGTTGATCACCGTCGATGACATGAACTGTGACTCGGTTGGAGTCTTTGGTTGTGAGGTAGAGGGAATCACACCGAACATTGATCGTTTGGCTTCGCAGGGGATACGATTCGAACAGGCACACGTGACGATTGCGATCTGTCAACCGACCCGTGCAGTTTGGATGACCGGTCGTTATCCTCACCGCAACGGAGCTTTAGGTTTCGATCCGATTCGTCCGGACGTCCCAACGCTCTTGGAAACACTGCACGATGGAGGCTATTACACGGGCATTTTGGCCAAGGTGAAGCATGTGGTACCCAGTCGCAAAGCCAGCTGGGACGTCAAAGTTTTGGCCGAAGAGCTGCGACAGGGGCGCGGCCCACAGCGTTACTATCAGTCGGCAGCTCGTTTTTTCAAGGAAGCCAAATCTCGCCAACAGCCATTTTTTTTGATGGCGAATTCCCAGGATCCTCATCGGCCCTTCGCAGGAAGTGCTCAGGAAGAAAATCGCAAGAAACAACACATCGACTACCCACCCGTACGCCGCAAGTATCAACCTGACGAAGTAACCATTCCCGGATTCCTCCCCGATCTCCCTGCCGTACGAAAAGAGATTGCTGAGTACTACACTTCCGTTCATCGCGCCGACGAGATCGTGGGAAGCGTCTTACAGGCACTGACAGAATCCGGCCTGGAAGACAATACTCTGGTGATGTTCTTGAGCGACCATGGAATGCCGTTACCGTTCGCGAAAACAAATTGCTGGTACCATTCAACGCGTACTCCTTGGATTGTACGGTGGCCTGGAGTGGTGGCACCGAATCAAACCGATCGCCAACACCTCATCTCAGGAATCGACTTGGCACCGACAATTCTAGAAGCTGCAGAACTACCGCAACTTGCGGAAAGTGATGGCAATTCATTCGTCCCGATACTCCAAGGCAATTCTCAAGATAACCGCGATTTTGTGATCACCCATATCAATCGGACCGCGGGCAAGAATGACTATCCGATGCGCAGTGTCGTCGACCGACGCTTTGGATACATCTTCAATGGATGGGCTGATGGACAGACACGTTTTCGCAACGAATCGCAGAGTGGTCGCACGATGGATGCGATAAAGAGAGCTGCCAAATCCGATGCAGACATCGCCGCTCGAGTCCAACATTTTCTTTTCCGAGTGCCGGAAGAACTGTACGACTACCAGAACGATCCAGACGCCCTCCACAATCTGGCGGACAATCCCGATTATAATCAGCTCCTGAATGATCGCCGTGCACGTCTGCTGACACATATGGAACAAACCGGTGACCCTCAATTGGATCACTACCGTCAACAAATAACAAAATCATCGAAGGCAAATGAGTCGGGTGACTAATCCGATTTTCTTTGGGAGAACCCTGTCATGAGAATGAATCGTCGCCAATTCGTGGAAGCGTCCGCGGCTGCAGCCATTTTGTCGGCCGGCCTGCCTCGTACCGCCTCATCGGCTGAAAACGACTTACCAATCGTCGACACTCATCAACACCTTTGGGACCTCAGCAAATTCCAACCTCCCTGGTTGAAGGGTGCTCCGAAAGTCATCACCTCAAGTCACGCCACCGGAGATTATCGTCAGGCGACGAAGGGTCTCAATGTGGTGAAAGCCGTTTATATGGAGATTGATGTCGCGCCCGAACAGCAAGTTGAAGAGGCGAAATACGTCATTGAGATTTCAGCGAGCTCCGATCATCCGACGGTAGCGGGCGTCATTTCCGGTCGTCCCAACTCGGAACAATTCGCCAGTTACATTCAACAATTCAAAAGCAGTCCCCACATCAAGGGTGTCCGCCAGGTGCTGCAGGTCGACTCGACACCTCAAGGTTTTTGCCTGCAACCACAGTTCGTGAAGTCCGTTCAATTGCTAGGCGAATTGGGCATGAGCTTTGATCTGTGCATGCGTCCCATGGAACTTTCGGACGGCGCTAAACTGGCTCGCCAATGTCCGGGAACACGATTCATCGTGGACCACTGTGGAAACGCGGATCCGAAGGCATTCATGCCGGAAACCGCCCGCGGCGCGGAACCATGGCACGATGTCACCACCTGGAAAAATGACATGGCCACCCTGGCAGGTTGCGACAACGTGGTCTGCAAGATTTCGGGCATTGTCGCCCGAGCCCCCAAGGGCTGGAAAGCTGATCAATTAGCTCCCATCATCGATTACTGCCTCGATCGGTTCGGTCCGAATCGAGTCATGTTTGGGAGTGACTGGCCGGTCTGCAAATTAGGCGCGAGCTATCGCGACTGGGTTGGTGGACTAAAGACGGTCATCGAAAATCGACCGATCGCTGATCAGCGCAAGCTGCTGCATGACAACGCTGTCGAGTTTTACGGTCTCGCGTGAGCGGAATTCATCAGCGAGCGGTGTTGGGCGTTTCGGTGGCCACTTTGGGGCTATTGGGAGGCCCAATAGATAATCCGACCCAGCCATCACGGACAACGAACTGGGTCACACCAAGATTGCTCAACCTCGGGTCTTCAAGAAATCGACCCCGCATCACATTCAGCCGATGATTGCGTGTCATCACCTTGGTGAAGATGCCACGTAGGGCGATTTGATCGCGGAAGCCGAGTTGTTCGCTGATCAGCTCAATGCCACCCTCACGCTCTAGATCGACATGCAGTCGCCCCATATCCGCTCGGTATTTCCCACGCACCACAAAATTGCGCCATTTGCGTCTGGGCGTTGACAACTCAGCAATTCGAAAAGTAACCAGGATCCGATGATCATCAAATTCAATTTGGATGGGACGGTCCTGACCGAGACGAAGCTTCACACCCTCGGGTAATTCTTCACGAATTGCATCAGCATCCATCTCGAGTCGCTCAGACAACTTTTGGATGAGTTCTTCCAAATCGATAACCTGGCCGTCAAGTTCTAACTGTTCCAACAGATTATTGGCAGAAGACTCATGGAACTGCATGCTCATGACGCTGTCTTTGAGAGCGCGAGGCCGAGGAGTATAAGCCGCCAGTTGTGCTGCGGACGCAATCCGACATCGCAACACAATACGTTCCGCAGTCGACCGCATCTCGATGGCGCTCGGATCCAATTGCAACTCCCTCAAGGGAGCCATGATCTTTTCGTTCAACCGTGCCTCATAGTCAGTGATCCGTTCTTGCAGACTCTCGTCGAGTCGCGTTCGAGCCGCCTTGGAAACTCGATTTGTCATCACCGACTTCATCGTGTTCCTTTGCTCATGCAACTCCTCCATGGCCATCTGCCGTATCACCCAGCCAACCAACGGAATGTGGTCATAATCGGTCTCGAGATCAACAACTTTTGTGCGGCTATTCGCAGAGGAAGTCGCGTCGTGTGCAAAGATGCCCTGTCGCGACACCTGAAGTTCCTTGCCCGCCAAGAATTTTGAATTGCCGTTGGAAAAGAACCGGACAAATCCTTTGCGAGAAACGGTGCGTGATCGAGTGTTACCGGATGCGATAAACCGAAGTCTTATCCGCTCATCATCCTCGAATAATCTGACGCGCAGCTGAGTCCAGGTGCTGTTCTTGCCCTGGACGGAGGCGCCCATCACATTGTCACGAATATTTTCTTCGATCGGCTCGAGGATCGGCAAGAAGTCGTTAACAAGTTGACCTGTGATGGAAAGGCGAACGTTGGCATTTCGATAGTGCGTATTAAACGCGTTGGTCAATTCCGTGGTATCCTTCACCCATCGGACATCCTCCATTGTATTCACCAACTGCGTGGCGAGTGCCGCCGATCGAGAGGCCTCGAACTGCTCCAGCGTTCGAGCAAACTTGGGATAATCGACAGTAGATACCGCCCAGTCTTGCAGCATGCGAACAAGCTGCTGTAACTCAGAGCTTTCGATGAATGCCTTTTGTTGTTCTCCAAGACCTTTATCGTTCATGCGACGAAGGACTTCGCGAGACACCTCATGCCGCACGGATGGATCGGTCACCCATGTCGACGTTGCAATTTGCGTGAGCCTATCGAGCATCAGATACGATCGCCAACCGTCTCCGTTTTCGCCTCGCGTTAGCTTTTCTTCGACATCATTCAACAGCGGAAGCGCCTCAGCGACATTAACGCGAGGTAGCGGACGAGCGTTTTTGGCAAGCTGATGGATGGCTTGCCAGACCTCTAAACGTCGCTCAATCCCGTAAGCCAGTTGTCGCAAGGGAACGCAATCTGGTTCATCGAGCCATCTTTCGACATGCGGCAAAGCATCTGCCAACTTCTTAAGGGCCAACAGCAGTCGCGCTACTTCGGAATCATCCAACGTTTCGACTCGCTGTAAGCGGCTCAAGAGATGTACACCCTCAGCACGCCAGGCTTCAGCGATCGGAACGTCAACACAGAATTCATCGAGTGCCGCATAAAGGGCCGACATCTCGGGCCACTCACTCGGCACTTTCACAACTTCTGGGATCGCTTGCGAAGGCGCATCACTCGGCAACGTCGAAGCTGCACCTTCGACGTCAATCTCATTCACGTCGCCCTGTTCGAGACGGGGCGTCGGAGCACTGAGGCGTAAACCTGGTTGCGAGGACGATTCGACCTTGGTGTCGAATTCCTGGAAATCCGGCGTAGTGATATTGTCGGCAGGCCCCTGATGGCGCTCGATCGTTACTTCACCGACTCCAAGCTCGCCAACTCCAACTTCCTCAGAGACAACCTCGTCATTGCCCATCTCGCCAGGCACGACGTCTCCAGGTATTCCGTCGCCTGTCTCAAATGCGTCGGGTGAATGGTTTTCCGGATGTATCACCACGCGTTGAGTGACGCTGGAATCAAATCTCGCAACCTCGGGTTGCAGCCAGTTGGGGTCGAAATCAACGTGAATGCGACGCGGATGCGGCTCCGCATCGGTTATTTCAAATTCATGATGTTCGACCGGATCAACAGCACCCGTCAGACTTGCCTTGATCCTTGATTTCTGATCTTCATTCAGCGAACGCCACAGTCGTGGCGAAACAACGGCAATGAAAAATAAACTCAGTACCGGAATGATGTACATCCATGATTTGGAACGAGGATTCGGTTCCATAGTACGCCCAATGCTTTCTCAAATCGAAGCGCTGACGTACCGAGCAGAGACTACGCATCATGCGAGTCGTCTGGGTCAATGCTAGCTCGGCGATCCAACACTCCCCATAGGAAACATCGGCAGATCGTTCTGAATCCATGGAATTGGATTTACAGGCAAAGCGATCGATCTCTGGAAGCGTTTCAAGATTTATCCAAGGTGGGTGTCGCAGCAGTTCTACCCGATGTGACACCTGGGGAAGATAGGAAACGCGTCGCGAGGGAGTTCCATGGCACGATTACGATTGATTCTCAACGAGAATGGTGTCCTCGTGCTCGTAGCAGGGAGCACAGCAACATAGAAACTTCATCTCTTCAGTACCAGTATTCAAGATGGTGTGAATACATTTGGGAGGAATCGCGATAGCATCCCCCGGTTGCACGTCACGTTGTTCGCCATCGATGGTCATGACACCAGTTCCGACCAAGATGTAATAGATCTCTT
>Ga0163179_10001606_pt1 | contig 15895 bp, 10 predicted proteins | sample AtlANTMetagenome_FD_109643 | JGI IMG/M metagenome (GOLD analysis project Ga0163179, IMG submission 109643) | Marine eukaryotic phytoplankton communities from the Atlantic Ocean - Atlantic ANT 2 Metagenome | ecosystem: Environmental > Aquatic > Marine > Oceanic | place: North Atlantic Ocean... | reverse complement strand
GGAATGGGAGCGGACTGGGGACAACAACAAGGCCGTTGCTGTAGGCCTCCAAAAGAGTGGTCGAATCATTACTTCTGCCGCATTGGTCATGATTACTGTCTTCTCAGCATTTGGAATTTCGTCCATCTCGTTGATGAAACAATTCGGACTGATGTTGGCTCTCGGTGTCGCTGTCGATGCGACCATTGTTCGTGCACTTGTGGTTCCTGCAACCATGAGATTGATGGGTGATTTGAATTGGTGGACCCCGAAATGGTTGGGTGGTGAAGAGGTCTCTCAGACGAATATGGAAGTGCTCCCACTGCCGACAACAGAACCAGAGTAGAGTTTAGTCGGTAAGGATTCGATGGAAGTGATGAACACCCGTTTCTTTGGTCGGCGAATAGCGACCTCGATCGTAGGCTAGGGAGGATACACCTTTCTGACAGCCCTCAACGACGAATTGATCCTCGGCTTCGACTTTGTCCAAATCTCCACCTGCACCTTTTCCTAACATGCTAGAATCTCCCACAAATCCATGGTACACGATTCGGGTACGGTCAACAGTCTCGGGAATCACAAGATTCACAGAAAGACCCCATGGATAGAAATTCAGCATCAAGCCTGGGAACAACCAATAGTAGTAAGCTGCAATCTGTTGACCGAAGTCAGGATGCCCTTCGGGTAAATCAAAACTAGGCTCTCCATCATTGGCGATGCCAATCTGTAAGACGCCTCCGGCGAACAGTTCGGTTCGATATGCATCATAATCGAGAACTTGATGCAAATCACCATGCACGAATGGAATGTGGAATCCCTCGAGGTAATTGTCGACATACAAGGCCCAATTGCATTCAATGTTGTAGGAGCGGTGACGAGAAATATCATGTTTGAAGTTCTCAATGTCAAGCCATCCCAATCGAGAATCAACGGCTTCGATGAATGTATCAAAATTCTCTGCTGAAATACTGTTGAACAGTAGACCCTTCCATTCGGATAAGGGGTAATGTGCAAGATGATCGGCACTAGTCGGGAAATTCTCAACTTCAGAAAATTCAGGCATGTTGCGAAACTGACCGTTGAGGTCGAAGGTGCGACCGTGATAGGGGCACTGTAAACGCCGAGATTCACTCGGCTCAGAGCAAACCAACATCCCGCGATGTGTACAGACGTTTGATAGACAATGAAGTTCGTCTCCTTCACAGGTTAGCAACATCGGCTCTCGCAAGGGATTGTCAATCGGGTTCACACCACACAATTGACTTCGATGGGCTGCGAAGTGCCAATGATTTGCAAAGGAATACATGAGGGATTCAAACGTCTTGGAATCGGTATAAAACCGGGCAGGAAGAGTTTCAGCTTTGCGAATATCTGGGTCGATGATTGTCACGTCATCACCTACTCAAACACACTACACAAGGCTGAATGAACCTGTCAAACCGTCGATTTCGTCACGGGGACCTGGGCCGATTCCAACCACGGTCACAGTTCCAGGGGGAATCTCTGTATGCCCTGCATCACGTACCATGTAACTGACCAAACCAGCGGCTTGGCATTCGCCAAACAGGCGTTTGAGGGCATCCAAATTCGGTGCCGCAACCACAATCTTCCGGGCCCCGTTTTCTAACCATGCACCCAATTCATTCGGCCGAACACGCTTGGATTTCAGAGCGCATTCAACCGCTGCATGGCTGCATTGAGCGGCCAACTTCCCCTTGGACAATTTTAGATCCTTACGTGTAACCAACACCATGGTCAACTCATCGCTACTCATCTATTCTCCTCCATCTAATCGCTCGATTCCAGCAAGGGGGTTTTCCTGCCTATGTGCTTCCGCCTTGCTGTCAGCCATGCGTGCTTCCATTTCAATCGTGTCCATGGGAAGGTCGGGGTACCATCTCCCAGCTTCATGCCGTCTGTGTAACCATAGCAACTGGTGTAGACTTGGGGCCAACCAAACGGTAAACAGGACGTTTCCGACCGCGTGCATTGCGTCGAAAACCAGTCCTGCAATGATGAATGTGATGAACGCTTCAAACGATTGGTAAATGGCCAATGCTGACAGCGATACCATCCAATCGAACAAGAAGCCCCACACAAATGCCAGAATGGCCATCGGTAAGATGCGAACCTTGGTGCCATCCCAGTTGACCAGGAGGGGACGTAGTACGGCTGAACTGGTACCAACCGCAGCCCAAGCAATCGCCTGATAGAATGTCCACGGTCCATGCCCCAATGCCATGTTCGAAAGTAAAGCGGTCAGCATCGCAACCGCTGTGGCACGGCGGGCTCCTAAATGCAAGCCAATCATCAGGATGAACAAAGTCACTGGTTGCACATTGGGAAGAGCGGCGAATAAGACACGACTCGCACTGGCTACTGCAGCCAAGAGTGCGATGAGAGCTGCTTCGCGTCCAAGTCGAATCTTACGATCGACGCTGACAAGCAAGGAGCCGAAAAATAAACCACACAGCAAAGTTAGCCAAACTGCGATACCACCAGGGGTCATCGCCCATGCTTGAAACGACTCCCAATTCATTGGCCCACCTCCGCTAACCGACCTCTCTCAATTCTCCAGATTCGGCCACCACAGACTTTCGCCCATGCAGTCAAATCGGGTGAATGCGAGGTCACCACTACCGCACTTCCTTTCTTACGACTCTTGTTAATCTGCGACAATAATCCTGCGAGGGTTTCATCATCCAATCCATGATCAATTTCATCCAGTAACAAAATCGATGGATTACGCATCAATAGAGGGAGTAAGGACAGTCGACGTCGCTCACCAGTCGACAAATCGTGAACTGGAGTGGTCATCGATAGATGTGATAGCCCAAGTTCCAGGCGCAATGCGGATTGTAAAATACCCAAGTTCTCTGCCTCTTCATTCAAACTAGGTTCAATCATCAATGATTGCTGATACAGAATCGGATGTTGCAGGTCCAATTCTTCTTGCACGGTCATGCCGAGTAAACGGCGGTCCGGTGAAGTTGGTAACCATGGAAGGTTGGCAGATGCTGACCATTCCCGCAATAACGTGGTTTTCCCTGTTCCATTGGCGCCCTGAACCAGAATCAAATCTCCAGAGCGTATGGGTTTGAGTTCATGGCTGAACAGTGAACTTTGAGGTGGCAATCCGACTTCTTCACCCGGTTCAATCCAAACTGAGGGGTAATCTTGACTCGACATTGAATCACCGATGCTGAGTTCCACATCTGCAATCCGCTCCCAGCGAGCGTGACGATGAGCGACAACGATGACCAAACCGCCACGAGTACGATGTTTGACAACAGCCTTACCCAATTGGATGAAGCCCTCTTCATCAAGGTGAACGTCTGCTTCATCGAGCAACCACACCGGTTGTGCAGGATCTAAGTGTGCGGCGAGAAGTAGACGCTGTTGTTCTCCATCAGATAGATGCTCGGGCTTTGATTCAAGTTTTGAAAACAATCCCCATTCTCGCAAGCTTTCCAGCATTTCTTGTTGGCTCCAAGGTCCGGATAAACGGCGAGCGATGCTGAATTCACGTTGTACGGATTCAGCGATACCGTGTCGGTCTGGATCTTGTGGAATCCAACAAGCGATGGCTTCATCGAAAGGACCTGACGACAAGTCCACCTCCCCCAATACGGGATGGCCTGAAAGGTGTGCTTTCCCATGAATTGAGACTGGGTGCTGCCATGGAGAAACACCTGCAATCAAACGCAATAATGACGATTTACCACACCCTGATGGTCCGCGTAGAAGGACAATATTTCCACCGCGAAGCAATTCCTTATGACGACCAATTGAGCGACCTCCTGGCAGACGAATCTCGAGGTCGAGACCGAGTTGCACGGAATCTGAGAAGTGGTGTGGTTCGACACCATCTTCACGAATATCTTCACCCAAGGCAAACTGTACAATTCGTTGACGTACCCCATGCCTCCAGCGGCGAGGCGCTAGAATCCCTCGGGATTGAACAGCATCCCCTAGATCATGGGCGTGGTCGAGCGAATCGGCTAGCCAACCTGGCCAAATCGAAGCTCGGGTTCGTAGATTACTGAGGGTTGATTCTTCTTCGACAAAACCACGCTCTTGCAGTGTTTCAAGGCGCCATTTTGCACTCTGCTCCAATCGTGGCACCAGTCTGAGGGCAATCGCCAATGATACACCCAAGCGAGGTAAGAACCACTCAAACGCACGAACTACATCGCTGGGAGGAACTGACCATGTCAGAATCTGCATACCCAACAATGCCGCAATCAATCGAGAAATCAAAAGTAAAACATGTGGCCAATCATCGATTCCACTGAAGTAGAGCAAAATCAAACCGTACAAAATCGAGAGGGGGAGCCAAACCCGACACCACCTCAAGATGGTGCGGATGCCGACCATGACAACAGACCAGATTAGGAGGAAACTGCTCCAAGCTGCCAAATGCTCAGACTTTAGCAACAAAGGCAGAACGATGACAAGAATCAGAAAAGGGACTCTCGAATAGCGCGGCGGACCCAGTCTCGCAGCCCGCTCACCTTGCCATCCCCAGACTGAAATCGAAATCGCCTCCTATGGAGGCGAACTTGAGAGTCGGACTTTGACTCTTGACCTATTCAGAACTCGCCTGCATCAAAGAACCAACCGATTTCATCACCCGGTTCAACCCCTTGTTCAGCCATTCCTATCGTGCCATATCCACCATTCAAATCGTAGGTCCACCAACGATTCTCTGTGCCTCCTTCAGCACTGCCGATATCCTGTAAAAATGCACCCAATGTCATTTGTTCGACTTCGAAGCTCAATCCAAACTCATCAAGTGAGGTGCGGGTGACATCTTCAACCGTGTCTCCTGCATCAACTGGAATCATGGCCACCAAAACGCAGTAACTGTTCTCAGGTGCTGGGGAGAGTAGCCAAGCCTCACCCGTTTCGTAGAGTCGAACCTCACCCTCTGAACAATGATCTGGAGCATAGGATTCAGGGAAATGGATGGTGATGAGTACTTCATCCATTGTCAAGCCGGCTTCCAAATCCGGAATGACACTCGAGATTCGCAATCGATCGCTGGAATCCTCTACAGGTTCACCAACGATATTGGCATTGTAAATTGAACCTGCCATCAGTAAACCCAGGATTACGAAAAATAGTGCAGCAATTTGCATTTGACGCCGTACATCGATTTGTTGAGCGAAGTATGAGAATAATGCCAAGAAGGCGGCGCCCATGAAGGGTAAGAATACGATTCCATACGTACCTTGTGATGTCGTTGATTGCTGTACATCTGAATCATCTTGTTGGGGTTCCAGTTCGTCGACTTCAATCGGTTCCGAATCGATTCCCAATGTTTCATCGGCATTGGAGCGAATGATGTTCACATCTTCTGACTGATACCTCACCTCTAGCCAAGAGGCGTCGTTTGCTGCAGCGAGAACGTGCAGGTCTGAACCACAACCTGCAGTCACCCATTCCGCACGTTGTGGAGTCCAGGTTGTATTGCCTGAATCGGTCGCAATATACCAGGAACCCTCCGCTCGATTTTGTGGGAAGCAATACCCATCTTCGGCACCGATTTGAATGGGGCGGATTTCGCCAGAAATGTCTGTAGCATCCCAACGAACAACTCCATCAAAGGATCCGTTGTTATTCATTTCAAACTCAACGACACCTCCAGATGTAGCAAATGGAGTTGAACCCGAACCACCGGCAAGAGTCGTCGCCGAACCGGGCCCAAGTGGGTGAGATTCGATCAACGATGGTCCTGAAGTTTCATTCCAATCAATCCGAACAAAATGTGATTCTCCATCGCCCTGAATGTGAGTCAGCAAGCCAATCATTGGATAATCTGGTGAGACCACGTACTGATACATCACCGGTGTTGTTCTGATTTTCCAATCCCCGGAAAAATTGGCAACTTCTGCCACATTGAGCTGGTCAATCAATGTCAAATTGAGATCGTATCGCAGGATGTCACCGGATTCTGTACCCTGAAGAAAGCCATAATCCATCGAAAAATTGTACCAAGAGTACCACAAACCAATGTTGGCTCGATATGTCCGGATGCTGTTGTTTTGGTGTTGGTTTTGCATTGTCCCATTGGCTGCACATACATCGATGATACCCGTTTCTGTTGGCCAAATTATCCGATCTTCAATGCTCAGTCCTTGTGCGGTAATCCCCCACAACGGTGCAGGCGTGGATACGTTCCACAGTGGTGTTCCATCGGCCAAGTCATGGGCCGTCAACTGACCTGAAGTCCATCCGGTCACAATCATGTCCTGTGCGGGAGAGCAGGGTAGCGTTCCTGCGGGAACATAGACAAGTGGAGATATTTCGAAATTGTAGGTGCTGATGGGTTGTGTTGCTCTCCAAACCTCTGAGCCATTGTCTGCTCGATACGCGACGATTGTTGGATCAATACCATCCGAATTACTGCCACCACCCTTGACAATCACCAAGCCCTGAGTGACCAAAGGTGCGGTGGATATGTAGCCAATATTCACGTCCTTGTCCCACTGTAAATCAGGTAAGTTGAGCGATGCTTCGCTGTCATCTGCCTGAACGGGATGATTGGCAAATAGAAACAACAACAGTACAACAAGTGTGATTCTTCGCATCAGAGTCGCCTCTGAATCTGCTCTTTCAGGGCATTGGATACTGCCTTTCCATCGGCTGCTCCACCCAATTTACCCATGACAACACCCATCAAAGGCCCAAGCGCAGCCATGCCACGCTCCTTCACAAAATCAGCGCGCTCCTCTAGCACTTCAGCCACCGCTGCATCGACTGCTCCAGTATCGGCCGGCTCAAATCCACGGGAAGAGGCTTCAGAGGTCATCCAATTGAGTAGAGTGGTAATATCGGTGGTATTGGAATCATTCACGAGGGGTTCGACACCTTCTCGGGTAATCACACCAGTTTCTCGAAGATGGATGGCAACGGCGAGTGCGTTGAGTTTGTCGGTACCATGGTCCAATAGCGCACTGGCCCAAGCCTTCTGAGGAAGTTTCAATTCTCCCGAAATACCATCCATGAAGTGATCATCCAATTCACCTGATACCAAGGCATTGACTTGATTCTCTGAGAGATCTGAGTCGGATAGACGAGCCAATCTCTCATGCCTGGTCGGAGGTAGATTGGAGCGAATTGAATACCACCGTTCTGAATCGATAGGCTTGGTGGGAATATCTGTTTCAGGATACATTCGCGCACCGCCTGGCAAAGGCCGCATTGCTGTGGTTGTACCATCTTCAGGCGCTCCCTTGCGGATAACGACATTACGCACTTCTTGAGGGATGCGATGATACGCAAGTTTGGCTCGAGAATGGACACCTTGTAGAGCCAATTCTGCTTGCCACTGGGGAGCCACACAGAGCACAAAACAATCCCCCAGAATCGCCTGACATGCATCTGTTTCCTTCTGACCAATTCCGTATGCTGGGAGTTCGTCAGAATGGAAAATTCCCTTGACACCAGCTAGTTTTGCGGCACTGGCGAGTTCCCGGCCCAATCGAGGTAGTTGCGCCCCTTCACCATCCAATTGCTTGGAACCAATGAGGCCATTTAGCCCAGGTAAACTCAACCCTAACACCACAGCGCCAGAACCGATCGAATCTGCGACCATCTTGGATTCACACTCCACAAATTCTGCGGTGACTACTTGCAAATCAAGGGGCATCAGTTGGTCAACTTTTTCTGCGACTGAAGCTTCAACCTCTGAATCATCTTGATCACGGTGCGCTGGTAATTCAGGCAGGCTTTGAGCCGCTCGTAATTGAGTTGCAAGGCGATAGAAATGCAGTTGTCGAGCCATCTCAAGGCGGATGATGCGTGGAATCCAATCGAGATCTTGGCAACCCTTGATTTCGACACGATCGCCTGCACCAATGCTAACGTTGAGGTCCTGACGAATGGATCCCAAGCCCCGTCGAACACGTCGTGTATCCCTCAGCAAGGTACCCAATGCCAGAGCCGTTTCTTTGGCATGCTCTGGGGTTTGCACATCGGGTGCAGTGGCAACCTCAACGAGGGGGACACCCAATCGGTCAAGGGTGTACAGTACCAGTTCGCCATCAGGAGTTGATCGTGTATCCAGTTTCCGAGCACTGTCTTCCTCCAAGCAAATGACATCGACACCTACAGCACCTGTTGGTGTTTGGATGGAACCATGTGTCCCAATCAGCGTTGTGCGCTGGAAACCACTGGTGTTGGAACCATCTACCACGGTTTTGCGCATCGCTTGCAGTGCACCAACTGGTTTTGCATTCATCATCGCAGCCATGGTCAAAGCCACTTCAACTGCGTCTTCATCGTGCGCAAGTGGGGGGGCTTCATCCATCTCAATGAGCCCAGCGTTGGGAGATTGATAATAGACAAATGAACGGTTCCGGCGTTGCTCAAAGCGCGCGGCGATATCGATTCGACCTCCTTCACCACGAGCTGCTCGTAGACGTCGGTGAGCACGAGGCCAGCGACCTTCGATTTCTTCAATTCCATCTTCATACAGCGTGCTGGAATGACGAGAATGCAATTTGCCCGTAGCCAATTGTTGGTGTACTTCCAACCCACACATGAATCCCATAGATTCGGGGTCCAAGGCATTCGCATCCGCGATATCGCCTGGGACCTCCTCGACCATGGTTGTGTCGAGACGCTTCCCCCCTAAAGGGGAAGCGGTATTGAATTGGAGATTCTAACTAATTCTCCAAACACCAATACTCGGCGCGTAGATGTCGCCACGATTCTGGATATTGCGAAGCATTCTGTCGACCGTATCTTCATCGATACTTTGCTCTGCTGCAGCGTTGTAAACGTCAATTGTTCTGAATTCGCCATTGAGTTCTCGGCCTAGATTGCGAACAATCGATTGGATTGTCCTCTCAGCGCTTTGAGCACGTCGAGGGACTCCCGTATGATCAGCTGGATTGATGTTGGAGTCGTTTGCCAGATGTCGCCAAATTCCGTCCATTGCAATCGCCTGTTTTGCATCATCTTCTGTAACCATATCTCGCAAGAACAATCTTGCACGGGCTTCGGCCATTCTCAATGTTGCTTCAATGGTTCTTGCTGTCAAGGAAACAGAGTTGACTTCGTCATCCATTTTCTTGCGCTTTTCCGTGTAATGACCCACTAGAATGTCCATCACTTTGTCATCGCTTACAGGGTGATAAGTTCGCTTTGCATGTGCAATGTATTTCTGCAAAAAATCTGCGGTCAAGACATCATTACCATCGACATCTGTAGTGAACATTTTCTCTTTCAGAAGTTTGTCGGGTTCAATAGAATGGCCACTCTCAATCAAATGCTCAGGTACCCCAGTTCGCTTTACACGAATGATGTGCTCACCGATTCTTCGGTCACGAATCGAATCAACTGAATCTTGTATCATCCAAACCATGTCGAATCGAGAAATCAATGGTGGAGGAAGATCGATTTGTTTGTGCAGATAGGTCGAGGGATCGCCCCAGTCTACATCCTTGAAACGACCATCACGAGGATTAGCCGCAGCCAACACAGCACAACGAGTCGGCATTGTTGCACTAACACCACCTTTGTTGATGTTGATGCGTTGTTGTTCCATTGCTTCGTGCATTGCACCTCGATCATCGGCGGTCATCTTGTCAAATTCGTCTACTGCGCACAAACCCATGTCTGCAAGAACCAATGCTCCTGCTTCCAGAGAAAAGCGACCATCGTTGAATGCATCACGTACTGCTGCTGCTGTCAAACCGGCTGCACTGGTACCACCACCCGTGGTGAATCGACCACGCGGTGAAATCCGACCCATGAAAGACAAAATTTGTGATTTGGCAACACCGGGATCACCGAGGAGTAAGATGTGGATATCACCACGTGTGCGTGTGCCATCTCCATACTTCCTAGCCACACCGCCAAGCAACTGGAGGACAAGGGATTTCTTGATCCAATTCATCTTCTCTTCACCCACAATAATCGAGGGGGCAATCGAACGGACGAACAGTTCGATCAAATCCTCGCGCTGAGAAATTTTCTCGATATCTGCAATCTCAGTTGGAGAAATTTCAATTTCTTCCAATGGGATATTTTTTCTCTCACTGGAATGCATCGAAATGTAGACATCAAACATCGGTGTTTTCGCCCCACCACGCTTGAGGGTGCGAACGTAAGGAATACCGTTGATGCGGATTCGCTCTCCAGGAACGTGCTTGCCTGCCAATTCAGCTTCTGCCAATACACTCAATCGAACAGGTTGGGATCCCGGTTTGACGTTCTCAGGCAATTCTTGAACTTCGATCCACTGATTGTCAATCATGGTCGAATCGGAATGCCTCAAATCAAATCGTGTGCTCCCTCTACCACTGGTCGAACGGCCACATCCACTACCATTGTCTGGACACTCTGAGGGTTCAACCAATTCCAATTCATTGGGTTGTGCGATTTCGACCGTGTTTCCACAGGTACAGCAGGTAAAGATGGCATTGTAAATTCGTGGCTTGAGTTCACTTACCTTGGTGACAATGACTTCGGATGTGGTGAAGGTTTCGACCTCGTCACTGCTGATATCACGCAATCTGTGCATGGCATCTGGAGGAAGTCCAGTAATGCGTAAACGAGGATTGGCCTCATAACCTGACTCGCTACACATCCCCGCCAATACACGATCTGCATTTCCAATCGCAACTCGAGGATGATTGAGAATCAATTCTGCGAATGGAACATCCCATGCCTGTATATCTGCAAAATCAATCGAAAAGGAAATTTGCTTGGGCCATGAAGCGGCAAGCGTGGAAATTTTGTTTGCACAGGTTTCCTCAAAGAACGAACGCCATCTGGCGGCTGAGTCATGAACCTGTAACATCGAACGTACCACGCAGGGTCTTCGCATCGGTAATCCGTATCCCATTAACTTAGTGGAAGAGAAGGACAAGGCCCCTTGATTTCCAGTGGAAATATAGGCCAACGATAAGCACAATTTGGGGCACTCTGATTTCCGATGGAAGGTTTCTCAATTGAATTCCTACCATTTTCAAGGGAAGGGCTTTGAACGGTCTAAACGGAGCCGGAGACATGGACCACACACGATCTGGTAGCGACATTTTGGTGAGAATTGATCCGGGTGAAGAAATTCATGCGACATTACAGAAGCTTGCCGATGACCTTGGATTTGATGCAGCTGCCATTACCAGTGGTATCGGTCGAACTCGGAACAATCAATACGGCTACATGAATGAAGAGGGCGTGTACAAAAAACGACTATTGGAGAGTCCTTCAGAATTGGTTAGTCTGTCAGGTAATATTGCACGTACAGAAAATGGGGACTCATTTACTCACATCCACTGTTGCTGGTCAGATGATGACAACAATGTACATGCAGGCCACATGTTTGAAGCCACTGTTCATGTTGTGGCAGAAATTCACATCAGAGTCATGGAACATGCATCAATGATGCGTTGCCCCCTCGATGGGTTAGAATTACTTGGACTCAAATTTGAATAGACGATGTACGTGGATGGATGAAAATGAAGGTTCTATTTGCACATGGATTTGAAGGGTCTCCTGATGGTGGTAAACCCACCTACATGCGCGAGGAACTTGGATGGGATGTTGTTGCCCCTGTAATGTCTGAGCAAGGCTGGAATATCGAACAGCAAACCAGTGTATTGCTCGAACTCATTGATTCGGGGGAATTCGACCTTGTCGCCGGCTCCTCAATGGGGGGATTGGCTGCGGCCAATGCAAGTCATCTACGCCCCAACGCGGAATTTGGACTGTTGCTTATTGCTCCAGCTTTTGGATTAGAAGAGATGTGGAATGATCGACTTTCTGCGGATGAAATGAGTCACTGGAAAGCTTCCAATGCATACCAATACCGTGGCTTTGAACTCGAGATGGCATTGGGTTGGGATTTCATGCAAACTGCGAAGCAGATGTCTTGGCCAAAACTCAATCACCCTACGACGATTCTACACGGAACGCAAGACGATGTGGTGCCCATTGAATACTCACGAATAATTACCGAACGCGATGCAAATGTCATCGCAATGATTGAACTTGACGATGGGCACAGGATGCAGCAGTCAAAAACCCATTTTGCGCAGGCAGCGGAGCTCTGCCTCAACTCTCAAACACGATGAGGCCGATATCTGCTCGCCAGCGACCGATTTCAGTAAACTCGCCATCTGCTCCCCATTCGTAGACATCCATGTTTGAGTGGCTGGTGAATCCTGTGGATGTACTGAGTGTGATTTCGCCCGAGCTGACCGCATAATTATCCGCAGCGGAGGGGATGCCCATTTCGTTTACTCGCTGTCCTGTGATGTCGCTATTGACATCAGCCAATGAGACTGCAGTACCCAGAATCAATGTGGCATCTCCAGCCCAACCAGCATAGGATGGAAGGGCACTATGGTAGTTCATATTATACACATACTTGAGAGGATGGTCATATTCTGCAACATCGTGATCAATCCCCATTCTGACCCCTTTGAGGCCTTCCATGTGGGCCATGTCACTCACAGCTGAAAGCAGAGCGATATCACCTAGTCCATGCCCAGCAATCATGGCGATTTCTAGACCTTGATTGTGTATTTCAGCGAGGATAGCTGCACCGTCAGTTACACCCGCAAGAATCACCACCGCATCACAATTGGAAAGGGATGTGATTTCTGAACTGTAGTCAGTTTGTGCCTCGGCAAACGATTGTGTGGAGCAGGTGGTTCCCAGCTCGGTTGCTAGACCAGTACCAATTGCAGTGTGATCTATACCATCATCGTGTAGAATGGCGACATTGGAATATCCATCGCTTGAAATTAGAGCTGATAGAGCTGAGACATGGTGTGCTTGTCCAGGGGCGACACGCCAGAGGTAACCATAGTCCTGGGGAGTACAGGCCACTCCGCAATCCTCCCACGCTTCTTCCATCGCTTCATCAGAGAATGTACCGTATGAGATGATTGGGATTTGATTGGTTTCTGCAATCGGTAGAGCACCTAGGGCCTCTTCAGTCGAGTGGGGCCCAATGACGCCGACAACACCCATGTCAACCAGAGTCTGCATGGCGGTTGCTGCACCTGATTCAGTCGATTCAGTGTCGGCAATCACCAAACTAAAGCAGAGACCACGTTGGTTGATATTGAGTAATTCAACACCCAATTGAACGGAGTTCTCTTCACCGGTTGCATAGGGAGAATGAATCCCAGTTTGTGGACTGAGCAATCCAATTTTCATCGCTCGAGCATTGTCTCTACACTGCGCCGAAATACCCTCTGCAGGTCCCCAGAAACCCATTTCTTCGTATCGGGCATCGAAGTCTTGGCCGCCTCCATCAACTTCGACTCTGAACAGATCGTACATCATCCCAGGTGTGTTACCATGGTCATCGAAATCGATGTTCCCACTGATTCCAGTATAATCTGAGCCGACGGTAGGAATGGTAGTTTTGATATCGCTGCCTGTTCCAGAACCTGCCATGATGGCGGCTTGTGCTAAAATCATAGCAGCATCATAAGAGGCTGCAGCGTGTGAAGGAGCTGCACCCCCATACGCATTCGTATATTGAATATTGAACGCCGGTAACAGATTGGATTCCCATGCGATAGGAAGGGCACCGACCATACCAGCGAGACGGGATTCATCGGTCATATTCTCAAAGAAGGCTTCTGGACCATTTGGACCCGGGACCTGATGGGAAGTCACAATCCGAGCATCGTAGATGTTCTGCTTAAGTTCCTCAATCAATGCGGCGGTCTGCGAATTGGAATTGTAATTGGTAGCGATTACGAAATTCTGGCAACCTGCATCTACGGTCATGCCCCCGTGGAAGGGACCCTGGTAACTACCATCCTCTTTGTCAAATACAATTTGATTGGTGGGATACGCGAAAGTACCACAGATGTTGTCCTCCCCGTAGGCATCTGTAAACATTCGTGCGTAAGCACGGCCAAACCCATTGTCGACGTGAACGATGGCCACCTCACTCAACTCGTAGATATTGGCCCACATTGAACCAGGATAAGCACTGTCTGATTCACTAGGAATGACTCTCCAAATCAAACCGTCATCAGAGATTTCTTCCATACCACCGTCGGATACAAAGGGCGTGATGATGGGGACTTGGTGCTCAATTGGTTTGGTAATACCTTGCTCTAAGATGGGCATCGAAGATCCACCAATAATCGCAGAAACACCATCACCCTCTATCAGCGACCAAGTTCCTTGATGTGCTCTTGAACCGCTAGATTGAGTGTCAAAATAAACCAATGAAAATTCGTATGAACTCTGAGCTGCGTTGATGTCAGCAATCGCCAGTTCTGCAGAGTTTTCAAGCCCATCTGCAAGGTGTGAGTTGGAACCGGTACGGGGTGTTAAAACTCCGATTTTAATCTCTATAACCTCAACGGGAACGATTTCGCAACCGGTTTCATCGACGGTGATTCCAGAAGGCGTATTGGCGCACTGATCTTGTTCGTCCAGCACACCGTCTCCATCTGAATCAACAGATGGGTCGATACAATCAGGAATGTTATCGGCATCAACGTCCACGGTATCGTCTTGGCCTTCACATTCATCATCAGCATCTGAGACCCCATCACCATCACCATCTCGCTGAGATGCACTGCAACCATTGACATCGGCCTCTTCAGTAGATGGAGTGCTTGGACATTGGTCATCTAAATCTGAGACTGCATCTTCATCACTATCGAGTTGGGATTGTGAACATCCAGTTGCATCAACATCTTCATTTTCAGGAGTATCTGAGCAAGTATCTGTTTCATCTGGAATGCCATCAGAATCTGCATCAAACACAAGATTTGGGCAACCAGGTCGGTCGTTTGAGTCCAGAGGACCCGCTTCATTGGGGCATTGATCTAGCAAATCAATGACGCCATCACCATCCGTATCCGATGTACCAGTATCTGTCGTCCCCCCGTTGTCAGTACCAGGATCAGGGTCACTACCACCATCATCTCCACCGAGACAGCCTGCCAAACTGGCAGCCAACATCAGGGTCGTCATTAGTACTACGAGAAATCGTCGTTGCGTGGTCATCACTTCACATCCGCACCCCCGGAGGGGGTGGCTCGGGGTAAGAAGTCTGCGACTCCACCATTCAGAGAGAGAAACCATTGCGGACGGCACCATGAAGGAGGGGTTCCGACTCGCACCCCACATGAGCGAGGGGGGTGAACGACTCGACTACGCGAGTAGTGGTGTCGACATCGACCTTGAAGGGGCCTCAGTCGCTTCTCTCGTTGGTGCACTCTCAAGCTCAGTTCGGGCCGCAGGAACACCGGGTGCACCCGTCCACTTGCCAGGAGGCTTTGGTGGTCTGATTGAATTTGGTGACAATTTGCTGGCACTAGCAACCGATGGAGTCGGTAGCAAGTTGCAAATCGCCTCTATGATGGAGCATTGGAGTGGCGTTGGCATCGATTGTATGGCCATGAATGTCAACGATTTGCTCTGTGTGGGAGCTGAACCGATTGCTTTCGTCGATTATATCGCAGTTCCAAAACCAGATCCTGAGCAGCATGCCGCTATTGGAGCCAGTCTCGCAGAGGCTTGCCGGATTGCACGCGTGACCTTGGCTGGGGGTGAAACCGCCAGTCTACCTGGTATTGTGACTGAGCTGGATCTCTCTGGTACCGCACTCGGTTGGTTGCCCAAGGGTACGGCCATCACCGGGGCCACCATCGCTGAAGGGGATGTGATGATTGGATTGCCTGCCAGTGGTGTTCATTCAAACGGCTTTTCCTTGGTGCGCAAAGTGGTCGAACTCAGTGGTCTGGCTTACACCGATCCAGCACCCTTCGATGCGACCTATTCTGGCCGAGATATCGTAAGAATGGGTGATGGGGAATTGACTTTGGGCGAGGTCTTGCTGAATCCTACGCGCATTTATGTCGACCCTGTGACTGATCTTATCGATGCATGTCGAGCCGGAAATGGACCATGTCCTGCG